>ERZ1026876.972-NODE-972-length-15487-cov-4.347395_pt1 | contig 15487 bp, 12 predicted proteins | sample MGYA00380168_ERZ1026876 | MGnify/ENA primary metagenome ERZ1026876 (study PRJEB33269, sample SAMEA4719804) | human gut metagenome | biome: human-associated habitat; feature: organic feature; material: feces | place: Cameroon | collected 2013-10 ... | reverse complement strand
ATAATTATAAAATGAAAAAGGGAGAAATTTATCATGAGAAAACTTATGAGTAAAAAAGGTTTCACACTCGTTGAATTGATGATCGTTATTGTTATCATGGGTATCCTTGTTGCAGTAGCTATCCCGGTTTACGGTGCTGTTACAAAGAACGCAGAGACAAAGACATGTAAGTCAAATATGAGCAGCATTAAGTCAACTGCTTCAACATGGCAGATGACAGGCGGAACTGACGGCGGTCAGATTTCTCTTGCTGATAACTCCTCAATCGACCTCGCTGCAGATGCAAGCTTTAAGAATCAGTTTGACGGCGGTAAGCTTCCGCAGTGCCCCGTTGCTAAAGATGACACTGCACTTTCAGGCACAGCAAAGGATTACACAGCTATAATGAAGAAGGATGCTAACGGTCAGATTAAGACAGAAGTTACATGCCCTGAATTAGCTAAGGGTTACGACAAGCACGTAGCTGACTAATTGAATAAAATCAATATTAGCAGATTAACATTAAATAAGCAAGGGCGAAAGCCTTTGCTTATTTTTTTACCTAAGGCACACTCAAATTTCACGGCTTTCCTTGTAAACGGCTGTCGGTTAGTGTATAATTATAGCTGTATATGACTTCACATTCTGGAAAGGAAGATTTCGTTGGGGATTTCTCATAACAAAAAGAATAAATTTATATTTCCTTTAATTTCCGCATTCGCCGCCGTGGTGCTTTTCTTGGTGTTCTGCGCTTTTTCAAAGATTGCACCGTTCGGCGATTATACCATTCTTCGTAACGACGGCTTAGGACAGTATGCGCCGTTCCTTGCGGAATATATCGAAAGGCTTAAGGGCGGCGGCTCTCTGCTCTATTCGTGGAACACGGGGCTCGGCTCAAATGAATTGGCAAGCATCTGCTACTATCTTTTAAGTCCGTTCAACCTGCTTGCGCTGCCGTTTAACAGCTCAAATATCGACAGCGCAATGCTCTTGATAATCACGGTTAAGACTGCTTTGATTGCGGCATCGTTCTCGGTATTTCTCCAAAACAAGTTTGAAATTCAGAATATAACCGTAAGCGTATTTTCGCTCATTTACACCTTCAGCGGCTTTTATCTTGCTTACTATTACAACACAATGTGGCTTGACGCTTTAATTACCTTGCCGCTTATCGCCCTCGGGATTGAAAATATAGTAAAGGGCAAAAAGGGTACGCTCTATTTCTTCGCCCTTGCTTATGCGATAATCGTAAACTTCTACATAGCGTATATGATTTGCATTTTCTGCGTACTTTACTTCTTCCTGCTCGTCTTTTCGCAGGACGTCAGCAAAAACAAGGAAGAAAAACAGGACGAGCCGATTTTCCCCGTTATGCTGAAATTCGGCACGGCATCGCTTTTTGCAGGTCTTGTTTCTGCGGTTGTGATTATTCCCGTGCTCTACGCCCTTGAAAACACCGCCGCAAAGAGCGATTTTGACACGACAGGCTTTTTCTTTAACATTCTTGACTTCCTTTCCTATCATACAGACGGAATGAATATAGGCTTTATAGAAGAAACAGCGGACACAGCGCCGTATCTTATGAGCAGTATGCTTACAATGATACTTTTCCCGCTGTTCTTTACCTCAAAGAAAATAAAGCCCAACGAAAAGGTTGCCACGGCTGTTGTTACCGTGCTTTTCTTCCTCTCAATGCAAATTCCTAAGCTCAATTATTTTTGGCACGGTCTCAATGCTCCGGCTTTTCTTCCGTATAGATTTTCATTCCTCTATCTTTTCCTGATAATCACGGTTGCTTTCAAGACCCTTTTGAATATCGACAGCGTTCCGAAATGGGCGTTCATAATTCCCGTTGCCCTTGTCGGCGTTTCTGTGGGCTATGCTGAATTTTCTCAGTTCTCCGACCACTTTACAGCCTACGGACTTGTTTTGAGTGCGGTGGCGGCTGCCGTGTATCTTGTAATTTTGCTTATCGCCAAAAACAAAGACGGCTTTAAGCGTGCGTTCCCGATTGTACTGTGCGTTTTGATTGTCGCAGAGCTTTGCCTTTCAAACACGAAAACCGTAAAGACCTCGGGAGATATTCATAATACACATTATTCAGACCGTGAAGCAGTTCAGCAAGCAAAGGAAATAATAGAAGCAAATACTGGCGGCTTTTACCGTATGGAAATAAGCGACAACAAGAAAATCAATAATTTCCCCGCACTTTATAACTACAACGGAATTTCAACATTTTCCTCAATGACCGATACAAATCTTGCGCTTACGCAATACTGCCTCGGCGTTGACGCTAACAGGCAAAATGCATACAAGTATTCGCCGCAAACGCCTGTATATAATGCAATGCATTCGCTTGACTATGTGTTTGACAACGTGGGACTTATAGGCGAGGACAACCCGTATTATGAAAAAATCGGCGAGGTTGACGGCAAGGGCGTATATAAGGTAAAATATGCGCTTCCGCTCGGCTATTGTGCAGATTCGACGGTTACACAATGGGACCCGTACATATATCAGCCGTCATATTCGCAAACAGGCTTTTGGTATAACGCAACGGGCGTAGGAAATGTGTTCGACTATGCGAAGCTTGACTCGATTGAATACAGCAGCTGTAAGGCGGTTGACAGCGGAACGGTAAACAAATATTACGCTGAGATTAATGAGGAAAACGAGGGCGAGCACGCTCACGTTCATGAGGACGGCGAGGTGCACGAAGAGGGCTATAACGCTCTCACGACCATTATTGAATCAGTCGGCGGCGTTTATCCTTTTAAGGCAACGGACAACGATTTCTCAATCAAGTTTAACTATACCGTTCAAAAGGACGGAGAATTGTTTATGCTTGCCACAAGCGGCTGCTTGCAGAAAATGACAATTAGCTTTGCAGGCGAAACAAACGAATATGACGTATCAGACAGAAAGCTTTATGACGTCGGATATTATCACGCAGGCGACGTCGTTGAGGTAACGGTGCACGATGCCGACAGAGATATTTCGGAATTTGATGCGGATAAGCCGCTTACGGACTCCGTTCAGATGTCTGCAATGACCGTTGACAACGAAGCGTTTATGAGCGGCTACAAGCATATTCTTGAAAACGGCACGCTTAAAATCGACGAGTTCAAGGACTCATATATCAAGGGCACGGTCAACGCTTCAAAGGACGGCGTTATGGTCGCCTCAATGCCCTATGACGAGGGTTGGACGGTTACGGTTGACGGCGAGGCGGTCGAGCTTATCAAAAACGAAAGCCATATGATGATGTTCAACATTTCACAGGGCGAGCACACCGTCGAAATGAAATATTTTCCGCAGGGACTTAAAGAGGGTATTTTCGTTTCCGTCGCTTCGATTTTGGCTCTTGCTCTTGTAATGCTCCTTTCAAAGGTTCGCAAAATGAAAGCCGAGGTTTTGGCTCAGGAGGAAGCGGAGAAAACCGCAAATGCTCCCGAAAAGGATGATTGATTATGGATTACGATACTTTTTTACTTGTGATGAAAATATACTTTTCGGTGTGCGTGTTTATCGTCGGAATATGTATCGGCAGCTTTTTGAACGTGCTAATTTACCGTATTCCGCTCGGTATGGACTTCAAAAAAGGCTCGTCGATTTGCACCACGTGTAAGCATCCGCTTAAATGGTACGATTTGTTTCCGCTTTTCAGCTGGATTTTTCTCGGCGGGAAATGCCGCTACTGCAAGGCGAAAATTTCCCCGATTTATCCGATTGTCGAAAGCGTTACGGGCATTTTGTTCGTGATGTCGTTCGTGTTCGGCTGCGGCTACGATTTCAAGCTTCGGCTTTTAGGCTATTTTATGATTTGCGCCGCACTTGTTGTTGTATTTTGCATTGACCTAAAGCATATGTTTATTCCCGACTCAATGTGGATTACCATTCTTTTAGGCGGTATCGTCATTTATATCGACTCGATTATCGAAAACGGCTTTGATAAAAATGAGCTTATCGGCAGGATTGTGGGATTTTTCCTTGTCAGCGGTCTGTTTTTGCTCGTTTCGTACATTAAACCCGATTCAATGGGCGGCGGAGATATAAAGCTTATGGCGGCGGCAGGCTTTGCTCTCGGTTGGAAAAATGTCTTGCTTGCGCTGTTGGTTTCAGGCTTTACGGGCACGCTGTATCTGATTTTTTCAAACACTCTCAAAAAAGAGAATATGAAAAAGGAAGTCCCGTTCGGTCCGCACCTCGCAATCGGTATTTTCGTTGCGCTGATGTTCGGAAATCAAATAATAAATTGGTACACGGGCTTGTGGAGTTAAATTTTAAGGACTGTAAAATTTACAGTCCTTTTTGTTTGCCATATTGTGCGTTATATGTTAAAATTATCTGTGAATTGAGGTGAGGCTATGCCGAAAAATACAAATGCCTGTCCGCTTTACAAAAAGTGCGGCGGATGTCAGCTACAAAATATGCCGTACAGCGAACAGCTGAGCTTTAAGCAGGCGAGGGTTATTAAATTGCTCGGCTCATTTTGTCATGTGGACGAGATTATCGGTATGGATAAGCCGTATAATTACAGGAACAAGGTGCAGGCGGCGTTTTCGACAGACCGCAGGGGAAATATAATTTCCGGTGTGTATCAGTCGTCGAGCCACAAGGTCGTTGCGGTTGAAAAGTGTATGCTTGAGGACGAGAAAGCCGACGAGATAATCGGAACTGTCCGCAAGCTGCTCAAAAGCTTTAAGCTAAAGGCTTACAACGAGGACACACGGCAGGGATTTTTACGCCATGTGCTTGTAAAACGAGGCTTCAAAAGCGGTCAAATAATGGTCGTGCTTGTAACGGGAACGCCCGAATTTCCTAAAAAGCGTTCGTTCGTAAACGCACTTTTGTCAAGGCATCCCGAAATCACAACGGTCGTTTGGAATTACAATCCGAAAAAGACAAGCCTTGTTCTCGGCGAGCGTGAAGAAATATTGTTCGGCGACGGAAAAATCGAGGAACAGCTCGGAAAATACACCTTTAGAATATCGCCAAATGCGTTTTATCAGATAAACCCCGTGCAGACGGAAATTTTATACAACAAGGCGATTGAATTTGCCGAACTTACGGGAAAAGAGACGGTTATCGACGCATATTGCGGTACGGGTACGATAGGAATTTTCGCATCCGACAGGGCAAAGCAGGTTATCGGCGTGGAATTGAACTCCGAGGCGGTCAAGGACGCCCGTGAAAACGCAAGGCTCAACAAGGTCGAAAATATCAGATTTTTCAATGCCGACGCAGGCAGGTTTATGGTCGAAGCGGCAAAAGAGGGCGAAACGGCGGACGTGGTAATTATGGACCCGCCGAGAAGCGGCTCGGACAGAGCTTTTTTGTCAAGCGTAGTAACCCTTGCACCGAAAAAAGTGGTGTATATCTCTTGCAACCCCGAAACGCAGAAAAGAGATCTAATGTTCCTCGTCAAAAACGGCTATAAGGTGCGAAAAATCCAGCCCGTCGATATGTTCCCGCATACGCTGCATGTCGAGACGGTTGTTCTTTTGTCCAGAAAAACACCGGATGATACGATAGAGGTCGACCTGGACTTGGATGAACTGGATATTACCTCTGCCGAGTCAAAGGCAACCTATCAGGAAATCAAGGATTATGTGCTGAAAGAATTTGGCTTAAAGGTTTCAACTTTATATATTTCTCAGGTCAAACGGAAGTACGGCATCGAAGTCGGGGAGCATTACAATATCTCTCAAAAAGAAAACCAGAAAGTGCCGCAATGTCCGAAGGAAAAGGAAGATGCTATCCGGGCTGCTCTTGAACATTTTGCAATGATCTAAAGGTCATTGCTGATTTCAAGGAGGAATAGCATATGAAGTCACTATTCGAGGAAATGGGCGGAACCTACACATTGGGTGCAGATGGAATGTATTATCCCAATCTTGCGCTGCCCGAAGAAGAACCGCACTACGGCAAATACGGCAGAATGCATCTGCATTATCTGAAGGAGCATCGCAAGGTGCTGTACAACACGCTTGTGCTGGAGGGAAAGCTGGTAGCGCATCTGAACGAGATTGATGATACCGCACGCAGGAGAATGGAGCATTTGACCCGGCAAATGAAGGAGCACCAAGGTATAAATGAAGAATTTAAGGCTCGTGACCAGATGGCCTGGGTCGGAGCTATGAATAACATCCGAAATGCGGCAGAAGAAATCGTGTTAAATGAATTGATTTATAGTTAATAGAACAATATCCAAAGAGCATATGGAACTCCCGTCCGACTTTTTACAGAAAATTGGACGGGAGTTTTTCATTGGGCAGATTGTAGTTGCATCGTGTTCTAAAAAAGCAAATTTCTATTTCTAATTAAAAATCAATAGCACGCTCTTGACAAGAAAATGAGAGCGTGCTATTATAATTTTAAAAGGAGGGATACCTATGACGGAAGCTGGTGCTTGCGCAGTGCTGATTCGACAAATCCATACGGAACTGGAAAAGAACGCCAACAATTCCCTGCGTCAGGACGATCTGACCATGTCCCAAATCAGTGTTCTGATTGAACTTGCACAAGCAGAAGGAAATCAGATGGAGCTGAAGCGACTGGAGCAGCTGCTTCATGTGGCGCAGTCCACGGCAGCCGGAATCGTTCGGCGCTTGGAGCAAAAAGGCTTTGTAGAGGGCTATGGAAGTCCGGAGGATAAGCGAATCAAGATGATCCGCATCACCCCGGAAGGATTGGCCTGCTGCGAGAAAGCGAGGGCTGGTGCACAGGATGCTGAAACACAGTTAACCTCCGCTCTGACGGATACGGAACGGACGATCCTGGTCAGCCTGCTGCAAAAAGTCCGTGATTCGTTTTCCTGAGTGCTGTACACCTTATACGAACTCGTAATACCCACTGAAAAGTGGGTATTACAACCATCTAATCGAGAGTATGCTCTTAAAAGCATACGATTAAGAAAGGAGATCACTGCGTGCTCAAAGTATTAAAGTATCTGAACAAACAGCAATGGTCCTGGGTCGGGATCAGCATCCTGTTCATCGTCGGTCAGGTCTGGCTGGACCTGAAAATGCCGGACTATATGTCTGCCATCACCACCCTGGTGCAGACCGAAGGCAGTGCTATGAGCGACATCCTCATCCAGGGCGGCTATATGCTGCTGTGTGCCCTTGGCAGTATGGCCTTTTCGGTGATTGTGGGCTATTTTTCCGCCAAGACAGCTGCGGGACTGGCGAAAACACTGCGTGGAAATGTGTTTGATAAAACCATCGGGTTTTCGCTGGAGGACATCGACCATTTCTCCACCGCCAGTCTGATCAACCGTAGCACCAATGACATCACCCAGATTCAGAATGTGGTGGCCATGGGTCTTCAGGTGGTGGTCAAGGCTCCAATCATGGCCGTATGGGCCATTGTGAAAATTGCGGGCAAGGACTACTGGCAGTGGACGGCTACCACAGCGGTTGCCGTGTTCATTCTGATCATCGTGCTTGCCATCACGCTGATTTTTGCCCTGCCCCGTTTCAAGAAAATACAGGGTCTGACCGACAATCTGAACCGGGTCACCCGGGAGCATCTCACCGGTATCCGTGTGGTGCGGGCCTACAATGCCGAACAATATCAGGAAGATAAGTTTGCCAAGGCCAATGACGAAGTGACAGTCACCAACATGACCGCCAACCGGGTTATGGCGCTGATGTCTCCCACCATGACGCTGATCAGTTCCGGCATTACGCTGATAGTCTACTGGATCGGCGCTTACCTCATTGAGGCGGCGGGCATTGGAGCCAAGCTGGGAATCTTCTCCGATATGGTGGTGTTCTCCAACTATGCGATCCAGGTCATTCAGGCGTTCATGCTGCTGAATATGATCTTTATCATGATGCCCCGTGCGCAGGTTTCCGCCCGGCGTATCTGCGAAGTTCTGGACACCCAGAGCCGTATCCACGATGGGAACAAGGCCATTTCCTCCGGGGAGCAGGGCAGCATCGAATTCAAGAATGTCAGCTTCCGTTATCCCAGTGCTTCCGCTGATGCGCTGCATCACATCAGCTTTACCGCAAAGAAAGGCGAAACTGTGGCACTCATCGGCTCCACCGGCTGCGGAAAGACTACATTGATTAATCTGATCCCCCGGTTCTACGATGCCACACAGGGTCAGGTTCTGGTGGACGGAGCCGATGTCCGGGACTATACCCAGAAGGAGCTTCGCAACCGCATTGGCTATGTGTCCCAGAAAGCCGTGCTGTTCTCCGGTACCGTCAGCTCCAACATTGCATTTGGCGAAAACGGCAAAGAGGCCATTGATGCCCAGGGCGTGCGGGAGGCGGTTTCCATTGCCCAGGCAACGGAGTTCGTGGAACGGATGGAAGGTACCTACAATGCCCCCATCGCACAGGGAGGCACGAATGTTTCCGGTGGCCAGAAGCAGCGTCTTTCCATTGCCCGGGCCGTGGCCAGAAAGCCGGAGATCCTGATCTTTGACGACTCCTTCTCCGCACTGGACTACAAGACAGACCGGACACTACGGACCATTCTGCACCAAAAGACAAAGGATACCACCAAGCTGATCGTGGCCCAGCGGATCAGCACCATCAAGGACGCTGACCAGATCCTGGTGCTGGATCACGGCAGAATTGTTGGGAAAGGCACCCATACCGAGCTGCTGAAAAACTGCCCGGAGTATCTGGAGATTGCCCAGTCCCAGCTTTCAAAGGAGGAAATCGAAAATGGCTGAAAAGAAAAAAGTAAATTTGAAGAAAGCGTTCGGTGATTTCTTCTATTATATCGGTAAGCATAAAGTGGCCCTGTTTGTTTCGGTGATCCTGTCCGTTGTCGGCTCTGCGTTGACGCTGATCGGCCCCGGCAAAGTCGGTGATATGACCAACCTGATCAAAGACGGTCTCACCGGCACCATGGACATTCCGGCCATTGTAAAAATAGCCGTTCTGCTGGCCGTTCTATATGTACTGGGCTTTATCATCAACTACGTGCAGGGCTTCATCATGGCTACTGTGACCCAGCGGGTCACCCAGCGGATGCGCAAGGACATCTCAGAGAAGATCAACCGGATGCCGCTAAAATACTTCGATTCCCATACCATTGGCGATACCCTGAGCCGTGTGACCAACGATGTTGACACCGTCGGGCAGACCATGAACCAGTGCTTCTCCACCCTGATTTTCTATATTGCCATGCTGATCGGCGCAACACTGCTGATGCTGTGGACCAACTGGATCATGGCGCTGTGCGGCATTGTGGCGGCAGTGGGCGGTTTTGCCATTGTAGTGATGCTCATTTCCAAATCCCAGAAATATTTCATGCTTCAGCAGCGGGAGCTGGGCGGCATCAACGGCTGCGTGGAGGAAAGCTACACCGGCCTGCAGGTCGTCAAGGCTTACAACGGCGAGCAGATGGTCAGGAAAGACTTCCATGCCCGCAATGATAAGCTGTATGAATGTGCCTGGAAAAGCCAATTTCTCTCCGGTATGATGCAACCCCTGATGACCTTTATCGGGAACTTTGCTTATGTGATCGTCTGCATCGTGGGCGCAGTCCTGGCGGCCCAGGGCAAGATCGAGTTCGGCGTCATTGTCGCCTTCATGCTCTACATCCGCAACTTCACCTATCCGCTCCAGAACATCTCCCAGTCTTTGCAGAGCGTCCAGAGCATGGCTGCTGCCTGCCAGCGTGTCTTTGAGTTTCTGGACGAGGAAGAGATGGCTGATGAAAGCGGCAAGACTGCGGAACTGCGGGACATTCATGGCGATGTGACCTTCGACCATGTACGCTTTGGTTACAACCCAGAGAAGATCATAATCAAGGACTTCTCCAGCCACATCAAGTCCGGGCAGAAGATCGCCATTGTCGGTCCCACCGGTGCCGGCAAAACCACCATCGTCAATCTGCTGATGCGATTTTATGAGGTCAATTCCGGCAGTATTGCCATTGACGGCGTTCCCATTGCGGATTTGAAGCGGGAAAACCTGCATGATTTGTTCGGTATGGTTCTGCAGGATACCTGGATGTTTGAAGGCACCGTGCGGGAAAATCTGGTCTACAACAAGCAGAATGTACCCGATGAAAAGCTGGATGAGGTCTGCCGTGCTGTGGGTCTGATCGATTTGATTGACCAGCTTCCCAACCGCTATGATACGCAGCTTTCCGACAATGCCAGCATCTCCGCCGGTCAGAAGCAGTTGTTCACCATTGCCAGAGCCATGCTGGAGGACGCTCCTCTTTTGATTCTGGACGAGGCCACCAGCTCGGTGGATACAAGAACTGAATTGCAGGTACAGCGAGCCATGGATATCCTGACTCAGGGCCGCACCAGCTTCGTCATCGCCCACCGGCTGTCTACCATCAAAAACGCCGACTGCATTCTGGTGATGAAAGATGGCGACATCATCGAAAGCGGCGACCACGAAACGTTAATGGCAAAGGGTGGCTTCTACGCCGACCTGTACAACAGTCAGTTTGAGCAGGCGTCATAAAGAAACCTGTTTTTGGAGAGATACGATGAGAACCATCAGTGGGAAATAATTTATGCAGATCTTGAAAGCGGCGTAGACAAAGAAAGGAGATTCAATGAAAAAAATATATATATCGCTATTTAATTTATTAAATACCCATCAGAAGAAAAGGCTTCTACTCCTTTTGCTCCTGATGATATTGGGTGCGCTGCTGGAAACATTGGGTATTTCACTGATTCTTCCCGTTATATCGGTGATATTGGACCCAGATAGTATCTTTTCAAGTCATGCCATGTTATACATATATAATTTTCTGGGAATGGAAAGCAGCCGGGCTTTTTTGATTTTTTTGTGCGTAGTACTGATGGCGGTGTATATACTAAAAAATATATATTTATATTTTATGTATTCGGTACAATACCGTTTTGCGTCTAACAATCGGCTTCAGATGTCTTCCAGAATGTTCAGCATCTATCTGAACAAGCCTTACGAGTTTTTCCTGAATAAAAATGCTGCTGAGATTGTAAGAAATGTAAATACGGATGTTGCAAATGTATTTACGCTTCTAACTACGCTCCTTCAGATGCTGACAGAAGCAGTAACAGCGGCGGGAATTGTGCTGGTATTATTTTTCTCAGATTATCAGATGACGATTTTTGTTACAGTAATTCTGCTGCTGGCAACTTTAGTTTTGAAATATATTCTGAAGCCGATTCAAAGGATTACCGGAATTCGTGCAAGAGAAAGTGATGCGGAGAGCCTTAAATGGCTGAACGAGTCGATGCATGGAATCAAAGATATAAAGGTCAATGAAAGTGAGACCTTTTTCTGGCGTAATTTTTATCACAGTGGACGAATATCAGCAGAAGCTATAAGAAAATTCAGTGTGGTGAACACTATCCCACAGATGTTTATTGAAGTTGTATTTATGGTTGGTATGCTGTCCTACATTTTATACCTCTTATTTACGGGAAAAGATGTATCACAACTGATACCTCAGATATCAACTTTTGCTATGGCTGCGATACGTCTGCTCCCCATTGCCAACAGAATGAATCGGTATATGGGCAATATCACAAATTTGGCCCCATCGCTGGAAGCAGTAGAAAGGGAAATGACAGGGCAGAGCCAGATACAGAATGCAGACAGAAAAGAGGATAAAGGACAAGTGCCTAAATTAAGGGACAAAATCTCCATACAGAATGTGGCATTTCGGTATTATTGTTCAGATACTTGGATATTAAAGCATGCATATCTGGATATTCCGATTGGTAGCGCAGTAGGAATCATAGGTCCCAGTGGATCAGGTAAAACCACTTTAATTGATTTGCTTCTGGGTCTCCTTCAGCCATTGGAAGGAAAAATCCTTGTTGATGGAACTGACATCCGGGAATTGGGAGAATTGTGGCTGCAAAAAATTGGCTATGTATCACAATCTATGTATCTCACAGAGGATAGTATTGAGAAAAATATTGCTTTTGGAATACCAGAGACAGAGATTGATCACCAGCGAGTGAAATCAGCGCTCAAAGCTGCATGCCTTGATGATTTTGTAGAAAAACTTCCTCAAAAAGAAGAAACAAAAATAGGTGAGTTCGGCGCAAAGATCTCCGGGGGACAAAAACAGAGAATCTGTATTGCAAGAGCGCTGTATTATGAACCAGAGGTACTGATTCTGGATGAAGCAACATCTGCGTTGGATTACGACACGGAAAATGAAATTATGGAAAATATTAATCACCTAAAAGGAAAAATGACGCTGATTATAATTGCCCATAGGCTACGAACAATCGAAAACTGTGATTATTTGTATAAGGTTACTGATAAAAAGATTGTACGGAGTGCGAAGAAAGAAAATTGAAAACGGCAATCACTAAACACTGATGGCAAAGGGCGGATCTACGCTGACCTGTACAACAGTCAGTTCGAGCAGGCGTCATGAGGATGAAACGCAATATTGATAAGTTGTATTCAAAAATTTGTTGTATTGCCAATTGTACAAAAAACGCAGTTATGAATGAAAGTGAGGTATAAATATGGACATGAAAGAATTAGCGGCTCCAATGGTATTGAACCTGATACAGTCAGGCAATAGCTCGTCGGATTTGGCGCAGCAGCTCTCCGGTTTTATTGAGGAAGAATCTTTCCTTGAAACAAGAAAGAATTTTGAAGCACTGAAATCGCTGATGTCGTGCTATCAGTGTGCATTGATGGAAGTTGAAACGAAATTTAAGGTGCTAAATGAGCGGTTTTCTCTGAATCATGAGCGTAATCCTATTGAAATGATAAAGACAAGGATGAAATCCCCGGAAAGCATTCGTGAAAAGCTGAGCAGGCGAAACCTCCCGTTCAGTCTTGACTCTTTGGATCAGATACATGATATTGCAGGAATCAGAGTAATATGTTCCTTTGTTGATGACATATACTTTCTTTCCGACTGTCTGCTCAAGCAGGATGACATACGTCTGATTGAGAAAAAGGACTATATTACCAATCCAAAAGAAAACGGCTATCGCAGTCTCCATCTCATCGTTGAAGTTCCTGTATTTTTAGAGGATGAAAAACGGCTGATGAAAGTAGAAGTACAGCTTCGCACCATCGCTATGGAATTTTGGGCCAACCTTGAACACAAGCTGCGTTACAAGAAAAATCTACCTGATGAACTTGTCACACTTACTTCATCGGAGCTTTCCGAATGTGCGGAGATGAGTGCGCAGCTTGATTCAAAAATGCAGAAGGTTCGGAACATTATCGAAAATGTTTAACCTTTGTTATGCCAACCTGCAAAAATAAAGGAATCACGACGGTTGCCTGTAAAATGGAGTAGGCAACCGTCGTGGTCTTTTTATCGTTCGTATTCTCTATTCTTTTTCCTTGTCTGCGAAACTTCCGGCTGCAAGTTCTTCAGCCGTTCTTTGATTGACCGCTTTTGCTTCTGAACCGGCTGTTCCTGTAATTCAGCGTCAATCTGCCGGTTGGCCTGTTCAAAGGTGTCGGTGCTGTACCGATCACGGTAAGCGGCAAACAGCCTCTGCACCAGATTGCTTCGCCCGCCTGAGCGCAAGGCTTCCCGTTCTACCTGTACTGCTTCCTGATTTTCGGGAGAAATACTACCCCGGATTGCAAGAAACTCAGCTTTATCTTCCTGCTTCTGCGCAGACAGCGTAGTATGCTGTGCTTCCAGCTTTCCGAGGGACATATCAATATCTTTCAATCTCTGTTTTTGGGTATGCACTTCGCCGTCCTGACAGCCCAGACGGGCCAGAAGCTGCGATTTTCTGGATTTCAGTTCTTCCAGATCCTCTGTCACAGCAGCAATCTGCTCCCCAAACTTACTTGCCCGAATGAAATGAATCCCGCAGCTTTTCTGTTCGGCAATCAGAGATTTGCGTTCTGCGTTTTTGGCCTTGATTTCATCCCTGACCTCCTGATATTCTTTGAGAATACCGGACAAAAGGCTCTTCTGAGATTGCAGGGAGTCCTGCTGAGTGGAATTTACAATCATCTGGTATTGGAGCAGAACCATGTGGTCACGCAGACCTTCCAATGCGACGGCGATGGAAGGGATACTGTCTTTTACAGCCTTGACGAGCTTCTTTACCTGTTTTTTCAGCTCACGCAGCAGCTGGTTATCTGATATGATCTGACGGTTCAGTTCACACCGGTCGGCGATGAAACCCATCCTTTCCAGCTTCCTTGCATGGTAGCCCTCATGGACTGTCGGCTGCTCGGTCAATCCTCTGGCGGCATGGCTGCGGCAGTCCACACGGTCTGAAATGCCATGGCGCTCCTGCTCCTCATTGACTATGACTTCCCAGCTTTTACGCCATGTCAGCAGTTGTTCCTCGCTGTTCCAAAGGGCGGAAATGGGGTTCTGACGCCCATAACGGGTGCTTTTTGGTGCCTTGGATGTCCTGACGCATCCTTCGATTTTCTCCGCTTCTGATGGGGTTAAATACTCCTTTTTTTTCCCTAATTGATACAGATATTGCTTCTCCCAGCCCTGAGCTTTGGCAGCTTTGAATTCATCGGCTGTAAATCCCCGTTCTTCCTCTCCCCGGCGGCAGAGGTATTCTTTCTGAGTCTTTGCCTGCCACTTGCCATGCTCATCCAAAGGGCGCATCGTGAATAGAATATGGCTGTGAGGATTATGCCCCGGTGGATACGGGTCATGGATATTCACATCTGCACACATTCCAAGGTCCGTGCCTTGTTCACGGATGAATCGTACCAACATACCTTTCCAGTCATCCAAGGACAGTTCCGATGGCAGAGCCATAACAAGCTCTCTGGCCAGTCGGCTGTCCTTTGTTTTTTCCGCCAGTTCCACGGACTCCCAAAGGGTCTGCCTGTCTTTCCATTCTGGCAGTGCGTTGTCCGGCAGAAAGATTTCGCTGTAAAGACAGCCACGCTTTCGGGTATAGTCATGGGTCAGACCATCGTAATCGTTGTACAGTCTGGAACAGGACGCATAGGCGGCAGCTGCTATAACAGATCGCCCTGAACCACGGCTCACGACCTTGGCTTCCAGGTGAAAATAGTCCATCGCTCGTTGCTCCTTTCTGTGCCGAAGCACGTTTTTGTTTCTTTTTGCGAAAAGAAAACAGGTGTGGTATGGCGATACAGCACCTGTCTCTGCGGAAAAGCTGCCGGTGGCAGGTTTTCGCAGGCAGTTGGTGGAATACCGCAGCGAACAGCGGCGGTATTCGGTGATGAAATCGCCATTCGCCAACTGCGTGGACAATGACAGCATTTCGTCAGAACTGTGGCATTGTCCATAAGGCTTCCGCAGAAGCCGCATCCGCCTCGCAGAGCGCACGGCCCCGAAGGGGATACCACCGCCCATTTTATGGGTGGTGAGTAAGTGCGCCCTTCGGGAGACAGCGCAGCTGTCAGAGTTTATGCGTTCTTTCGTTCCCCCGCCTGGAATCGCTTCTTCAGCTCCAGCTTTACTTCCTCTGGTTCCATAGTCTGGGCTTCCGGGAATACGCTCTCCAGAATCGCTCCCATTTGGATCAGGCGTCTGGTTCTCTGTTTGCGTTCTTTCTGGCGGTTACGGGCTTCGGCAGCTTCCAATC
>ERZ1026876.966-NODE-966-length-15511-cov-8.148163_pt1 | contig 15511 bp, 11 predicted proteins | sample MGYA00380168_ERZ1026876 | MGnify/ENA primary metagenome ERZ1026876 (study PRJEB33269, sample SAMEA4719804) | human gut metagenome | biome: human-associated habitat; feature: organic feature; material: feces | place: Cameroon | collected 2013-10 ... | reverse complement strand
TATACGGGTAAATCCACGAACTTACATCTGCTGAGGTCACTTCATATTGTCTCTATAGAAACCAACCAGGCATTATCATTTTGAGTCCTGTTATTCCACCATGCTTTTTCAGCATCAAATTCGCTTAACTGTATAGGCTTTGTTTTTGAATAATTCTTTTGTCCTTTTGGGACTTTGTGTTGATAAAACCAAATTTTATCCGTTGGTTTACCAGCATCAAAAGATAAAATATTTGTTGCAACTGTGGCATAAGGAGCAAATGTTGTATTCGGTAGTTTCACAATAGTATGTAGATTATTTTCTGCCAACAGTTTTTTCTTAAGAGCAACTTTGGTATTGTCTACACCCGTCAGAAATCCTTCTGGAAGTAAAATAGCTGCTCGACCAGTTTTCTTCAAACGATGAAGAATAACCGCAACAAACAAATCCGATGTTTCACTGCTAGCCATATCAGCCGGAAAATGATTTTTAACTTCAGATTTTTCATTTCCGCCAAAGGGAGGATTCATCAGAATGACATCCACCTTGTCGCTTTCGGTGTAATCCAGCACATCGTGAAGCAGAGTGTTGGAGTGGTACACTTGTGGCACATCCAACCCGTGGAGAAGCAGGTTCGTGACGCAGAGCATATAGGGGAACTGCTTTTTCTCAATACCGTAGATGGAATTGCTGTATGCTTCTTCATCCTCGGTGGGGTTCACTAACTTTCTCAGTTCTTTCAGCCAACTGACAATGAAGCCACCGGTTCCGCAGGCAAAGTCTGCCATAGTTTCTCCAATCTGGGGTTGAATCACCTGCGCCATAAAATCGGTGACCGCACGGGGCGTGTAAAACTCACCCGCAGAACCGGCACTTTGCAGTTCTTTCAGGATAGTTTCATAAATCTCACCAAAGGCGTGACTTTCTTCATAGTCGCTAAAATCCAGTTCATCAATGACGTTGATTACCTGACGGAGCAGAACACCATCCTTCATGTAGTTATTTGCATCGGCAAAGGTAGTCTGCACAATAGCTTTTTTGATGGGAGTAGAGGCGTCTACCGGCAGATTTTTCAGCGTTGGGAACAACGTATTGTTGACAAAATCCAGCAGTTTGTCGCCGGTCAGGGCTATGCCGGATTTATCATCGTGCGCCCAATTCTACCAACGGCACTCCTCCGGAATAAAGGATGTATAATCCTCGTCATCCCATTCCCAATCCTGCTCCCTTGCGTCATACACTTTCAAAAAAAGCATCCACGCAATCTGCTCAATACGCTGTGCGTCGCCGTTGATACCAGCATCGTTGCGCATAATGTCACGCAGACGCTGTAGGTTATCATGAAGTTGAGCTGAGATGAATCCAAAGCACCGCCTAATTTATTGCGGTGCTTAAGTTATTACCGTATGTAGTTAGTGCAGACTATTAGGATTCATAAATTTTGAGGCCGAGGAGTTTTTGGAATTTTTTAAAGTTGTACGGATACGAGTTATTTCCTTGTACATTTAACGGACGGCATTTATTGGAAAATGAAATTTGTAGCTCCCAATGAATACCATCCAAAACCACGCAATCAAATCTACTAGGATCGTAATTACTAAGCCATTCTCCAATGCGTAATTCGCGCAAACCTGCTAAAAATTCTTCCTTTGCACAAAAGACTTTTGGAGGGTCGAGTTCTTCCTGGCAAATTCCTTTTATAAACTCTTTAGTCTCTAAAAGTACCTGCGCCTCAACGATGGTATAAGTTCTAATTTCGAAATCACCAAAATTCCTACCTTCGCCATACATAATTTTATCAATAGCTTGGATGTTATCATCAAATTTCTTAGCCCTGAGCTCTGACGCTGATAGTTTGTATGGCTCTCCTGCTTTAATAAGAGCATCAATAGTATTTTTAAGTTGTAACTGCGCTTCTTCAAGTTCCGCAGCTTTATTAAATCCTGGTATCTCTTGTCGTTCTTCATAGCCAGGATGTTCCATCGTACCTTTTAAGTATCCTACTTTTGTTTTTAATTTTCTGATAATTGATTTAAGTTCGGTGGTAGATTTCCCTTCTAAGGAAGACTTTTCCTTTTTAAGCTTAGAAATTTCATTGATATCGAACATAGTGATCTCATTACATGGTGGTGTCATTACATAGTAATGACATAAAATTTAATATATACGTAAAAGTCAAGTCCTAAGCGGGATAACAATGAAATTGTTATCGATTAAATAGTAAGTTCTAGTAAAACTCCAAAAGGACATTTTAAAGCGCTTTCAAAATATCCATCACCTGTAGTTCTGGGCCCAGATGTTAGTTCGCATCCGTTTTTGGTTAGTTCTTGAGTAAGCTCAAGAACGGCATCTTTAGACCCTAAAGCAAAGGCTAGATGAACAAAGCCAAGCTTAAATTGAGAAGACGTGTCTTCGCTTAGTTTAGTCGCGTCACTTGGTAAGTCTTGAGGCGCTTGCAGTTCTGGACGCGTCATTATTTCAAGCCTTGCGCCATCTGCAAAGCTTAAAAAGTATGACTGAAAACCAGTCTTTGGATTATGGTATAGCTTGTTTGCTTGCGCTTTAAAATACTTAGTAAAAAATTCTCTAGCTTGCTCAAGGTCTGAGACATATAGCGCAACATGTTCGATTTTCATGGTTGGACTTTTCCTCATGCATTTTGAATGAACTTTTTTGCTTTTTGGTTGTTTATTTCGTTGGCTCATAATAGCTTGAAAAGTACGGTAAGGTACATGCAAACCTAACAAGGTATATACGAACCTTACAAGGTACAGGCAAACCTAATGTTTTAATTTCCTTGCCTAAGCTTCTTCAACTTAAAACTTAATTATTGCTATTAAACTCCAAAGAAGCGCGGTACTTTTGGACTTGATACTCTAAGGTTGAATGGGAAACTCCTAGTGCGGCAGCGGCAGTTCTAAGAGTAACCCCTCGGTCAAGCAAAGTGGCCACTACTTTAATGTTTTTAAGTTGCGTACTACCATATTCTGTTAAGCGTCTTAATATAATAGTCGCAACATCAGTATTGGTTAAGTCATCATTTAATACATGCAAGCGTGCTGCATCAGTCATAATATTTTTAAGTTCACCATAACCAATCCCTTCCGTGAATTTCGCCAATAACTCAGGGCTTAGCACTGGGGGTAAGCGGTAACGTTCAATAAAGGCTTGAATGATATCTTCGCGCTGCGATAAAACTGGCAATTCCATGGTAATGACATCATCAAAAAGGTGTTTTAACCGGCCATCACCCCCAAAGGTAGTGTCAGACGTAACTCCTAAGAACACATTGGCGGGTAGTTTATCGATGATGCTCACGAGATGATACATTAAAGGCGAACAGCTTACGGACAAATCATGAGCATAGGCTTGTTCTAAGTTCTCTAACACTAGCATTAAACCTTGAGGGGCTTTTTGAGCAACGTCATTAATTTCAGTTAGAAGTTGGTTTAATTTGAGGATGGCTTGAGAGACAAGCATAGCCGCTAAATATTCTAAGTGAATAAAAGCCAAAGGCATTTCTAGCTCAGAGGCTAAAGCGTAACAAACGCTAGTGCGACCGGTACCATGTTCCCCGATCAACAAGATACGCATTACCGGGGCTAAACCTAAACTTGCGAGCTTATCAGCATTACGGTGACTAGTAACTATCTTGTTAAAGAACAGTTGTTGCTCTTGTGATAAGTATAATTCCTCAAAAGTAATTTGGGGAGTTACAAACGTTAAGCTCAATAGATCTGTGTGGGCTAAATCAAGCGCTCCTGGTGGTAAAATTTTATTTTCAAAAGAAGCATCAAGATTTGGGTTGTAACCACAAACATGCTCCCTACTTACATCTAAGGTTTTTGAGAAACTAAAGTGAGAACAATGGCTTTGAGGCGAATAAGCGTTTGATTTATCTCGTGGCCCACTACTTTGAGCGCAGCAATTTTGGTCGCTATTATCTTGAGAATTATGGCCTTTAAGGTCTGAGTTTTGGTTTACTAGTTGTGCTTTAGAACCACATGTTGAAGCTAAGGTTGAGTCTTGTCCTTGGTTGGTTTTTGAGTCTGAAGCATCCCTATCTACTAGCGACATGCCATTACGTTTTGGTGCGTTAAAAAAGTCTTTTATCATTTGTTTGTTCCCGAGTGTAGCAGTATTTATATTTAGGCCTTGATTTAAACCTTATTTCTTAGTTATTGCGTTGCTATTTTTTGTTTTTTTGCTGGCTTTATTTGTTGTTTTTCTTTGGTGTTTTGGTTATTAGTTATTGGTTTTTGAGTAATTTTTTGGAATTAAGTTAAGCTCATTAAGCTAGGCGCTTAACGCGATAAAATTTGGGTGGTTTGGTTTGGCTTTGGTGCCCTTTTGGGGTTTTACTCGAGCTTTTCCTTCTTAATATTTACTTTTTAGAGGCGAACCTTTTTAGTGAACCTTTAAGGATGCTACTAAGTTTGCTTAAAACTTTATTTCAAAAACTTAATTTCAAGCTGACCTAAACCTTAAGGTTGGCCTAAAACATAAAATAGGTCTAAACCTCAAAACGGACCGCCTTCATTATAACGAGATATGGCGCCTGTATCTTTGATGGGAGTCTGATTTCGTTTCGCACGTGTTTAAGCTTGGGATGGCTCTTTGGTTTTTAGGAGCAAAATATAGTTTTGGGGAGGACTCTTAAATTTTATGGTTCTATCAATCGGCTACGTGGGATTAGCTGGACCTAAATATAAAGCATCTTAAAAACAGTCAGCTAAATTTTTTCTCGATCCTTGTTTTTACCATCACCTATTGTTTGGTCTTCCAATATTTCAGCCCGAATAGTAATGAAGGTTTATTGATGAAAGCAAAAACTGTATAATGGACAGAATTTTGTATTTTATTAGCTTTGTACGGCAGTTAGTGGCATATGACAGTACCATCAGTCCATTCCGCAGGTCTTGCGCGGATTATTCTCATCAATTCTTATATTCATTCTGAAACTGGTCCAGATTTCTTTGAATTTGATTTTCAGGGGCATACCCAAGTAAATGGCGCCAATGGCTCCGGAAAAACAAGTTTATTGAAGTTGATACCGTTTTTTTATGGGATTGAACCTGGTCGCATTACCTCATCTTCAGGGGTTAGAAAGAACTTTGCAGGTTACTACCTGCCTTATGCTGATAGTGCCATTATTTTTGAATATTATGCCGGAACTGGGCAGTTAGTGCATGTTGCGATTACTAATGCTGCTCGCGACTCTTCAAGTCGCGGTTTAGTCTATCGTTTTGTGCCATGTCCATTTGAAGCTAAGGACGTAGTGGTTTTTGATAGCACCAGCAAACAATATAGAATTAGAGATTGGAGTAGTTATAAGCAAGTACTGCGGGCCCGCGGTATTAAATCTGAAAGCTTAGTTTACTCAGTCGATGCTTATCGCTCAATTATTCAGAACATTGCCACTTCTGATAACGCGCGTTTAAGAGCGGAATATAGTCTTTCAAATGGGCGCCGTGAGCTTCGTTTTATCGATGGGATTGCTTTAAGTCTAATCACCGGGCGTATAAGCTTTGATAACATTAAATTGTTATTGACGGAAATATTGCGCCGTGACCATAGCGAAATCAATTTAGAATTGAGAGAGTCTGATATCGTTACTTGGTGTAATGACGTAGCTGCTTTTAGAGCGGTTGAAAAGCACCGAGAAAAACTAGAAAAAGCAGCCGCAGCTGGTGGTAGTTACCGCACCTCTCTTGAAAACCTAAGAATCGGGGCTGCCCGCCTTGAAAAGCTTAGCCTTGAATGCAAGAACCGTTTAATTGAAGAAACGGAAAATCAAAACGAAACAGAAAAAGCACGAAATGCTTGTCGTGAAAGCTCCGAACATCGTCATGCTGACCTAACGGCCAAAGTAGCAGCGGCGGAAACTCGCATGCAAGCTCAAGCCCAAAAGGTTGAAGCCTTAGAAGAAATGCAGGCGCATTTTGAGGAAGAAAATGCTGCCACTTGGATGCATGAATTAGAAAATCGCACTGAAGCTTTAGCCGAAGCTACTCGTTGCCGTAGCCTTTTAACTTCAGCTACTTCTCAAGTGGCTGATATTCGCCATGAATTTGAACTCCGTAAAGGTGAAGTTGAACGTGTTTATCTAAAGCGTAAAGCTGAGCTTGAACAAAACGCTTCCTTAGCCCGTGAAAAAGCGGTAGCCGAACACGCTGAAAACGATCGAAGATTCCGCGAAGATAACGATAAAGCCCGCGCTTCTAGTCGGGAACGCACTGACAATTTAAGAAGTCGTATGAGCGAACTTAAATCTAAAGCTGATAAGTTAACCTTCATGGTGGAACATGCGCAAGCCACTCCTGAACTTGAAGCGGCCTTAGAAGATGCACGCCAAGCGGAACAGCATTACTACGAGGAAGTGCGAGCTGGTGAAAAGGAACTTCGTACTTTAGGAGCTAAACGTACTGAGTTATTAAGATCCCGTGATGAAAAAGCTCATCGACTCGAAAAACTAACCTTAGAACGCAATAACTTAAAAATTAAGCTTGATGATCTAAAGCGCCAAGCAGAAGCTAGTCAAGGTTCACTGTTAACGTTCCTTTCAGAAAACGTACCCGCATGGGAAGAAGCTGAAGGTCGACTCTTAAGTTCTGATCTATTGATGCGTCAAGATTTAAATCCGCGTTTAGCGTCGACCTTAGTAAATCAGGCCGTGGAGGCTCCGAAGGATGAAGCACAAGGTGAAGAAGCTCAAGCTCAGGTTTTGGCTACATCTATTTGTGCGGGTCGCATCTTACTTGATGTAAACGCCCTACCAAAGCCACAAACTGTAACCGATGAAACCATGGCGCAGATGGCGTCAATGGCGGAAAGAATCAAGGCTATCGATGTTGAAGTAAAGGCAACTGAAGCAAGCATTGCTTCTATTGAAGATGAGAATTCAGCTTTATCTGGACGCATTTTGGAGCTAGAACGTTTAGTTTCGACCGACGATAAACTTGACGAACTTAAAACCCGTGTGGCGATGGTATCGCGTGATATCGAAGAATATATTAAAAATCAGCAAGTGTCCCTTTTAGCGGAAGCAGAAACTGTGAAGCGTGAGTTAAAAGCTGTTACCGCTGAATGTGAAAAAGCGGATGAAGCTTTACGCCATGTTTTAGGGGAACGCAATGATGCGTACCTCCTTAACAAGAGTGATATTGAATTAAGAACTAATTCAGCTTTAGACAGCATCAATCAGTCCTTAAGTGATTTAACTACCTCTCATAGTGCGGAAGTAGCCCGCTTAAAAGCTGTAGAACACGAGCGCTTGACGGAAGGCCATGTCGATGAAAAGCTGTTAACCGAACTTGAACAGGCTTCTGAAAAAGCTCAAGCCCGTGTAGCGGCAATGGACGCCCATGCAAGCTTGGTCTCTGAGTATAAGACTTGGTTAGCTCAAGCAGGTGGCAGTTTAGGTGATGAACGCAGTCAGCTTTCGCTTTTAAAGCGCGAACTACATGATGCGCAAGTAACCCTACACGATGCTGAAACTGAAATGAAGTACGTGCTTGATGGCATGAAGCATGAGCTTGAAGCAGCTATGCAAGCCGTAAGACAAGATACGGAACTGCAAAACCGCATCAAATCATTACAAGGCCGTTTAGCAGATCAAGGGATTAAGCCATCAGTGGCGATGACCGGTGATGACGTTCAAGCCTCAACTGTACTTCAAGATATCGCATCAGAGCTTACTTCATTTAGTACCTTGTCACGCAATCTTAAAGAAATACTCGATGACGTGGCAGGCACCATGGCCCGCTTCCCACAAAACGTTATCTGTGCTTGTTGGGAACAAGCGCGTGATCCGGGGCATGCAGATTGCGATTTCACAGGGATTGAAGACTTTACGCAAAAACGCATTATCCTCGATACGGCGGCGGCAAAAGTGTTAATTGAAAGCACCCTTCCGGCTCAAAAACGTAGTCTTATCGACAATGCTCGTAACATCTCCCATATGATTACCGAGTATTATCACCACTTACGTGAATTTGATGCGCGCATCCAAGCATTTAGTGGACGTATTTCTGAAATTGTGCGTAGTAATTTGCAATTTGAGGCTTTTGATAGCTTTAACGTCAGACTAGAACCATGCATCACTCGCTTAGCTGGTTGGGATAGCATGAAAGAAATCGCCGAATACTATGCTTCTTGGGAAAGTAGTGGTAGTTTAAGAGGCGAATTACCAAGTGAAGGCTTTACGACGAAGATGCTAGATTTTGCGCGTCGTTTCGTCAATGGGCAGCTTAAAAACGAAATGAGCGACCTATTCTCCATCGTCTTTGAAGTGGTTGAAAATGGTAAGTTTAAGCGAGCTCAATCCGCGCGAGAACTAGAAGAATTAAGCTCTAATGGTTTGACCTTCTTACTGATGTGCGCTCTCTACATTTCACTTATTAATGAAACTAGAAGTGGCCGTAATATTACGATTCACTGGCCGGTTGACGAAATGAGTAAGCTCTCTGGGCGTAATGTTCATATCCTCCTTGAAGTTATGGATAAAAACAACATTGCGATGGTAAGTGCGGCTCCTGATTTAAGTACGGCTGTAGCGGTGCAATTTAAGAGCATTTACCGTATTGCTAAGGACGGTGTTTATGTCAACGCTGAAGCGGTTAACCCAGTGGGTACGGCTTTAGCGCGTTACGCCCGCAAAGATAGCGTAGCTAATTTCAATCAAGAGATTACTAAAGCCCAATTGGCCAAAGCGCAGGCTAATCCTGATACGCCAACCAAACCTGATTTAACTTGCAATGAAAATTCTATAGCCGATATCTCTACTTTAGCTTCGGAGGCTCAAAATGATTAAAGAAACGATTGAAATGCTCCTCCGAGGAGACTTTATCTGCGCCGTTACTGCGCCTCAAGCAGTCCAAGACTTAGAAGATCCTGCTAGTCGCGCCCAAATCGATGCGGTGCTTAGCGTTTTAAACCGTTATGTGGCTTGCACTGGGAGTGGCACCGTTTATTTTTGTTCATGGCAAAAAATCGATAAAGATGAACGCACTATGGTGCGTCGCGAGTTTGAACAGCTTCGTGATCAATTACGCCCAGTAGTTGAATTTGTGCTCTTAGTTATGGATGCTGATATGCGTGACTCGCCTTTGCAAGCTGGTGAACGGATCTCAGAAGCAGAATTGGTCGCTCGAGTTGAAAGCAATGTGTTTTTAGCAGAACGCGCAGTTAATATTATGCAGATCATTAACTTACGTCGAAGCTCAGAACCAGTGCCACAACAGGTTCACGCCATGCTTGATCTCATGCAAAAGCACGGAGTCATTGCTGAGCAAAATCCAGGTTCACGGGTGTTTTTAACGACCGGACGCTTAGAATACGTGTACGAAGTGTTGGAATTTATTAACCAACATGAACAGATCTATGAAGCGCAAACCCCGGATACTGGAGTGCAGGAGGAACTTTTCTGATGAAGGAGAGCCGGATGCACACGGGGAGCTCAGAAGTAATTTCCCGTTTTATTAAAGACTTAAAACTTGGTGAAAAGTTGCTGGTTTCTGCCTTTGGGGATACCTTAGGGTTGGAGACGCAACCTTCAGAAGTTAAGATTCTCCAAACTTTATTAAAGCAGCGTATTTTAGTGACCTCGGCTGGAGGTTACCGCTTAAATCCGCATTTACAAAAGCTGTTTAACTCAGTTATTGATGTTGATCGCTCCCGCTATATAAATGTTAATATCAAAGCGAGAATCCCGTCCCTTGAATTAGTGATGAATGCCTACATCCTAAATATTCAAGAACAAAACATTGAATACGCCCAGGAATCTTTAGCGGATATCGAGCAGCAAGCTTTTGAAATTGTGTTTGAAGCTCAAGGGGCAGTTCGTAGCTTAGCGAACCGTTTACAAACTCGCTTTGGTTTTGTGCGAGGCTTACGAGAAAAGATTTTAGAAAACGAATCGGCCATCACTACCGCCGGGCTCTTAGTTGAAAACTTAACAGCTTTCTCCTTTGATCGGATGTCTGATTTTGTGCACCGTGCGGATAACGATCCTGAACTTTATAATATTGTTTGCGTTCACATGTTAGGCGAACTTGCTAAATGTCAGGCTAGTTTGAACTCTATTATGATTCAGCTCCGTGAAATGTTAGCCTTGTTTAGACGTGAACGTAAACGGACCAATTTGCTTAAAGCCTTTAGTGAAAAGCATTATAAAGAACCTGGTTACCATCCAAGTGACTTCCCGGTTTCAGGAGCGGTCATAAACGCCCTCTTTACTAAAGCTAAGCCTTTAAATCTAGGTGGCCATGCTGATTTTAGAAGTGATGGGCAGCTTGATGATTTATGTCGAATTGCGGAAAGCCTTAAGAAGGTTTCAGCCGTGGCCTCAGGGGCACCTGCTATGGAACGCTCTGCCGGATTCGAAGCCTTACCGACCGTACAAACTGAAAACTACACCTTCGATGATACCGAAGACGATATTATCGCTTACTTTAGAAGTGTAATTTCTTCAGAAAAAGAAGTTTCAGCGCGCGCATATTATAAAGAACACCAGATTAAGTGTGCGCTTGATCATTGGCTATTTGCCGTCTGTGCGTTCTATGAAGATTTAAGCCCAGAAAATAGAGCTGGCTTTTTAGAGCCAAAGATTTCTTTTGGGTACATGTATGATGAATCTGACTTAGATGACACCCTATTTTTACTTGGTACGGCGCAAGAAAATAACCTTAGGTCTCAAGATTTAGGTGATGTTACAGCGAAAATGGCTACCACCTCTTTAAAGACCAAAGCTTGCGTTAATGCTCAAGTTCCGCTTAAAACAAGTGGCTTTGGGAATAAGATCTTGACGGATTTTGCGCTTCAAGTTAATCAAAACATGGCGCACTAAAATCTTCCACTTTAATTCCCACTTCGGTTCTAATTTAAGCACTAGTTCAAATACTAGTGCTACTCTTTCCTTTGTTTGGGCTGTGTTTTGAGTTTATTTTGCTTAATGAACATTTCTAAAACACTGAATTTAAAATACTCTTGAAGAAGCAGGAACTTAGAGTTCTTGATTTTATATTTAATACGAAAGCTCATACTCAGAGGTATAGGCTATATCACTCCAACGCAGTACCCTGACTGCTCCCACAGGCAAGTCCGTGTGGTTCTGATTGAGAAGTGTAGCTTGTAATCGTACACCATTTTCAGGCTTGATAGAAAAAAAAAGAAAAAATGCGGTTATGGTTATATTGAGGAATATGAGACAACTTACAAATATTGATAGTATGTCACAAATTAACTCTACACAAAGCGTGTTATTATTAGTGAGGTTTTGGGTGCTATAAGCAAAAATAGGTATAGAGGAAAATCAGAAATGAAGAAATTAGTCCTTTGTATAATTCTAAGTGGTCTTTGTATGACTAACTCATACGCGTCTGATAGCGACTATATAAATTGGCTTCGTCAGGAGCTTAACACCCGCAATGCTACAATGCTTGAGATGCAAAATACGATCAGCCGGCAAGACCAGGCTATTCGTAATCTCGAAGGCCAACTGTCCAATCTGGGAACAACGTTTAATGTCTTTTTGGATGCCTTTTATGAAGTCAATCTAAATTTATTAGATGCACAAAAAACCTCATGCGACGTTCTTACCACGAAGCAACAAGTGGAACAAAAGGTAAAGGTGGTATGTACAGAACTAGATTCTTTACTAGGAGAGCCTCTTGATAATGTGCCTACTGTAGTTAGGTGGTTATATATAAACGCAAAAAGTAATATGATTGAAGGGGATTTTAAAGAAGCCTTAGTGGATTTTCAGGAGTTGATAACTAAGCATAACAATTCGGCTTTAACTCCTTACGCCTATTACGAAATGGGGGACATCTATTACAGTATGTGGAAGTATGGGCCAATGAAGGATAAAGAAAAGAATTATGCTAAGGCTAAAGAAAACTTCTTAAGCTTTTTAAGCGTTACTAAGTTTAAAGATTCACATATGTGGGTTTTGCGGGCCAATTCTTTTTATAGACTGGGCCAAATTTTAGAACAAAAAGATCCAGGGCGTGCTAAGAAGTACTTTACGCTCGCAGTACTACAATATCAGCAGGATACTTCTGCGATAAAGATTCGCGAGATAGAGACTCTTGCGTTGATTGCCGAAACAAAACTAAAAATACTAGAAATAAATAAGTACTCAAGCGGTCTAGACGTTCTTTAAAAACATGTATTGATTTTTGAAAGGAAATTTTGGGAAGAAAATTTCGAGAGAGCTAAAACGCTAAAACTCTTTAAATATAAGGATTTAAGCGTGTTAATGTGGTATAGTATAAGGTATAAAATAAACAATTAAACCGCAAAAATACGGATACCTTATGACACTCGAAAATACCTCATATTTCTCTAAATTTTTAAGCCAGCAGAAGTAACATTGATGAACTTTCGCTCTATGCGAAACAAAATATTCGATGAGCTAAGGCAATTTGAGTAAAACAGTTACAATGTTTGTACACAAGTGTAAAATATTCATTAAATGCAAACTAATTCGGTTCTTCCCTAAATTTTGGGGTATAAACTTTTATCATAAGGTATAAGACCTAGGGGAAGCAAATTTTGCCCAAACTGATTCTATGACCAATTCGCCCTCCTTAAAGATGTTTCTAACGTGCTTTCCGAAACTATCGCACCACCTAAAGTCACCGTGAAATCATTTTTTTAGCCTTTATGATCTGCCCGCCACACCTTTAAAAATGAACCTTTAGAATTTTTTTAAAAAATTTTATTTTGCATTTGCATTTGAAATCATACTGCTGTAGTATGATTAACAAATCCTAGCATTACGGTATGAGATAAAAGCAGTCTCTTAACCGATTGCTACAGTAAATCCCTAAAAATCAGAGATTACCAAATCAGACAATAATCCTTTAAAATTACAAGAAAGGAAAAGGAGTTTATTATGGCCTGTGTCTTAGTTCCAGCATCAGAGGCTGTTATCGTTTCATTAGTCGTTATTTCATTAAAAGTTTATGCTCACTATCACAAAAAAAACGCTTCAAATCTTGAGGCAAGCAAAGTTAGTGTTTTAGCGCATCATTTGAGCCAGTTAAGTGGAATGCTTTGGGGTGGTAGCGCCCTTTTGGCCTTGGAACACATATGGCACGGCGAAATTGTTCCGTTCTACCCATTCCTAACAGCCGCTAATAATCCTGAAGATACTCAAGCCATGCTTCACGAAATGGCAGTAAGCGGAACGGCGATGGCTTTAGTGGTAACTTTAGCTTGGGCGGGTAAGTTAGTTATCCAAAAGCTCATCAAACATTACCAGAAATCACAACTTGTTAATCAAGTTAATTTAGCTAAAGAGCGCGTTTAGTTTAATCGCTTTGTTGGTTGCTATTGGCTGTTATTTGCTATTAAAGCGAATATATGCCCCCTATTTTTAAATTTATGACCCCAAACTCACGTTAAACCTAGGCATAGATATAGAGTCCTTCTGTTTGACTTAAATTTAAGCTTAACCAAAACTCATGTTTAAACTAGCTTAACTTAATGTGTTACTTAAGTGAGTTTTTGGGGATTAAGGAAAAAAAAAGTATGTTACTTCTCATCGCTTTTATCGCGTCGGTATTAAGTTCTTTGGTATACTTGGTGAATACCAAGGCTAAGCGTCAACAATATCATTTAGGAGCTCTAAGTGTAATTTTTTGGAGTGCAACTTTGATGTGGTCCGTTGATGCTGTAGTGTTAGTAGTAGAAGAAGGCTGGCGCGCACTCTTCTTCCCTGATGCAGCTTCAGTAGTTGATGACGTTTTACTTGGTGCCAACGTAATTCTCTTGGCCCTTCTTTTATGGTTTGGGGTAAATCTTAAGGCTCGCTTATTTGCGCTTAAAGCTTAAAAGCTTAGGTAATTTTTAAAGCTAAAGGTAGAGCGCACAAAAAATAATTCACGCTTACAAAAGTAATAAGCAAAAGCCTGGCCTCATTCGTTTTTGGGTGAAGATGCCAGGCTTTAAATTTTTGCGTCGCTTTAGGTAATTTTAAGTTTTGGTAACTCTAAGTTTTGCTAATTTTAAGTATTTGGCAATTCTAAGTAATTGTTTTTACTTTATACCTAGAACTTTAATACCTACCTAAAACGGCAACACCACCTCAAAATCAACCCCGGCGTCGGTATATCCGCTCCGGCCCACGGTGCTACGCACGCTAGTGTTAAATTCAAGACCGCTTTGACTTGCAGCGCTGACCTTACCTTTAACTTCAAAGTAATTAGGGTCAGAAAAATCATCAAAACTCATGTTATGGCTAAGATTTAAGGTTCTAAAATCTACTTCATTATCGGTGCCAAATTCATGGTAGAAGGTGCCACCAACTTCAGCTTTGATTGTGAGGTCTTCTTTGGCTTTTGGTTTAAAAGTCTTACTTGCCTTTAAGCCCACATTAGCGCGGCTATATGTAAAATCGTTAGATTTTAACCATAAATTGAGGTGATCGCCCTTTTCTGAAAACTCTTCATTCATGCTATACGCAAGATCAAAACCAATGGATGGAGTGATGATGTAGTCGGCATCATTACGATAGGCAAAATTTAAATTAAGACTACCCACCCCTGAAAATGTGTAGTATTTAGCATGGTAATTGCGTTCATAAATAGTGCCTGTAAGGCCGGCATTACGTTCCGTATTAAAGCGATCAAACGCCCCGAGAAGATGACCATCTAAATATAAACTATGGGCCGCATCCGTAAACCACAAGCCATTTTTACCGGCAAGGTTAATTTTAGCGCCCAGGCCGGCAAAAAGCCCGATCCCTGATGCTTTAAATGAACTTGCTTCGCCATGCTCTTTAAAGCGCATCTGGCTATAGCCGACATAAGGTTTTAAAGTAAAGCCGCCCCAATTTTTATTAGCCCCAAGTACAAACTCTGTGTCCGACATATGAAAAGAGTTGTAGTTACTTCTAGCATCCTGTTCGCGGTAATTCCCAAATACTTTACCAAAAGCTCCATCCGTAAGCTCTAAGTCACGGAGTTGATAAACCGTGCCTAAATGCTTTTCTAAGTTTGCCTTATTAAGCATGAGATAATTAGTTGGGACTAAGGAGTCAGCCATGATTTTTAAAACATTAAGGTCTTTCTCAAAAATTAAATTAGTGAGTAATTCTTGCGTTTTTAAGCCGTAGAGTTCGGGGTTTCTTACAGCCCGGTCTAGAATTGAGGCGTAGGTTTTGGTGTTACCACTAAAATTACGGGCAAAGCCATTCGTAGGACGACTTAAAATTACTGTGCCATCGAGAGTGTCAGGATTAAGTGTATAGGAAATATCAAGCCCCGGCACCGTTACTAGTTCTAAATTAGAGACATCAACAACGCCACTTGCGGAAGTAATACCATTGCCTAAAGTAATGATGTCACTAAAGTTCCATTTAAGCCCGCCGTTGGTGAGGGCTTTACTTTTAGCGCTTAAAGAAAAACTCTTAGTTGGTTTAAACAACAAGCGGCCTAAAGCAAACTTACCGCTATAACCGTAGAGGTCATCAACCGTTATTTTAGATCTACAAAAAGTTTATAAGCTACAGTTTTGTAGGCTTACT
>ERZ1026876.965-NODE-965-length-15535-cov-13.610013_pt1 | contig 15535 bp, 16 predicted proteins | sample MGYA00380168_ERZ1026876 | MGnify/ENA primary metagenome ERZ1026876 (study PRJEB33269, sample SAMEA4719804) | human gut metagenome | biome: human-associated habitat; feature: organic feature; material: feces | place: Cameroon | collected 2013-10 ... | reverse complement strand
ATATTAATATAATAAATAAAATAATAAATAAAAAATATTGCTTGACAAAATAAAAAAAATATGGTATTTTAAGAATAAGAGGGAAAGAGGTGATATTATGCCGTGGGAAGAAATGAGTTATAATAAGTTTAATCAAACTGGGCGGAGTGATGCTGAACCTGAAGTTTGGGATGATATATATAATCCAAGTGAGCAAGAATACGAAGATTGGGTTTGTGAATGAGGTTTAGTTTATGACAGAAAGCATCAATTCTTTTGGCGCAATTTCGCATATTTTTTCTATTGGAACAGATTCTTTTTATCAGCCAGACGAAAATTATATCCATGAACGAATGTCTAAATTATATATGCTAAAATCCAAAGAAATGCCAAATTGGAAGAAAAAGTCTGTTAACCGTGTTTTGAAAAAACATAAGGATAAGTTGATAAGATTGCTTAACAGCAAAATAGATTGCGGTTTGGTAAGAGAGTTAAATAAAGATTCACTAAAAGAAAAATCTATTGTCTCTCTGTTTGAATCATCTTTAACTCGTGCCTGTAATATAAAACCAGATGAATTGTCTGAAAAGCTGTTCCAAGTTGAATTTTATTTTTATCAAGTTATGAATGATTTAATTAAAAACGGCTTTAACTATGATGGGAAGCATTATGTTTATTTTTCTTCTTCGGCTGGTTCTATCAGAAAACATCGTGGGTTATTTATAGAAGAAAACTTATACAATACGATTCAAATGAAATTGACTTGTGGGTTGACGGTTGATAAAATAAATAGTCTTGACGGTTGTGTCATCAACAAATGGCTTGCTTATTTATCGCTTAGTAGCTCTGCTACCGCTGTATGGAAAGATTTTGATATTGATAAGGCAATTGTATGTGATGATAAAGAAATAGAAGTTTGGGGCGATATGGATTATATCGACGCTTTAGACTATTCTGTAACAAGAAAATATATAAGCGTAGCGATTCCATTAAACGATGGTGTTGGCATGATGCTTCCTGAGTGTGGGCCAACGAGAGTTGTTAGAGGGCCGTTCATTAAGGGATTGTTAGTGTGTTTTCCTTTCGATAAATTTATTCAAGAAAAATGCAATGGGAACTGTATTGTATGCGATATTTATGGAAAGAAACACGATATTGTGAAAGAAGATATTAAATATATTTTTACAAAATCGCAATTCAAGATGGCGAAATATTATGATTCTTGGGAACAATATAAAGAGAATTTCAAAAAATATAGTTGCGAAATTGGATATTGCAATGTAGAAGCACCATATGTCCCAAAAGCAAGAATAAATTATCAAATGCTTAATAGTTTGCACGATATGGCCGATGAAGAAATTGAGAGATTAGTTAAACCAACAAATGAAGAGATATATTCTATTGGCAATGATTTTCAAACAACGATGAGGCTTTTAGGGGCTACGGATTATAATCAAAATAAATCGCCTATGCAAGAAGCGTTAACGGTTTATCCTGAATTGTTTAGAGACAGCTATAACAGAGAAATATTAAAGCAAGTAAAAAACAGTTTAGTTAAGCAAGCCAAAAGCGGAAGACTAAGAATAAATGGATATTATAGACTTGCTTCTCCTGATTTGTATGCGTATTGCGAATGGTTGTTTTTGGGCATTGAAAATCCACAAGGGCTTTTAAAAAATGGCGAGGTTGCTATTTCTCAATTCAAAGATGGTGAAGAACTTGATTGTTTAAGAAGCCCGCATTTGTACTTTGAACATTGCCTTAGAACTAATGTTCAAACAGAAGAAGTGAAAAAATGGTTTGATACGAAATGTATTTATACTGCTTCGCATGATTTACTCAGCAGGGTGTTGGCGCTTGACTGGGACGGTGACATTTTGTTAGTCACAAATGATAAAACAATCAAAAAAGTAGTAAAACGCAATCAATCAAACTATGTACCACTTTTGTTTGACATGAAAAAAGCTAACCCTGTTGAAGTTAATTCTCAGAATATTTACGACGGCTTGATTGCAGCATTTAAATATGGAAAGATTGGAATTTATTCTAATTCTTGTAGCAAAATATGGAACGGAGATGTGATAGATGAAGACAGCTTGAAAGCGTTAAAACTTCTCGCCGCTGAATCTAATTGGTCGATTGATGCGGCCAAATGTCTGTATATGCCCGCGCGGCCTGATAACGTTGCCAAACTTATTCGTAATAAAACAAAAGGAAAGCTTCCTGCGTTTTTTAAATATGCTAAAGATAAAACAGATGAACAATGTGAAAAAGCAACAAATTCTACAATGAATAGAATTATGAATTGCATTCCAGATTGTAATATAAAATATTGTAAAACCATCAATAAATTTGATTATCGAATGCTGATGAATCAAGAAGTTGAATATACTGTTTTAGAAAACAGTAAAATTGTCCAATCATATAATTATTGGCTGAAACACCAAAATAAATTTGGGTATGGCGAAGATTCTTATATCAATGAAAATGATATATATAAATACAGACGAATTCGGCAAGAGATTATAAATAGTTCGGGTTGCAATTTAGATTATATCGTGAATAGTTTGGTTGCATATGTTTATACGTTGAAAAAAAGCAGCAATAAAAAAATGCTTTGGGCTTGCTTTGGTGATATTATCGTTTCAAACTTGAAAAATAATGTGGACGGAAAAGTGTGTAGAATTTGTGGAAAAAGATTTAAGCCAAGAGACAATTCCAATGTAACATATTGTAGTTGCGAATGTGCTCATGCTGGAAAATTACAGTACGACAGAAAATATCGTAAAACGGAATTATTGAAAAATCGTTGATTTGCAATGGTTTGAGGGCTGTTAATTTGTTAAATTATATGATTTTTTCAGGACTAATAGGGAACAAATAGAAAAAGGAGTATAAAGTTATGGCGAAAATCCCAAGAGGTAAACGTCCTAAATTGACGTACAGAGAAATTGAAAATCAAATTTTTTTAAGAACCGGTATTCCACGAGAAATGGTTAGGGCTGTTGTTAATAGTTATGGGGAAATTATTCAAGAGTCGTTAATTGGGCAAGTAGAAGTCCCCTTTTGTAAATTAGGGTACTTCACGATTAAGCAGTTGAGACCAAGACAAGTAAAACAATCTTTGAGCGTTGCTTCTAATTATGGCGAACTTATGGATTTAGATGGGTATCAAAAAACCATTTTTAGAGTAAATACAACTTGGGCACACAGACAAAGAGTAGCTACCCTATGGAAAGATGGAGAAGAAAATCCAATGCTTGAGTTATTTGACTGGGACGATGGTGCTGACGATTCGGACACTGAAGAAATTGAAGAGGAGGTCATTGAGGATGGCGAAGAATAAAAACTCTATTGTTGCTATGATGACAACAAATCAAGAATTTTTTAAACAGGTTGCCAGATTCAAAGACTCCACCCCCAAGGCGGCTGCTGATTGGTGGGCGGCTGTTCAAGAGGTTGTCATACGTCAAGTGTTTTATGATGGTTGTTGTCGTTTACCGGGAATTGGCATATTTACGGTCGAAGAAGAACCGGAAAAATTTTCTAAACAGACTTTGAATGGTAGAACTGTTGTATATCGTATCCCTCCAAGGATTAAGCCAATTTTTAATGCAGAAGACGATTTTATTAACGATATAAATATGTCTGGGGTAACAAAAGCGTATAGAAGAAGACTGAAAAATAACGCTTTGACTTATCGAGATATTGAAAGAGAATTAAGAGCAACTGAAATTGGAGAAGTTGTGCAAGACATGATGGCTGAAAGAAAGGAATCTGCGCAAGCTGCTCTTCAAGAATTATTGAAGCAAAAGCGAGACGCAAAAAAAGGTGATAAAAAGGATGAGTTATCTGAACGAAGTCAAGATAGCGACACAGAATCTTGAAGACAAGATAATTGATTATCAAGATTGGGCTGAAATCGTACTTGGCTCTGATTACAAAGATGTTTTTGGAAATGAATATATCAGGCGAGCAAGCAAAGTATTTGGCATATTTTTGAAAAATGCAGAATTACATGAAATTTCCGAAAGTGATAATGATAAACTTCAAGAAATCTTAGACGCACAAGAACAACTAATTAAAGAACGTAAAAAATTGCAGGCGGTTAATAACCAAGCACAAGAATATTATCGTTCTGTTAGTCGCAGCGAATTGCTTGTTGAACAAATCAAAGATTCCATTGCCGCTCTTAATCCGATTGAAATAAAACATATTGTTCATACCAATCCATCTGAAAAGGTTGGTTTACTTGTAGTAGCCGATGCCCATTATGATAGTAATTATGAAATAAATGGATTATTCGGCGAAAAAATCAATGTGTACAATCGCGAAGCGTTTAAGGCTCGCATGTGGAATTTATTAGCCAAATTAGATGCTGATGATTTTGATTTTGATAAATTAAAGATTGTGTTTTGTGGCGATGACCTTGAAGGATTAATTCGCATGAGTAGTCTAACTAAGTTACGTCAGCCAGTAGTTAGGTCTACAGTAGAGTTTGCTGAATTTATTTCGCAATGGATTGTTGAAGTAAGAAATCGGCTGGGCGTTCCCATTGACGTAGCGATTGTACCGGGTAATCATACAACAATTCGTTACTTGTCTCAAAAACCAGAGTTTCATGAAGAGAATCTTGAATATATTATTCACGCCTTTGTTAATTTAAGATTAGATAAATTCGATGATATTAAAGTTGAACCATATGATGACGTGTATTTTACCACCGTATTCAATGAAAATTTAATCTTTGCTCATGGAGAGACAAAAGATTTGGAGTCGTTGATGACATTCTTTGAGAATATGTATGATGTAACCATTGACGCTTGTTATGGCGCTCATTTTCATAGTGAATCAAGTAAGTCTGTTGGCGTTGGGAATGTAGGCTCGAAACGAATTATTCGCGTACCGTCAATTTGCGGCACAGACAATTACGCCAAGTCAATTCAAAAACATAATCGTGCGGGTGCTTATTTCGCTTGTTTTGATGAAGATGGAGAATGTTTCAATAAGATATATTATCTGAATTGATTCAACATTTGCCTCTGTTTAACTTGACTACGTTACAGGTGCTCGCAGGGCCTGTGACGGGCGGAGGCAAGTTTGAATATATCTTGTCAGCCGTAAGGTGAGACATTAACTAAATTCTCTGATAGAGAGGAGGGTCATCTACTTGTATCCAACTGTCTGCATTTTACAGACTAAAGTATAGAAGGAGGTGATCGGGCACTGCCCGTATCTCTATTAACTGGTCTAAAGCCAAAGTGATAGCATAGCCAAAATAATGAAATAAGAGAATTTTTTCATAGTAGAGGGGTAGGCAATATAGCTTATCCCTCTATTTTATGAAAAGAAAGGGGAAAATATGGCAGAATTAAATCGCTCTACACAATATTGGTGTGTGGGATGTATGAAGCTAAAAGACAAGAGCGGATTTATTCAAAGTTTAAGTCCATATCATAATAAATATCTGCCATTGTGTAGAGCGTGTATTAATGCGAGGTATGAAGAGTATCATAAAAAGTTAAAATCCGAAGGAGCGGCATTATGGTGTTTGTGCGCTGAAATGGGTTATCCTGTTATTCGAGAATATTATAATATTGCAATGGGCAGAAGAAAAGATACTACTGTTGCCAAACAGAATTTATTTATGCTTTATCACAATACGCTCAAGGAATTGGGCTTTGTTATAGAGGGTTTTTGGCAAAGTGACATGATGCTTGACGATTTTGTGGATACTGGCACAGAAAGAGAAGAAGCAGAAGATGAATCATCTTTGGACTTAGCCGAACAGGAACGACTTTGGGGCAAGTTTGAAGTTGAGGATTATGAACTGCTTAATGGTTTTTTTGATGCTTATACTAAAGAAGTCGATAATCTTGACTATTCTCTTGAACTTAGATATAGAGATGTGGCAAAAGGCGAATTGAGATTGCGTAAGGCTAATGAATCTGGTGACGTGGGCGAGATTGATAAGGCTCAGAAGAATTTAAAGTCTTTGCTCGATATGCTTGGTATTAACGATTATGGTAAAAAAGATACCGATGAGCGCAAACAGTTCATTGACCGTCTTGCTTGGATGATTGAGGAAACTGAACCAGCTGAAGAAGAGGACGAAAAAAAATATAGAGATATTGCGGGGTTTGAGAAAGCTTTTGACAACATTATGCGTAGCATGAAAAATTTAAATAGTAAGGTTAGAGTGTATCCGCCTGTACCGAAGGAAGAGCAATAATGCCGTTGCCAATAAATCATAGTGGTAACTTGCGGAAGCAGTTTCTCAAACGTCAACTTTCTACAACTTCTATTGGTAATAGCTCATATTTAACAGAGCGTCAAAAAGCTAATGTCAAAAAGCATATAACTCGCTATCGCCGAAATTGGGATATTTTTGTTGAAGAAGTTTTTCAAATAAAACTTTATCCCATTCAAAAGATTATAATACACATGATGGGTATAAGTCAAGAGTTTATGGCCATTGCTACTCGTGGCGCGGCTAAATCATTTTTATGTGGTTTGGCTTCTTTGGTTTGTTTTTGTCTTTATCCATATAGTGAGATTGTGATTACATCTTCTACCATTCCGCAAGCCTCTAAGTTGGTAGAAAAAAAGATAAGGGATGAGCTTATTAAAAAGTTATCTCCTTATTTACTTTATATGTACGAGCATGAATATATCGTTATTACAAAATCTAATACATCTGATGGCGGAGCTTATACAATAGAGAATAAACTTAATGGCTCTACTATATCGGTATTATCTTGTCTTGAGTCAAGTAGAGGTAAAAAAACAAAATTGGCATTATGTAATTAAATCGAAGGAGGAACATATAATGTCTAAAGCGAATACAAGAACAAGTTGGTCTGATGAAGATTATTTGTTCTTAAAAAAACATTATGAAGAATTAACTTATAAGGAAATTGGAGAAAAAATAGGCAAAACGAAAAGTGCTGTCCAAAATAAAATGCGTATTTTAGGTTTGCAAAAGCCAGATAAATATTGTTATAACAAACACTTTTTTGATGTTATTGATACAGAAGAAAAAGCGTATTGGTTAGGATTTTTTTATGCAGACGGCTATGTTTGTCGGACTCAAACAAACGCAGAAGTGGCAATAGAATTACAAGCAAACGATATAAACCATCTAAAAAAATTAAACAAAGCAATGCGCGGTAATGTCGCCCCCATTATCAGAAAAAGAGAGCGAGAAGGCATTGCCTCAATTTATGAGATTGCTTCTATACGATTTTATTCGATAGATTTATTTAATGGATTAAATGCCAACGGTTGCTGTGAACGCAAAACAGACAAGATTGTATTGCCCAAATTATCAAATCAATTAACTTGGTGTTTTTTAAGAGGCTTTTTTGATGGGGACGGGTGTTTGGTACTGAATAAATCGAGAAACGCTCTTAGATTTGACTTTTGTTCTTCATCTTTGGTTATTTTGGAACAAATTAAGAAGTTCTTATTTGAGAACGGGATTTATTCTTATATAAATCAACAGAAAATGGGCCGTGGTACGTTTAAGGCGACAATGCCAAATTATAGGCTTTTTATCAGTGGTCTTGAAAATTCATATTTGTTCGGACAAAAATTATATCAAGACGCAACAATTTATTTGGATAGAAAATTTAATAAATACAACTCTATCATCTTAGAGCATAATATTCCTTATAGAATAAAAAATCATAATGGATTACGTCACAAAAGTTGAACTTGTTTGCCTCTCTATATAGTAATATATAGTTACAAATCGGGAAAGAATGCTGGAAAGCTGAAATGCTAATCAGAGTGGAAGGCTAATATTAAAATATTAGTCACACGCAGAGCGTAGGTATTGAAACTATTGTTTTACAATAATAGAATATAATATACCCAAGAGTTCCCGACCCCTCTGTCTGTTATAGGGTGAAAAGGTACGCCGAACTTGTGAGAATTTACCAATCACAAGAATTGTGGGATAAAAAGCCCACAAGTTAACAACATTGGCTCGTTCGACTTTAAATATTTATGAAGAAGCACGTTTGTTAAAAAAGAGTATTATTGACTCTGTATTTGAACCTATGGGCCATGCCCGTCAGGCTAAATATTTACTTAATCCTAAGTACAATACAAGACGTTGGCAAGAAAAGGCGCGGTCTTTCTATATTACTTCGGCAAGATATTCTTATGAGTGGTTTGCGAAGAAATATCAAGATATTTTTAATAATTATTTTGAATCAAAACACGAGGTATATATACCTTTTGCAGAAGATATATTTGCAGCTATTGATGATGGGTCGAGAACATGGGCCGATTATCGAAAGAATAAGAAATCAATGAGTGAAGTTGATTTTAAAATGGAAATCCTCAACGAGATGTTTAATCAGAACGAGGACGCTTTCTTTGATTTCAAGTTTTTTAAGGATAATCAGATTTTAACTCAAGCTGTAGATTTACCCACAGCAAAAGATACTTATAGCGGTAAGTTTACAACTTCCGTGGGTAAAGCACCAAATGAAATACGGGTTATTATCTCAGACTTTGCTTTTTCTGGTAATAATAGTAGAGAGAAAAACGATAACACGGTATTTATGTGTATGTCGTTACATTGGAAAGATTTCCGGTTTGAGAGACATATTGATTATCTTGAAACTCGTCCCGGCGGTGGTGCTGATAAGCTGATATTACATTTGAAAGAGTTGTATTATGGTTATCAAGCTGATTATATTGTTTATGATAACCGTTCTGGTGGCGAGGTCATTTATGACTATATGTCTGGGAAAACGGCTAATCCGTCTTGGCTACAATGGAATGACAGTGGTTTTACTGTAATTGATGAAAAAGATTTACATTTCGTTCCTGACGGTAAGGCGGCTGAATTAGCTGGCCGTACTATTGACCCAAATGCTATTAAGTGCCTTGTACCGTTTATTGGAACTGCCGAAGCAAATAGTCTCGGATGGCAGTCACTTAAAAAACAACTTGAGACTAATAATATTAAGTTTCTTTGCTCTATGCAAGATGCTCAGACGGCATTAGAAGATTCTGGCGAAATTTATGATTTAACGTCTGAGCAATTAGCGGAAAAATTGGCACCTTTTGGCCAGACAGATTTAATGATTCAAGAATGTGTTAATTTAAGTGCCGAGTTCAAAAATGGCCTTGTTCGTTTAACTGAGCCGAGAAGCGGCTATAAGGATAGGGCTGTTGTATTATCTTATGCTAATTATTTTGCAGAAAAACTTGATATTCGATATAGTAAATCTATGCAAGAAGAAGATTTGAATATAGATGATATTCAACTTGTCTTTTAATCTAAAAAGAAAGGAGTGTGACAAATGCCTGAAAAATTAACTCGTGAGCAAGTAGAAGGGCTTGTAGAATTTGCTACTGGTATGGCTTATGGCGAAATGTATGGAGCATGGTCTCCGTGGATGAGTAATAGCTTATTACAAAATCTGAATAATGACGCGAGAGAAGCTAGTTCAAAAGCAATACGCAAAGCACTTTCTGATTATAGAAATAATGCCGAGACAATTCATAGTTATATGGATTATATGAATTTCTTTTCGATGCTTTTCGCTAAGACGGTAAAAAATTATGCCAATGCTCTTGCATTTGATTTACAAGCAGTTTGCATTAACGCTGATGAATCTGATTATGATACGAAGGCATATAAGGATGATAAACGGCGAATTGATGACTTTCTGCTAAAGTTTGACTATAAGGGCGAGTTTAGAAAAGTAGTTGAACAGGTTTTGTTGCATGAAGTATATTATTGCTGGTGGCGCAAAACCAAGTGGGGCAATAAAGGTCAAATGCGGTATGCGTTGCAAATGCTACCACAAGATTATTGTATGATGACAGCAATGAGCGATGTTTGCCCACTTTTCGACTTTGATATGACATGGTTTTTACAACCCGGTGTGGATATTGATAGCTACGACCCCGTTTTCAAAAAATATTATAAGAAAGTATTTGTTGATAATGATGGGTTTACTAAATATCGTCCAACTAATCCATTTACAGAGCGCGTTGGTACTTATGCTCAATGGACGCAGACTTCACCTGAAATGGGTGCATATTGCTTTAAGCTGAATCTTAGCAACTTTAACACTACACCCTATCTTGCGCCTCTGCTAAAGAACGCCATTACTGATGAGGAAGTTCAACAGTTACAGTTAGACAAAGATATGAACGCTGCTTATGGTATTTTGGCTGGTGCTATTCAGTTATTTGATAACGCTAAGTCGGGTGCACAAAAGAACCAATTTTCAATAGATTTGAAGACATTGGGTTCCCTAATGGGAAAAGTAAAACAAGGTCTCGGCAATACTCTCAAAGTAGCTGCTATGCCTACTGGTGATAATAAATTTTTCCAGTATAACGATAGCAACCCCTCAATGTACACTACTCAGGTAAGCTCTACTGCTGGTGTTGGCAGTAATGTAAGTCGGGTTATTTATAGCTCCGACAGAATGTCCAATGCTGAGATTGAGGCCGGACAGAATGAAACTTATCAGACTATGCGCCCTCTATATGACCAGTTTAGCAAGTTTATGAATTTCTTTGGCAATCAACTTACTAAGAAATTTAAGTGGCAGTTTGTGTTTAATGGGTCTACTTATCGGTCTGAGCGTCAACAGAGATTTGATAATATTATGAAATTGGCGGATAAGGGAATTGTATTTGATAGCTCCGTTTATGCGTCTTTGATTGGTATGAACCCTGTCGTGTTTGAGAAGAGCCTAATGGCCAGCAAGAATAGCGGGTGGCTTGATAAGTATAGCCAGCTTATGTTGAATACAAACACAACGGCTCGTGGAGACACAGGCGGTCGACCTGAAAAAGACAGATTGGACAAATCTGACTCAGCAGAACTTAATGATGACCAGTAAGATTGAATAAAAAAGGGGACAGGGAGTAGCTACCTTTCTATATACTGCTAATATATAGATTACCCTTTAATATACAACTTTTAGCAGGAGTTGATATTGTGAATAAAAACAATTATTGTGTTTATTGCCATGAAAATAAAATTAATGGCAAAAAATATTTTGGGCAAACAAGAAATAATCCCAAGCAACGATGGAAAAATGGGGCTGGATATAGAAATTCTCCTTTATTTTATAATGCAATTTTAAAATATGGTTGGGATAATTTCTATCATTATATTGTAAAAGACAATTTGACATTAGAGCAAGCAAATTTTATCGAAGAGGACTTTATTAAACGTTTTAATACTCAAGACAGAAAATTCGGTTATAATATACGTTCTGGCGGAGAGAATTTTGCTTGGAATCCAGAAATGCGACATAAATTGTCTACAGTAAGAAAAAATTTGATTGATAATGACCCTTTGAAATATGGCCGTAAGCAAGTTTTTCAATATACTTTAGAAGGAGAATATGTGACAAGTTATGAATCAGCAGATAAGGCTATGCAAGTTACAGGTATAGCTGAAGGTTCAATAAGAGGCTGTTGTCACCATAGAAAGAACAATAAATCTGCTGGCGGTTTTATGTGGGAATATTTTAAAGTTGATAAGTTAGATATGGTATATCACAGGAACAGTGGCGGCGAAAACGGCAAAAAGATTATACAAAAAGACTTGTCTGGAAATTTTATTAAAGAATGGCCAAGTATAGGGGCTATTATTAAAGAATTGAATATTTCTCGATATAATATATTGGCTTGTTGTGAAAATAAAAAAGCCTCTGTTAATGATTATATATGGGAATATAAAAAGTAAGGTGATAATATTAATGATTGTTACACAAAATACAGTTAATGCTGTTTATGAGCTAATTGGGCAGTGTTTCTTTAATAATCGAATAATTGATAGAATGGTTAGTATTTTAAATACTAAGTTCGCATACAATCAAACTGCTGATTTGGTACATCATGGCATTGCTCATTATTATCCCGCTTTGTCTGATTTGATTGGCGAGAAATGCTTAGAGCGTTACAATATTCCGGTCTATTATGCGGCAACGCCTGAAGGTGGCCAAGATTATAGCTCTGTAATCGAGATTATTAAAGACCTTGAAAAAGTTAATATTGAGTTCCAGTCTATGATGATGGGCTGTGCTAAAATCGCCTTTGACAACAACGATATTCATGTTTATGCAGACTTACTTGATTTGCTTGAAGATGTGAATAAGGTTGTTGAGCAAGTTATTTTACTTAGCGATAAGATTGATATTTATGGCGATGACCCTGCCTATGACCATGATATTCCTGACTTTTGGATTCTTGGGGAGAATAAATAATGGTTATTAGAGATACACCATCTGACCTAAGCAAATATTTTATGGCTGATGAGGATTTAGCATTTGCTATTCATCAAGCCGGTGTTGCCCCTTCTTATATGGACAATGGGGCTGTTTATTTTAAGAAGTCTAATAAATTAGACAAAGTGTTAAAAAGACTTGGCGTTGTCGAGTCTTGATATAATCTTAATAAAGAAGTGAGGTGAGATATTGGAAAAGAAAGTAAATTTCCAAATGGATGAGATTTTACCTGAATGGCTTGAGGGTTACGATGAGGATAAGTTTACTGTTTTTAAGGCGTGTTTTTTGTCCACTGCAAAAAATTCTCATCATCTTGATATTTCTCCCATTGTATTAAAACGTGACGCTCAAACAATTTTAGGTAATTTTCTTGTAGCAAAATTACAATATGGTGATGCTTCTACGCACTTGCCTTCAGAAATCATCTACGGATATTTCCCTAAAGAACAGGAAGTTGTATTTGAGGAAACTGATAGCGGTGTTACAAAAGCATGGGCATATTGTGTTATCAGCAAGCAATATGGGCAAGAATTTAATGAAATTTTTGACTTGCAAAATTTACGAAATACATCGGTTGAGATGAAGGTCAAGGTTGTTGATGATGCGGATGAAGGAGAAGTTGAATCTTTTGATATTTATGGTTTAACTTGTTTAGGGCTAAGTGTAGAAGGCAGTTGCCCCGATGCAATGATGACTATGATTCGTTTCTCTCAAGAGGACGCAGACGCTTATTTTAACAAAATGAATGAACATAATCTCACCCCCTTGAAAAAGTTTGCCAAGGAGCGTATTGAAACTATGGCTGATGAAAAACTTGTAAACCACCCCATTGATACTTCTAAAGAAGCTCTATATGAGGGTGAATGGGATGGCCAAAAGGCTAAACAAGATTTAGTAAAAGAAAAGAACTTTAAGTCTTTAGCCCCCAAAGTTTGTATGAAACTTGAGGATGGTTGGGAAGATAGAGAAGTTACTAAACTTGGCTATCCTGTAATGATGCTTTATGACGGCAAGTGGGTTTATTCTCGTCAGGGACTTGCTTCTGCTCTTGGTTATGCCAAGAAAGAGAATGAGACTACCGTTGTAAATAAAATTGAAAAGATTTATAAGAAACTGAACTTGGACGATACTGAGGGAAAGGAGGAAAAGATGAGCGAGAAGGTTGAATTTAATGAGACCGCACAGACCATGGCCTCTGAACCCGAAGAAGCTAAAGAGGAAACTGCTGAGATGAGCGAGACGTCTGCCGAAATGGCAGGGGGCGAAAAGGTTGAGTGCGCTGAGTCTGAAAAGGTCGAGGGTGACGAATCTGAGGAAAAAACTGAGGAAGAGGAACCCACTAAGATGTCCGAGGATGAAATGATGGCCAAGATTGCCGAACTCGAAAAGAGCGTTGAGGAACGTGACCATATCATCATGGACAAGGACACTGAACTTGAAGAACTACGGGCTTATAAGGCCGCTGTTGTTGCTAAGGAAATGGCTTGTCGTGTTGATAGCGTTATGGAAGAGGTCCGTACTTATATCAACGATGAGCAATTTGCAGAGTTTAAGGCAGAAGGTCTATCTTGTGGCGAAAATGATATTGATGCTTGGAGCAACAAAGTCAAGGCCACTTGCTTTAGCGAAGTAAAGAAAAATATTAAGAAAGATGATAAGGGTGTATTTAGTTTTGCTATGCCCAAGGTCATCAAACATTCTGACCCCAACAGCATTTGGGAAAAACTTGAAAACAAGTAATACTCTGGTTTGAGGAATAATTATCCTCCACCAGCTAAAGGTTTGTCGGATAGAAACCGACCGCCTCTTTAGAAATAAGGAGGGTAATTATGATAAAAACCGAAAATAATCTTTATTGTGTATATGTGCATAGAAACACTATAAACAATAAAAGATATGTGGGCATTACTAGCAAGTCAAACCCTAAAGATAGATGGGGACGGGCTGGGAATGGCTATTACAACAATAGGCATTTTTATGCCTCTATCAAAAAATATGGTTGGAACGCATTTGAACATATTATAATGGCTGACAAAATAACAGTGGACGAAGCTTGTAGTTTAGAACAAGAGCTTATTGCTAAATATCAATCTAATAATCCCTTATATGGATATAATATCTGTTCTGGTGGTGAAACTAATATTCTACCACAAGAGTCTTTGGATAAAATATCTAAGAAAAATAAGGGGAGGCCGATGAGCGAAGAAGCAAAACGCAAAAGAGTTAAAAATCCACCCAAGGCCATTTCGGTTATTTGTGATGGGAAAGAATTTATCTCTATTACAGAATGTGCTAAATATTATAGTATCAATCCTAAAGAGATGGAAAAATGGCTTTGTGGGAGCGGTTATGTGCCAAGGTTTTTTGTAGATAAACAACTACGCCCAAAAGGTGTGGACGTTGAATACCAAGAAAACCCCACTAAGCGTCAATGGGTATTTTGTGATGATAAAGAATATCCCTCTGTTTGTGAATTTTGTAGGCAAGAGGGTGTTCCTGTTGATACTGTTAATGGCTGGCTTTATGGTAAATATAAAATGCGAACTGATTATGTACAACGTGGCCTCAAAAGAGAGCCAAAAATTTTGTATAAAATTGTTATAAAAGGAGAAAATAATTATGGCTAAAAATCATACTATTCTAAATGGCACTCATTGTGCGTACTGGGATGTTGACAGCCTGAATCTGTGCGGCATCGCCACTACCGAAATTGATAATGGTACTTTCCTGAATCTGGGTGCTATGTCTCCCGCTGGTGATGGTGCTTATGAATTTACTGTTACTGCTGGTGCTAACCCCGACCTAATTGCTGGCACCCCTCCTCAGGGCTACAGCGTGGACGCTCAGGTCTATGATGACCCTCGTTATTTTACCAACGTTGCTGGCAAGCCCATTTCTGTCAAGCGTCTAATCAAGGGCGATTTCATTGAACTGAGCGAAGGTGCTTTCACTGCTGCTCCTGCTGCTAATAAGTATGCTAAGGTTGTCGCTGGTGGCAAGCTGACTGCTCAGGCTGCTGATACTGGCGCTGATTTCCAGATTGTTGGTGCTCGTACCATGGATATTGGTGGCGAGTTCGTTAAGGCTTGGGTTCTAATGAAGCTATCCTAATTTTGGTAGTAAACTAAAAACTGATTAAAACAAAATAATAAAGGAGATTAAAAATATGTCTGTTATGCCTAATGAAGTTGTGGCTTTCGCTAAAGGCGATACCACTTTCTATACTGCTTTCGCTGACTATCATAATCACAAGGCCGCTGAAGAGTGGGGCCAGAACATGG
>ERZ1026876.961-NODE-961-length-15573-cov-9.595631_pt1 | contig 15573 bp, 18 predicted proteins | sample MGYA00380168_ERZ1026876 | MGnify/ENA primary metagenome ERZ1026876 (study PRJEB33269, sample SAMEA4719804) | human gut metagenome | biome: human-associated habitat; feature: organic feature; material: feces | place: Cameroon | collected 2013-10 ... | reverse complement strand
GTACTGCACCATGTGTGGTCCTAACTTCTGTGCAGCCAAGTTGACTCACGATTTGAGAAAATATAAAAAATAAAATAAGGTAAAAAGTAAAGTCTGCCGGTTCATTCCTCATCAGAGGGAGGAGCAGGCAGCACTTTAGAAATTCATAGGAATATGTTTTCAGACGAATTAAAGAATATCAGTTGGGAGGAGACCACGGAGCGTATCGCTCGCATGACCGATAATGATGTACGCCGTGCCCTCGCCAAGGACCATTGCGATGTAAACGACTTCATGGCAATGCTTTCACCAGCAGCAGAGCCATACCTGGAGGTGATGGCCCGTCTCTCCCGTAAATATACAGAGGAGCGCTTCGGCAAGACCATGTCGATGTTCATCCCTCTCTACATCACCAATTCATGCTCCAACTCCTGCGTGTATTGCGGTTTCCACCGCGAGAATCCGATGGCACGTACCATCCTCACCCCTGAGCAGATCGAGAACGAGTACAAGGCTATCAAGCAGCTGGCTCCATTCGAGAACATCCTGCTCGTAACGGGCGAAAACCCAGCAAAGGCTGGCACCCCTTATCTCGCCAAGGCCATCGACATCGCCAAGAAGTATTTCTCCAACGTGAAGATTGAGGTGATGCCGCTCTCTACAGAAGACTACAAGACTCTCGCCGACCATGGTATGAACGGTGTGATCTGCTTCCAGGAGACCTACCACCGCGACAACTACAAGCTCTACCACCCACGTGGCATGAAGAGCAAGTTTGAGTGGCGCTGCGACGGTTTCGACCGTATGGGTATGGCAGGCGTCCACTCCATCGGTATGGGTGTGCTCATCGGACTGGAGAAGGAGTGGCGCACGGATGTAGTGATGATGGCTCACCACCTGCGCTATCTGCAGAAGCACTACTGGAAGACGAAGTACAGTGTGAATTTCCCTCGTATGCGCCCTGCCCAGAACGAAGGATTCCAGCCTAACTGTTTCATGACCGACAAGCAGTTGGCACAGGCTACATTCGCCATGCGCATCTTCGACCACGACGTAGATATTTCCTACTCTACCCGTGAGCCAGCCTACATCCGCGACAACATGGCTACCCTCGGTGTCACCACCATGTCGGCTGAATCCAAGGTAAATCCAGGTGGTTATCATACTTATCCTCAGGCGCTGGAGCAGTTTACTGTGAGCGATGAGCGTACAGCCAAGGTAATCAATGCCCGACTGAAGGAAATAGGCAGAGAACCAGTCTGGAAAGATTGGGATGCCTCATTTGATTTCTTCGGAAATCTCGGAAAAGAAGAGAAAGTTGGATAAAAAAAAATCCTCGTCCGTTTCTATATCGGACGAGGATTTTTTGATTTTCAAGTCACATTCATAAGCCTCAGAAGGCTTTATTTAAGTTCGTAGTCGGTATCGCCACCAGTTGTAGAACTTCCACCTGACTGACTGTTGTCTCCAGTAGTCGTATTACCACCAATGGTGTTACTGTCGGCTCCATTACCAGTATCACTGCCAGAACCTGAAACTACTACATTGCTGGCTCTTCTAACACTTGCCGAAGTGTTAAGATTGGCATTGCTCAAAGTACCGGTAGCACGGGCTCTGAGTTTTACACCGGCAATATTGTTTGCCGCAGTAAATTCAGCCTCAGTCTTGGCTCCCTCCTTATTGCGGATACCCACGCTGAAGATGGCAAGGTTGTCAATCTTCACATTCTTACCAGCCAGGAGCTGCTCCTTGATACACTTCACCATGGCAGTCATCATGCCCAGGCACATCGCCTCAGTGAATCCCGTATTGTGCTCCTCCATGTGCTTGGCGAGTTCTGCCAAATCCATCGTCTCTTCTACCACAGGGAAAGCATACCACTTACCAAAAGCAAGACTCTTCTTGTTCTTGTTCTGCTTCAAAACGTACTTAATCATACCTTTCAAAATTTTGAGTTAATTACTGTCAAATCCACATCTCAGTTTCCCTTCAAAGGCATAGGATCCATCGCCTTGTCCGTCAGAGAGTTTCATCGAGTAAACCCCTTTGGTTTACATAGCAAAGATACAACATTTTGAAGGGTCATTCAGACGATAGCATACGTTGCGTGAGATAGCATACTTTATAAGGATATTTTTATGGTTCACCCAGATAATCAATGATAAGAGCTACCTCCTTAGGAGTGAAAAACTTGGCCGACTTACGATAGCCTAACTTATGGAGTCCATTTACGAGATCCGGATTGCGACGTACCCAAGCCATCAAGTGATTCACTGCCGTATGAGCCGAATTGGCTGCTGGAAAATAAAGCCAGGCAAGCTCAGACTTGCCATAGGCTCTGACTTTAAATTCTGTCATATTATCAATCTTTAGAAATTACACTATGAATAAATATATTCCCCCCATACTTATGCCTCGTAAAGATGATACTTATGGGGCATAAACCTTATGTTTAGAAGGGGCAGACATCAGAAGGAGGAGGCAACAGTATTTCGGGTTTCTGCTGAGCCTCGCCCAAAAGGATGTCGGCAATATCGGTGTTCGCCTCAAACCGCTCCATGAAGTCCACTACCCGATAATCCCTGCATCCGCTCTTCGCCATCTGCTCCTTCCACTTATCATACTCTCCGCTATCGGGATAAACCACGAGTCGCCGATGCTGCAAGGGAAGCAGCTTATCAGTCTGCAGATTGCCACATCCGCCCGTTGCCAGCCATAGGAACTGTGGATAGCGGCAGGCACAGATAAGCGATGTCTTCTCACTCTCCACGATGCATACCGTCTTATCGGGATAGCGGGGAAGCAGATGCTGTCCAAAGAGCACCTTTTCCGTATCCTGAAGTTGCGGTCCTACATGAGAACGTTCGCAGATGGAACGCATAGTGTTGGCCCATCCCTGTACCCGATGACCGTCATTGCGATAAGCCATCAGCTTGGCATCATGCACCCGCTGCTGTTCATCAATCAGCCAGAACACAACTGCTCTGCCATAATTCACACCCTGCACAATGACGTCTCGGGCAGTACCTCCCACACAATAATCGGCTATCACCTGCCTGGCATCACCACCGATGTTCAGGCCTTCAAACCACATGCTGAAAGCACTTGGTCTCAGCATTGCCTTCTGTACCCATTCGGGGCTGAAGAACTCGGTCTGTCGCTTATCCTGAGATTGCACCAGCAATCTGTTTTTACGGGAAAGCATCTCTCTGTTTCGGACTTCATCTGCCCACTGATGCCTGTTTCCCAATCCCAGCAAGGGTTTACCATTTACGTATTCCGTCTGGTAATCTTTCTTGCAGCTAAGCTCCGGATGATCGTGGAAGTATTGGCGTGGTGGATAATGATAACCGCAGGATGCCGTATGGTCGCATTTACCACATTCATCAGCCACATACTCGCCCGTTTCCCGATCCACATATCGGGTAAAGCATTTCTTACGTCCGCATTGAGGGCAGACATAGCGATTGGAACCACCAGAACGATAACGCTCCAAAATAAATCTGTTTTCTGTATCCTTATACATATTGTTTTGAAATTTAGATATAAAAAAATGTATCAGAGTGTATCATTTCCGAATCGATACAAAACAATCATTAATCTATTGATATTCAGAAGGTTATCATGTATCAAAGATGATACATTCCCTTTGTATCAGATACAGCTGTTGTATCACTCATGATACAGTCTAACTATATCTATATCAATTAATTAAGTATCATTTTGTATCAAAAATCGGAATGATACATCCCTGATACAAATGCTTACTTCTTGTAAGGCTTACTTGCCTTTTCTGTTCAAGCCATTGCTCTTGGCAACACGCTGAACCATACTCAAACTGGTACCCAGTTTGTCAGCAATATCCCGATAAGACAAGCCGTTAGGCTGCTTGAGTTCACGAATGATATCGCGCTCCAGCTCTGCCTTCTCATCTCGTGATCTTGGTAGATGAGCCCGTTCTTCATCATAGCCTCCATACTCAAAATGGAGCCATCCGTCAGAACTGGTCAACGTAAGTTCCTGCACGTTCTTGAAATCAAGTTCGATTGGGAGAGAACGATACTTCAGTTGGATGAGATAGCGCATGTTCTTGTCCTTTCTCGATTTGTTGAAACCAATAACGTTATCGGCAAGGTTACTGAGAAGCTTGCTACCTGCCAGGTCGTCGATTGTAAGCGGATCGCCCTGCTTGCGCTTAGGTGTATGGGCAAGGATGAGCATGGTACAGTTGTGAGTCATACGCATAGCTAACAGTTGCTGCATGATTTTTCCAGCTTCAGCTGCCTCCTTAGAATTGATACAAAGATTGGTAAAGTTATCTATGATTATCAACTCTATATTCTGTTCCACGGCCAGTCGCTCAATCTCAGGAAGAATCAGGTTCTGGTCGGTAACATCGTGCATCTTGGTATAATCGATGCTAGCGTGGTAAAGCGTACCAGGACAATCCTTGTTGGGATATCTCGAAGCCAATTGCTGCTGCGAAAGCTCAAAGTTGACATAAAACACCCGCTTTCCCTGTCTAGCCAACTCAATACCAATCTGCATGGCGAGGGCTGTTTTACCCACACCTGGACCACTAAAGAGAATCGTAGTCTCATGCTCCACCAGAATATGGGGACAAAGTTCCTTTGGTGGATCCATCTTCAGTCCTTCTAGCCGGTAGTCATTGAAAGGAGATACATTGAAAAAGCTAGGCTTGTCCTGCTGCAGAGCACCCCCTGGAGCAAGAGCCTGAGCCTGTTTCTGGGATTCAGTCTGCTGCTGAGCTTCCTGAGCCATGAATTCATCTAACTCCTGCTTAGAATCTATATTAATCATACCGTTCTCCTTTCTTGATATAATCAACAGATTCATTACTTGCCATCATCTCCTGCACGTGCTTGCGATAAGCCGCAGCCGGAGGGGCGTTACTGTGGAGTAAATACTCATTGAGGATTTCTCCAATAGTTAATACCTTTTTCATATTTAATGAGGTATTAATCGTTGCCTAGCACTTACTTGGGTCATATAGGACAACTTATGTTATTCATCCCCAAGCCACCAGAGCCGTGCTCAGTTTTTAGTCTGCTGACATTTATATAAACGTAGCATAACATAAACTCCGATGTTCGAAATTTCTGATGCAAAGATAGATAAAAAGAAGCTTTCTGCAAAGGACACAATTGATAAAGCACAACAAACCAAATTGTTGCAAAAACCGTGTTTTTCATGTATTTTGATTGAAAGCACTGATTATTCCCTCTCAAGAATTATCAAAAACCGGTTGTACCCCTTTTTTATATATCAAAACTCGTAAAAAAGCTAATTAGATTATCAAAAGAATATAAAAAAAGACCATATTTTGATAGCCAATATTGATAATTCATGAAGCAAGAATTATCAATATTGGCTATTTGAAGATAATAATTAATCAATAAAATCAACAAAACGAATCGGGATAGCAAAAAAAACTATGCCTGTACTATTACAGACTGTTTCACAGCGGCATTGTTACGGGTTGTACAACTACTCTTTATATTAACCTTCTTGGCAGGAGTCTCTTGATTTTTATCGATGATTTCATTCACTTTTGCATTGAATTCATTACGAAGAGGAGACTGTGAGTCAAGTTTCGAATAGGCTGTACTAAGCGTGTTTTGTTTAACATGCAACTTCTCATCTTTGCATTGGGCAGAATAGTATTTTTTCAAGAAATCTGACTGAGACATTTGAGTGCCTGTCCACATATAAAACAAACAAGCTAATGTCCCTTTTCGTATGTGTTTTGTTTCACACTTTCCATCCTCGATTATATCTAACATTGCAAACTCATTAATGTGAGCTAATATTAATCTGGCAGTTTTAACCTTTTCAATTAGTTCATCAGGACTTGTAATATGCTTGAAGACGAGGTATTCAATATCATCCACGTTTTGCTGCATCTTTATTCGCTCAATAATCAATATACCAAAAGCCTTTTTATATTTCGTAGGCACTTCATGATACAAAGTAGTACTTAAGGTCTTAATATCTAATTTAAAGATTTTCTTGTAAATATCTGACGGCAGTACTTCCTTTGCTTCTTGTATCTGAGCCTGTGTAGGGGTAAGTATATCAGGATTAATAGCCGCTTCACATAAAACACACTTTACCTCATCCACTAACTTTATAAGACTATTTTGGCATTGCTCAGGAAACTGTTTTCTCATACGTGCCATTTGGTCTATACTCATAACATACTGATATGCCTCGCTCAAAACATATATAATATCCTTGTACAAATTTGCCACAACAATATATTGTTCACCATATTCCTCAATGGTAAAAATACCAGGAGCATATTCAGAAGATGTCACTGGTGAATAATTAAATATGCTATGATAGATAGGTGCACCATTAGTATCAAAGCGTTTTTTGTTATGCTTTTGCGTATAGGTAAATTTCTTATAAAACTTCTCGGCATCCACACCAAAAATTGCAGCTTGATTAAGATAAATACCAAAATTGAGAAATGATTTCTTGTCATCACAAAGAAAATCAACAAGCCATTTATACCCCACTGTTCTGAGACCAACATAGCTTTCTCTCAACCTCTCCAATATGCCTTTCAAGAATGCTTGCAGTTCATCAAAATTATCTTTTATGGCTGCTTCTGTAATACAATACAAAAAGCGATCTTCTAATTGCTTATTACGCTCTTCGGATAGTTCCATAAAAATTTCAGGCATAGGACAATCCGTATCGGCAAACATAGGTAATACCGAAACATAATCTTTTCCATAAGATTTCTCTAATACTTCACCTATACATTGAAGTATTTCTTGTTTGGATGTTTTTAAAAAAATCATCTTTTTTGTTTTTACCTCTGCCAGCCTTTAGCAAAGTGGTTAATAATTTCCTCCTTTCCAGGCTGAGCCAAGAAAGTTGGTGGCGATAGTTTCGCAAGCTGTTATCCTGTGTTGGCTTACCACCCACCATTCGCCTACAAAATTAACAAAAATATTTCAAAAATAAGACAAACTTACTTATTTTTTTTTTCAATTTCTGTATATTTTATTCTACATATAAATAAAATGCACCTAAAACCCATATTTAAGTGTATTTCATTTACTATAAACAACTTAACTAAATATCCAAGCATCCATTTCACTATGAATTTCAGATAAGAAAATAAAGGATTGCAATCCATCTTTCCTAAGATTGCAACCCTTTTTCTTTTCTCCTTGTCTAATGACTATCATCTATAGTCAATATCATAACGTGGCATTAATGAGAAAAGAAACAAGAAATAGATTCCTAATCTCTCAAGCACCCTATCGGCACAACATATACACCATCCTGCGGCCGCTGGTAGGCATATTTACCGACACCAGTCAGCACCATTTTGAAAGATGGTGACTTCATCTTATCGGTACCGATTTTACTTTCCAAGGTCACCAGATTTCCTGCACCCTCCTCTATGAGTTTGTCGCCACCCAGCTTCACCTCTATCAACCCATACTTACCATTACGCAAATGAACAACAGCATCACACTCCAGACCATCTTTATCACGAAAATGATAAACAGAGCCGCCTAATGCATCGGCGGAAAGACAAAGCCCGAGCTTGTGAAAGTTTGGGCTTTGTTGCAAATAAATCAGAAAATTTTCTAAAAGACAAAGATTTTAATAAGAAACTATGTTCTCAAAGAAAAAGGGTGCATCATGGACTTATGACACACCCTCTTTTTTTTCGTTGGAATAAAGGCATGCAGGAGCACCTTGATATAGAGGTTTAATTATTAAACTCTTCAAAGAATTGTTTTCTTTTGCCCTCTAATTCACAAGTCTTCTGACTCATAAATTGACAAGTGAAATCATACATCGGAATGGCAACACAATGCTCATCTGCCTTTTCAAATTTCAACTGATCAGAATAATATCGAATCAACTCTTCATAAGGAGTCAAGTCGGCAGCAAATAAGAAAACATATTCACAACCTACTATTTTCAACATTTCCAGTATCTTTGGTACTATAAAATACCAAAATATTGTCGTTCCCATATTCTGTGGCAAATCATATTCATCCCACTCTTCACGATGAGCATCATTCGCACAAAAATGAACCAACTCAACACCAGGAAATGTCCTGCCAACATTCTTTAGATTCTTACTGAAAATCTTGGAGAATTCATCTGAATCAACAGACAAATGCAAAACTCTCGCAACATCCTCCTTTTTTATACCCTTCTTTGAACGAACACTTTCCAGAATAGAAGCTATCGCCTTCTTGTTTTCTACTGATTGTGTTTCATCCAAACTCATACGGAGAATCGTATCGTAAAAAGATTTTATCTCTTTCAAACGGTCACCCTCAATGAATTCATCATAAAGCAAACCACATTTTAGTGAGAAGAAAAAAAGAATTTTATCATCCACTGTTTTCACTATGTAATAAGCAATTCGATTATTCTCATCATCATCATAAGCATCTCCTTGCAAGGTATCTACTAAACTATTGTTACGAGTGTTGTAGAAATCATTTATCAAAGAGAAGTTTGCTGTATTTGACGAAAGTCGCTCACACTTTAAACTTCTCAGCAATTCCAATTGTGATTCTGTTATCTTCATGCGTAAACTGGTTTGTGAAATTGTTCCAAGTTACTTAACAAGAAACGTCTTACTCGGAAACGGGTGGCATCTTCTTTGATGTCCTGGACATCCATTGGTGTACCCTCTCCTTGCATCATGGCACGTTTCCAAGAACCTTCACCATGAATAAGATTGCTCAAACTTCTTGTTTTCTTTTCAGATAACAGTTCGAAAACACTATCAAAAATTGTCTTATATTCTTCTATAATGTTTGACGGCAAAACATCATGCAATGAATTTGAAATATATGCGGCATGAACTTCCGGAAGATATGGTCCGAAAGTATGAGCATAAAATGTTGCTTCAAACAGAGGATTCCCTGTTTGAACTATGCACTCACGCTGCATAAAATAAAGCAATATATGCAACTTCATCTCATCTATACGAGAACCATACTGGTACTCGTAACGCTGACTGATAAAAGATGCTATCGTATGTACATCAACCATAATGTTCCGTTCTTTTTTGTCCGTTTACACGAAATGTTACCTTTTTTGTGCAAAAATAATGTATTTTATTGAATATCAAGCAAATAAAATAGTTAAACCTTGTTATTTTCCTATTTTATTGTGACAGTTGACCCAAATCCGTTGTGGCAGTTGGCGGAATTATTACTTCTGATACACCCTTACATAATCGATGATATACTTCATCGGTACACCTATACAGATTTCCCAATAAAAAAGCCTGGCTTCTATTTCTCTCAAAGAAGAGAATAAGAAGCCAGGCTTTCCTGTATTCAACTTATTTAATCTTTATCTCGCCAAATCATGCAAGGTCTTGTTGGCAGCCTCATTGATTGCATCATGGGCTTTCTGGTGAGCCTCATTCACCCTGAGGTTTCTTACTCAGGACAAACGAATTTATCTCCAGTCTGCTTAATCAGTTCACGGGCATATTTCTCTGGATATCCCGGACGAACTGGACGTGCACCGAGCCCCTCCTTCGTACGCTCGAATGTTCCCTCCTTGGTGGTTGGCTTGATGATCATATCATTATACTTCACCACGAGGAAAGTAAAGAGCTGCTTCCAGCGACCGAGCATCTGCTGCGCCTTCTCTACACCATAATCATTGAGGTACTTCACTGCCTGCTGAGGATTCTGGGCATAGAGCTCGAGCGCCTTGTCCTCCACCTGCTTCTGGGCAGCAAAATAACTATTGTCGAGACTATCGCGAACCTCCTTCAAACTTGGGAACAACTGGCTGTAACGTGGATAAACCATGTTGCTCACCATATTGCAAACCCAGTAAGCATTCTTGTCGCTGAAGGTCACGGCATCCGCACCTGGTGTATTATAGCACTCAGGACGAACAGTAGAACTGCAGTAGATAGGTGTGAAGGCCACCATGTTGGCATCATCATTGCCAAACCAGAGCACACCACCGATCTCGCGTGGCAACCATGAACGCATCTGGCTCACATATACGAAACCACTCTGCTGGGTGCTGACAGGGCGCTCGTTGAAGCACTGCTTGCCATCCACCTTAAACGTCAATGGAGTTGGACGGTAAGGCATCTGCCAGATACCGCCACCGATATCATCGCCATCAGCCACAGAGAGTGGAGTACCCTCATAATGGTCTCTCATGCAAGCCTCCACATCCTTTACACTCACCTTCTTGTCAGGAATCACCCAAAGTGGCATATCCTCAGCATTCGGATCCTTGCCGAGTGCCCAAGGCAGATAACGGCTCATATCCTTGAAGTGGTTGAGTAAAGCCCAGGCACGGGCATCGCAGAAGCGGCGACCCAAGAAATCCGGTTTGGCATAAGCCATCTTCCAGGAGAAGTCAGCATCCTTGCCGCTGAACCAGCCTTTGCTGCGCGCGAAGGCAACCACGTCCTTGGCAAACATGACATTCTTCTTGTCCTTCATATTAAACTTGCCGATGCGACTCTGGTTGGCATGGGCACAGATAGCCTCGTCAGGGATGCGCTGAGCCACCCAGACCACGCCCTTGCTGCCTGGACCCTTGCCCATCATCTCCATGATCCAAGCCTCGTTAGGATCACAAATGGTAAAGGTCTCACCTTCTGAATTATAACCGTAGGTCTGTGCTAAGGTTGTCATCACCTTGATAGCCTCGCGAGCAGTCTTACTGCGCTGCAAAGCCACGTAGATGAGTGAACCATAGTCTAAGATACCGGTAGAATCCACCATTTCCTCGCGACCGCCATAGGTAGTCTCGCCGATGGTCACCTGATATTCGTTGATATTACCGATAACACTGTAGGTCTCGGCAGCCTCAGGAATCTCTCCGTGATAAACATTGGTATCCCAGTCGAAAATCTTGCGCATCTCGCCCTTGGCATGCTTGCCCGCAGGATAATGGGCGAGATTCTGGAACATGCCATAGTCGTCGGCACTATAAGAGCACATCACCGAACCATCTACAGACGCTTTCTTGCCCACGATGAAATTGGTGCAGGCATCCGCCTCAGATACACTGCCCATCATAGCCACAGCCATCAAGGCCGAAGCAAAAATCTTATTCATAAAATATACCTTTATTAATATACACCTAAATGCAATGTGGAGTTAGAAAAGTCTCCTAACTCCACAAAATTATCTCAGAAGAACAAAGAGAAAAGCATTTGAATTCTTCACTCTTTCCTCTTCACTTAAATCACTCTTCACTTAATCACAAGCCTTGAAACTCATGTCCAAGCCCTTCACGCTATGTGTCAAGGCACCTACAGAGATGAAATCCACACCCTGCTCGGCATAATCGCGGATGGTATCGTAGGTGATACCGCCAGAAGACTCAGTCTCATACTTGCCAGCGATGATATCCACCGCCTTCTTGGTATCAGGCACAGAGAAATTGTCGAGCATGATACGGTTTACACCACCGTGCTTCAAAACCTGGTCGAGCTCATCAAAGCTGCGCACCTCGATTTCAATCTTCAGGTTGAGTCCCTTCTCCTTGAGGTAAGCATGGCAACGGTCGATAGCATTGTCGATACCACCAGCGAAGTCGATATGGTTGTCCTTGAGCAGGATCATATCGAAGAGACCGATGCGATGGTTCATACCACCACCGATCTTCACAGCCTGCTTCTCCAGCATACGGAGACCAGGAGTAGTTTTGCGGGTGTCCAGGATATGAGTCTTGGTACCCTCAAGGCGCTTCACATACTTGGCGGTCATGGTAGCGATACCGCTCATACGCTGCATGATATTGAGCATCAGGCGCTCAGTCTGGAGGAGTGAACGAGTCTTTCCAGTCACGATCATCGCGATGTCGCCCTTCTTCACAGGAGTACCGTCCTGAATGAGAACCTCCACCTTCATGGTAGGATCAAAGCGAGCAAACACCTTCTTGGCCATCTCTACGCCAGCCAACACACCATCTTCCTTGATAAGCAGATGACTCTTGCCCATCGCATCGTCAGGGATGCAACAAAGGGTTGTGTGGTCACCATCACCGATATCCTCAGCAAATGCCAAGTCAATCAACTTGTCTTCTAATTGATCTACGCTTAACATAAATATCCTTTTTAAAAATTAATGATTCTTGTTTTTATTCTAAAATTCTTCCATTCCAATAGGCTCTCCGGATTCCTTCCTCATCGCATTTCACCTCGATGAGTCCGCCCAACCATTCCGTCATCGGAAGTTCATCCCGAAACTCGAAATAGTTGACCACCCTTCCTTCCATCAGTTCCACCACCGCCTGCTGCAGGCAGGCACCTCCCGGAAGTCGAACCTCATGAGCGCCGCACCTTCTGACTTCTTCCATTCTCATTTCCTATCCTCTATCATTTCACTTCTATCTTCTGAAGTCTGTCTGGCGGAACGGCAGAACCGCCTGGACCGGATAATTGAGGACGAGGAGGAAGAGAACGTCCTGATACAGGAGAAACCGATGAACCTGATGGAGAACCAGCAGATGAACCGGAACCAGGAACACCCGGAGCATTCGGACCGCCGTTTTTAGCATTGGCAGAATCCCCTGCTGTAGTTTGATTTCCTACTGGCTGTGGTTTCATACGAAGCTTCACGAGCTTGATATGATGCACGAACATCAACTTCATAGTGGTATAGGATGCTGCACCACCGAAATCACCCACGTTCAGGAGGAAATAGCCCTTCACGCTCTTGATACCCAAACTGTCGCGGTCTTCCACCTGAATAGAATAACTCTGCGAATTGGACATATGGGAATTGCTGTAAGCCACACTGTCGTTCTTGAAGGTGACAGCAAGCATCGCCACACCATCGCGCATACCATCCTGGAAGAGGAACTGCGCCTGGAAATTGAGCATCAGCTTATCGCCCTTATGGAACGAAGTATCCACCGGCACCTCAAAACTATAATAGTTGTAAGGCTTGTAAGTGCTGAGCACCATCGCAGAAGGACCTTTCCAGATATTGGCAGTATCGCTGGAAACCATATCGCCCAGACTGTTCAATTCACTGACGTCAGCACCCATCGCCTGCGCCTCAGCAGTAAGCCGGTCGCCCAACTTCACGTAGATGTCGTGGAGCAGTTTCGTATGGCGCATATAATAGACCATCGACGAATCAAACTCAGCAGCCGTAATGCCATGTTTCTTGAAAACAGCCTCGCGATAAGTAATCATCGCTGCATCTCCATCCTGGCGGGAATTATCGTTGGCCATCGCCTCAGCAATATGAAAGTCGTAGAGCACATTCTCCATTTCCTTCTCGGAAAGATACTCTCCTGGCACCGAAGGCTTACATGAAGCAATACTTGCCAAGAAGCTGATACCCAAGAATATACCCCAAAATGCTTTATTCAATGATTTCATTCTTATTCCTTTTCTTGTTCATTTTCCTTCTTTCCTCCTCCCAACTGTTCCAGTTCCTTACGACAGAAAAGTAGGAGCGAGATGACACCTACAGAAACGCAGGAATCAGCGAAATTGAATACCGGGTCGAAGAAAGTACCATGCTGTCCACCGAAGACAGGCACCCAGTCTGGCCACGTATAAGTGAAGAATGGGAAGCGGAACATATCCACCACCTTACCCATCAGCACATCAGCATAACCCGTTCCGAAAGGCACCATATAGGAAACATATTCGGTGGATGAAGCCGTGAAGATGAGACCGTAGAAGATGGAGTCCAGCATATTACCGATGGCACCCGTCAGCACCAATGCCACGAGATAGATGTACAGCTTGCGGTGGGTTCCGCGCTGGATGATGCGGCGCAGATACCAGAACAGCACGCAGATGGCAGTAATTCTCAACAGACTGAGCCAGAACTTGCCGATGAACGACATGCCCCATGCCATACCATTATTCTCGACGAACTCAATATAAAACCAATCTGTAACACGAACAGACTCGCCAAGGCAAAAATGGGTTTTGATATAGAGCTTGATCATCTGGTCGATAATCAAAAGAATCACCACCATTGCCGTGACGAGCCAGCCTGTCTTTACCTTTTTTATTTCTTTCATTTATTTACGATTTCTTGCCTCCTTGGAAGCTACACTCAACGTGGCATGAGGAACTGCACGAAGACGCTCTTTAGGAATCAGCTCACCAGTTTCACGGTCAATACCATAAGTCTTGTTTTCGATACGGATCAGCGCTGCCTCCAAACCCTTGATGAATTTCTGCTGGCGCTGTGCCATCTGTATGATTTCTTCCTTACTCTGAGCCTCACTACCCTCTTCGAGAGCCTTGTAGGTAGGTGATGTATCTACGATATCATTACTGTCGGAATGATTCAGCTGAGCCATCATCTCCTTGTAGTTCAAACGAGCCACTTTCAATTTCTCTTCAATAATAGCGCGGAACTCCTCGAGCTCCTCGTCGCTATAACGTAGTTTTTCGTTAGCCATAGACATTTATTGTTATGCAGTTATTAATCTTGTTTATTTAGTTATTTTTGTTTCCGGATAAACCAGCAGAAGTTAGAAGCAAGCAGTTGGGGAACTCCTTCTTGCGAGAATATTCCGGCTCCACTCGGGAGGGACTCCGTCTCTGCTTTTCGGGGATATTCCAGACTCCTTACTTCTAACTCCTTACTTTATTTAATTCTTCTCTACGAGAATGTTCAACTTAAAGTCATCAAATTCGGTCTCAACACCTGCGTTGTCACCGATTTCGATGCTGTCTGCCAACACCTGACCCTTGATGTAGTCACCGAATGCCTCGATGGCAGCGTTGGTCTCCTCATTGGAAGCCACAGTCACCTTGATGCGGTCGGTAATCTCCAAGCCGGTCTCCTTGCGGAGATTCTGGATACGGTTGATCAACTCACGTGCCATACCCTCCTTCTTCAACTCAGGAGTCAATTCTACCTCAAGTGCCACGGTCAGATTGCCCTCGTTAGAAACGAGCCATCCTGGGATATCCTCAGAGATAATCTCCACGTCGGCTACCTCTACCACGGCTTCCTGTCCGTCAATATTCAATGTGATGTTGCCTGCCTTCTCGAAGGCTGCAATCTGGTCCTGATCGAGTGCTGACATCTGGGCTGCAACACCCTTCATCAGCTTGCCGAACTTCTTACCCATCACTCTAAAGTTACACTTCACCTTCTTTACGAGAATACCCTGACCCTCAATGAAGTTAACCTCCTTTACGTTCACCTCATTCTTCAACAGTCCGGCTACTGCCTCGATGTGTGCCTTCTGGGTTGCATCTACAGCAGGAATCATAATCTGCTGGAGTGGCTGACGAACCTTGATGTTCACCTTGCGGCGCAATGCCAATACCATAGAAGTAATCTTCTGGGCGATGGCCATACGCTCCTCCAAGTCTGCATCGATAGCAGCTTCATCAGCTACTGGGAACTTATCCAGGTGTACGCTCTCCAACTCGCCGCCCAAGTCGTGATACAACTCGTCAGCATAGAATGGAGCGAATGGAGCCAACAACTTAGCCACTGTCATCAGGCAGGTATAGAGAGTCTGATAAGCGCTCAACTTATCCTCGCTCATCTCCTTACCCCAGAAACGTTTACGGTTCAGACGAACGTACCAGTTAGAGAGGTC
>ERZ1026876.959-NODE-959-length-15587-cov-4.272470_pt1 | contig 15587 bp, 12 predicted proteins | sample MGYA00380168_ERZ1026876 | MGnify/ENA primary metagenome ERZ1026876 (study PRJEB33269, sample SAMEA4719804) | human gut metagenome | biome: human-associated habitat; feature: organic feature; material: feces | place: Cameroon | collected 2013-10 ... | reverse complement strand
GGGCAGGTCCGAAAGGGCGGCGGGGGCAAGCCCCTCCACGAGGACGAGGTTCCGGGTCATAAACTTTTCGCGGTTGGCCTTGATGAGCGCACAGCCCTCCGGCCTGCACTCCACTGCGTAGACCCGGCCCCGGGGCGCGGCCAATGCCAGCTCCACGCTGACGCTGCCCGTCCCGGCCCCCACGTCCCACAGGATGTCTTCCGGGCGGACGGCCAGCTTCGCCAGCACAGCGGCCCGGACTTCCTGCTTGGTCATGGGAACATCGCCCCGCTCGAAGGCTTCGTCCGGCAGGCCCGGAGCGCGGCGGGGCAGCACCTCCGCCGCCTCCACGAGAAGGACGCTCAGGCTGTTGAAGCGGCCTGCGGCCAGCTCTTTGACGCTACCGCGGAAGAGCTTTTCCTCCGGCGTGCCGAGGCACTGGCCCACGACGGCCTGCACGTCCCCGAAGCCCTCTGCCGCCAGCTGGGCGCAGAGGGTGGCGGGGTCTTCGCTGCCGCCGGTGAGGAAGAAGGTGGGTCTGCCCTGCATACACTCGGCCACCGGGTCACAGGTGCGGCCATGGGCCGAAACAAGGTTCCACCCCTGCCACGGACGACCCAGCGCCGCCGCCAGCAGCTGGATGCTGGAAAGGCCGGGCAGCACCCGGGCGCGGACGCCGAGGGCCTCCAGCTTTTCCATCATGGAGGACGCGCCGGAGTAAAAACCGGTGTCGCCGCTGTAGACCAGCACGGCGTTCTCTGCGCCGGAAGTCTGCAGCAGCTCCGCCACCTCGTCGGGGCGGTAGGCGGCGGCGCGGTTCTCGGTGCAGCCGGCAGGCAGAACTGCCAGCAGACGCCGTGCGCCCAAGATAAGGTCGGCCTGCCGCAGTGCGGCCAGGCCCTGAAGGGTCAAGTTCTCCGGCTGGCCGGAGCCCATGCCGATGAGTGTCACGTTCATCTTATCATCTCCTTGCAGCGTTTCAGCACCTCGGAAGCCGTCTCGCCCTGCTCGGGCGGGCGGCGGATGACCACCAGCTGCGCCCCGGCGGCAGAGGCGGCGGCGGCTTTTTCGTCGAAGCCTCCGGCCGCGCCGCCGTCCTTTGTGACGAGCCAGCGGATATGGAACTGCTCCATCATGGCCTGATTGAGGGCAAAGCTGAAGGGGCCTTGCATGGCGATGATGTTGCGGTGGGGGATGTTCGCCGCCTCGCAGGCCGCGATGCTTTCCAGCGTGGGCAGGACACGGGGGTAGAGCCGCTCGGGCGGGATGGCCCCGAACTGCGCCAGCTCCTTGGCTCCGGTGGCCAGCAGAAGGTTGCCCTCTTTTGCGGCCAGCGCCTCGGCCGCCCGCTTTGCGCTCTCAAAAACGAGACAGTTTTCCGGCAGCGGACTGGCCGGGCGCAGCAGGCGGAGGTATCCTACCCCAGCCTTCTCTGCCGCTGCTTTGATGTTTTTGGTCGCCTCCACTGCGTAGGGGTGGGTGGCGTCGATGCAGAGGGCGGCATCCCCCAAGAGCGCGGCCATCTCATCGGGCAGGAGCCGCCCGCACCGGACGGTGACGCCGGGGGTGCTCCCCTGCTCTTCCTGCCCCAGCGGGGTGGCTACGCTGACCGTGACTTCAATGCCCAGCGCCGCCAGCTGACGGGAAAGTTCCCGCCCCTCGGTGGTGCCGCTGAAAACGACGACGTTCATCGGCGGTACCCCCGCGGCGTGACCATCCGCCCGCTGAGCGCGCGGGTGGCGGCGTTGCCCACAAAGACGGTGGTGAACATATCCACCTCGGTGTCTCTCAGCTGGCTGAGGGGCAGGATGTGCTTCTCCTGCCCTTCCCGGCCGATGTTCCGCACGCAGCCGCAGAGGGTGTCCGGGGCTTTGCCGTTGGCCAGCAGGACGTCCACGGCCCGGCGCAGATAGTCCGGGCGGCCCTTGGATGAGGGATTGTACAGCGCCAGCGCGAAATCGCCCTGAGCAGCGCAGACCAGCCGCTTTTCGATGACCTCCCACGGCGTGAGGCGGTCCGACAGCGAGATGACGCAGAAATCGTGGGCCAGCGGTGCACCCAGCACCGCGCCGCCGCTGAGGGCGGCAGTCAGGCCGGGAACGACCTCCACGTTGACGTCCGGGTATTCTTCGGCCAGCTCCAGCAGCGGGCTGGCCATGCCGTAGACCCCGGCGTCGCCGGAGCAGACCAGCGCCACGTCCCGGCCCGCCCGGGCGGTATCCAGCGCCCAGCGGCAGCGGTCGATCTCCCGGGTCATGCCGGTGGTGTAGCACTCTTTTTCCGGGTAGAGGGGGCGCACAAGGTCGATGTAGACCGTATAGCCGCACAACACCTCGGCCTGCTGCAAGGCGCTCTGCGCCTGCACGGTCAGAAACTGTCCGCCGCCGGGGCCAAGCCCCACGACGAACACGGTCTTTTTACTCTCACTCATTGCTCTGTCCTCCAATCGGGTGCAAAGGGGCGGACGGCCAGCGCCAGCGTCACGCCGCCGCCTGCCGTTTTGGGCAGAAGGAGCGTCCCCCCCGAGGCTTTTACCGCCGAGCGCTCACAGACATTGTCCACGCCGGTGACGCTGGCTACAAAGGCCGACGGGGTGAACTGCCCCGGCACGGCCCGCAGCTCGTCGGCCGGATAGAATGTGATGGGCCAGCCGTGGGCTTTGCAGAATCCTGCAAGCCCCGGCTCATCTTTTTTCAGGTCGATGCTGGCGGCGGCGCAGACCGCCGCCGGGCTGAGGCCGGACGCGGCACAGAACGCCGCAAAGGCTTCTTCCAGCTGCTGGGCCGTCGTGCCGCGGCGGCACCCCACCCCCAGCACCCCGATGCGGGGGACGAGGTGGAGCGCCTCGCCCTGGGGCGTGAGGGTCAGGGCGAAATCGGCGGCTTCGGGTGCGTCAGCCTTTTCCACGCCGACGGGGGTCTCCCCTGCCACCGGCCACGGCGACCAGTACCGGACGATCTGCCCGGCCAGCAGGGCGCCGCTGACGCGCTTGATGCGCTCCGGCTCAAGGACGGTGCAGTTCTGGGCCTTGGCCCAGAGGTCCACGGCGAAAAGGCCGTTGACGTCGGTGGCCGTCGTGATGACCGGCACCGCGCCGCACGCTTTTGCCAGCGCCCGGGCCAGCGCGTTGGCACCGCCCAGATGGCCCGACAGGAGCGGCACGGCGAAGCTCCCGCCCTCGTCCACCACCACCACCGCCGGGTCGGCAGCCTTGCTCCTGCAGTGGGGCGCGATGGCCCGCACCGCTATGCCCACAGCTCCTACAAAAATCAGGGCTTCATTCTGTGCAAAATGCTCTGCCGTCCAGCTTTTCAGGGTCACGTCCCCGCCGCAGCGGCTCACGCTGCCGGGCAGAGCTTCCGCCAGCCGACGGGCCAGCGCCTCGCCTTTTGCGGTGAAGGCCAGATATGCCCGGCTCACTGCCCGGCCTCCGTCCCCTGCCGGAACTCGGTGGTAAAGGCGGGGTCATAGAGCTTGCTGCGCTCGTAATTTTCGCCCAGAAAGTCGCCCACGACGATGAGGGCGGTCTTGGTGATGCCGTTTTTGCGGGTCTCCTCGGCCAGTGTGGAGACGGTGCAGCGCACCACCTTCTGCTCGGGCCAGGTGGCTTTATAGACCACAGCGGCAAGGGTGCCGGGGCGGTAGCCGCCGCTCTCGAGAAGGGCCTGCTGGACTTTGTCCACCAGCCCGATGGAGAGGAAGATGACCATGGTAGCCCCGTGCGCGGCCAGCTTTGCCAGCTGCTCGGCCTCGGGGACAGGGGTGCGGCCCTCCATCCGGGTGATGATGACGGTCTGGCTCACGTTGGGCAGGGTGTACTCGGCACAGAGCGCCGCCGCCGCGCCGCAGAAGCTGGACACGCCCGGGGTGTCATCGTAGGGAATACCGTCGGCGTCCAGCGCGTCCATCTGCTCCCGGATGGCCCCGTAGAGGCAGGGGTCGCCGGTGTGGAGGCGGACCGTGGTGCCGCCGGCCTTTTCGGCGGCACGGATGGTGTCCAGCACCTGTTCCAGCGTCATCTCGGCGCTGTTATAGATGGCACAGCCGGGCTTCGCCAGCCCCAGCAGGGCCGGATTGACGAGACTGCCCGCGTAGATGATGCAGTCGGCATCGGCCAGCAGGGCCGCACCCCGCCGGGTGATGAGGTCGGGCGCACCCGGCCCGGCTCCTACAAAATGGACCATATCTTACCCCTCCTTCACTAAAATCGTTGCGAAATAGCCCGCCGACCGGGCCGGGTCGTAATCGGTCAGGTCGGGCCAGACCTCCTCGTTCGGCAGGCCGCAGTTACAGACCATCGCGCTTTGGCTCAGAAGCCCGGCGTCGGCCAGCGCGGCCAGCGTCTCGGGCAGCTGACGGCCCGATTTCATCAGCACTTTTGCACCCGGTGCGGCCAGCACCTCAGCGGCGCAGCGTCCCGGGGCGATGGTCAGCGGCTGCTCCATACCGCCCGTCAGGGACTGGCCCAGCCGGGCCGCAGCGGCGCAGAAGCTCGTCACGCCGGGGAGCATCACGGTCTTATAGCCCTCGGCCTCCAATATCTCCTGTAAATAACCGAACGTAGCGTAGACGGACACGTCGCCGAGGTTGAGCATGGCGACATCCTGCCCGGCGTCGAGATATTCTTTCACGGCTCGGGCCGCCTCGATGTGGGCGGCTTTCTGCACCGCCGGGTCAAGGCTCATGGCGAAGCGCAGCGGCAGGATGGTCTTGCCGCTCAGATCCACCGCCCCCTTGGCGATGTCCAGCGCCAGCATCCCGCCTTTCGGGGTCTGGGGCGCGGCGATGACCGGACAGTTTTCGAGGCGGCGGACGGCCTGCAGGGTCATGAGCTCCGGGTCGCCCGGGCCGACGCTGACGCCGTAAAAAGTGCCTATCCGTTTTTCCATTCGTCCAGCAGCTCCTTTGCAGTCCTTGTCTGGCCCAGCGGGCCGTATTGGTTCGAGAAGAGCACCGCGCCCACCCGGAACGCCCCGGCGGCGCGGCGGTCGAGGTGGAGCTGGATGGCGTCCAGCAGACTGTACAGCACCGGCTCTCTCATCTCTGCTTCGTCTAGTATCTCCATGCAGGCGTCGGTGGTGGCCGCGTTCATCAGGGCCGCGCAGACGTCCCGGGACGCACCGCAGAGGGCGGCGTGGGCGCAGAGCAGCTCGGTGCGGCAGTCGGCTGTTCGGGAGTGGGTGTTCATGACGCCGCCCGCCAGTTTGACCAGCTTGCCGATGTGGCCCACCAGCACCACCTCTTCAAAGTGGGATGCCGCCGCCATATCCATCGTATCCCCGATGAAGTTCGAGGTCTTGACCACCGGGATATTTTTCAGTGCCGGTAGATTTTCGTGTAGATAATCAAGCCCGTAGTTCCCCGGGGCGAGGATGAGCCGCCGGGGGCTTCCGGCCCGAAGCGCCGCCTGCCCCATTTCCAGCTGGATGGTGTCGAGGATGGCCTGCTGGCTCATGGGCTCAACGATACCGCTGGTGCCGAGGACGCTGAGTCCCCCTTCCACGCCCATATGGGGGTTGAAGGTGCGCTTCGCCGTTTCGGCTCCGCCCTCGATGGAGATGGTGACGTCAAAGCCGCCCGCATACCCGGCAGATTCGGCCTCCTTTTCCAGCGCTTCCGTTATCATGGCCCGGGGGACGTGGTTGATGGCGGCTTCGCCTACGGGCTGGTCGAGACCGGGCTTTGTCACCCGGCCCACGCCCTCACCGCCGTGGATGCGCACCTCGCCGGGCAGCTCGGGCCGGAGGGCAACACCGGCGATGACCGGCAGACCGGGGGTCACGTCCACATCGTCGCCGCCGTCCTTCCGGATGGCGCACTCGGCGCCCTCACCGGACAGGCGGCAGAAGATGGGCTCCACCTCCACCACGATGCCCTTCGGGGTGCGGAGAGCCACCGTCTCGGGGGTGCGGCCAGTGAGCAGCAACCTCGCCGCGCCCGCCGCGCCCAGCGCCGCACAGGTGCCGGTGGTGTAGCCGCAGCGCAGGAGCTTCTGGCCGCTGCGGACGTAGTGCTCGAAGAGCGGGCGCTTTTTCTCCGGCGCTTTTTCTTCGCCGTAGAGAAATGCGTACTGCTCATCGGTCAAATCATAAATTTTGCAGATGTTTTCCCGGGCAAACGCCTTTTCCGGCGTCATGACGTCCGAGACGCCCGCCGCCGAGACACAGACGACCTTGTCGGAGATCTTCTGCGCCAGCTCCAGCTCGTGGAGGCTCAGGATGACAGCCATCTTTTTGTCCCGGGCGAGGCTTTTCAGGATGGCCAGCAATTCGGCCTTGCCCTTGATGTCGAGGAAGGACGTAGGCTCGTCCAATAGTATCAGCTCCGGCTGCTGGCAGATGGCCCGGGCCAGCAGGACGCGCTGGCGCTGGCCGTCGCTGATGCGGTTGAAGTCCCGGCCCGCCAGCGCCTCGGCCCCCACGAGGGCCAGCGCGGCGTGGACCTGACGCTTATCTTCCGCCGAGAGGACGCCCAGCCGCCCCGTGTAGGGGTAGCGCCCGGCAGACGCCATCTCAAAGCAGGTGGTCAGCTCGGTGCGGCGGGTGTGGGGCACCATCAGGGCCATCTTGCGGGCGCGCTCCGTGCCGGAGTAGTCCGCGAGATTTTTGCCGTCCAGCAGGACAGCGCCCCCCTGCGGGGCCAGCTGAGCCGCCAGCGTCTTGAGCAGGGTGGATTTGCCCGCGCCGTTGGGGCCGATGAGGGTGAGGATGCTCCCCTTCCCGACCCCGAGGCCGATGTGCTCCATCAGGGGCGTTTTGCCATAGCCGATGGCAAGGTCCTCGGCGCGGCAGTAGAATTTCGGATCGCTCATTCCCGGCCCTCCTGTGTCTGGCGGCGCACCAGCAGCCAGATGACCACCGGCGCACCGAAAACCGCCGTCACCGAGCTGATGGACAGCTCCGTGGGCGCGAACAGGCTGCGGGCAATGAGGTCGCAGAGCAGACAGAACGCTGCCCCGCCCAGACAGCAGCCCGGCAGGACATAAAGGGGCTTTGCGCTGCCCAGCAGGTTCTTGACCAGATGCGGCACCGCGATGCCCACAAAAGAGATGGGGCCTGCAAAGGCCGTCACGCAGGCGGAAAGCAGGCTGGACAGCAGCACGAGGGCCGTGGAGAAGGCCCGCACCGGCACGCCGACGCTCTTGGCGTAGCTCTCGCCCATCTGGTAGGCCGCCATGGGCTTCGAGAGCAGGAACGCCGCCGCCAGCGCGGGCAGCACCACGCAGGCCGCTGCACCCACGTTGGCCCAGGTCATGCCGGAAAAGCTGCCCATCGACCAGTTGTGGAGATTGACGATGTTGGAGTCCTGAGCGAAGGTCACCACGATGTCGGTGACAGCCGAACAGATATAACCGATCATGATGCCGCAGATGACGAGGATGCTCATCCGCGGCACCCGCCGGGCCACCACCAGCACAAAGGCCATCGCCGCCATCGAGCCTGCAAAAGCCGCGATGATGAGGGTGGCCGAGCTGGTGAGCAGCCCCTGCTGTAAGAACACCACCATCGTCAGGGCCACCGCCAGCTTTGCGCCGCTGGACACGCCCATGACGAAGGGGCCAGCGATGGGGTTGGCGAAGAAGGTCTGCAAAAGGTAGCCTGCCGCCGAGAGGGCCGCGCCCAGCAGCACCACCATGACCGCCCGGGGCAGACGGAGCTGGAGCACGATGCCCACGGCCAGCGCATCTTCGCCCCGGCCCAGCAGAGCCGCCGCCACCGCACCGGGTGTCAGGGACACACTGCCCCAGAACAGGTTGAGTGCAAACAGCACCGCGACCCCCGCCGTGAGGGCGAGGTACGCGAGGCTGAGGCGGCGGGTGGTGGTCATGACAAAGCTCCTTTTTATACGATGCGCTGTAAGAAACGGAGGGACGCCGGGTCGGGCGAGCCCTCGGTGAAGACGAGGTTCATATCCGAGATGAGGTCGGCCAGCTCCATGCTCTGCTGGAAGAGGCTCTGGGCCGTACACCAGCAGTCGCCGGACTGGACGGCCTTGAAATCCGCCAGCATCGGACATTTTTCGATGAGCTGGTCACGGGTCTCCATCACGCCCTCGATGGTGCTGTTGTAGATGAGGACGTCGGCGTCCCTGGCCCGGGCGTAGAAGGTCTCCAGCGGCAGCTTGATGGTGGACTGGGCCGACGTCTCCCCCTCGAGGTCGTCGAAGATGTAGACGCCGCCGGCCATCTCCACCATCTGGGCCACATAGTCGCTGGTGCGGCGGACGGTGATGAGGTTATTCGTGGTGATGGAGAAGAAGGCCACAGTCTTGCCGGTGTTCTCCTGCTCGAGGATGGGGGCCACCTGCTCCACCTTCTGGCGGAAGACCTCTTCCGCCATCTCGGTCTTATTCAGCAGGATGCCGTAGAGCTTGAGCCACTCCATCCGGGCCAGCGGGCCGCTCTCGTAGCTCGAGCGTTCCACGAGGACCGGCACGCCGAACTTTTCCAGCTGCTCCTTGACCTCGGGGTTGTGGAGCACCATGGTGTTCTCGATGGCGAGGGTGCAGCCGGCGGCAAGAATGCGCTCATAGTCCGGGGCGTTGTACTTGCCCGCGTAGGCGATTTTCCCCTCCTGCATGGCCTGCTTGGCCTCTTCCACATACCAGCCCTCGGCTTTGGTGCCGGAGAGGGCGATGCTGTCCAGGGCGTCCAGATGGACGAAGAGGTCCATCACCGAGGTGGAGACGAGATAAATCTGATCCAGCGGCTGGCGCAGCAGAACGACGTCCTCGGGCAGGTCGTCCACCTCTGCAGCCCCTTCGGGGACGACGAGGAAGCGCCCGGTGTCCGGGATGTCGATCATCACATAGCCGCCCTCATAGCAGTCAGCGGAAAACTGGGTGGCATAGTCCAGCGGATAGCTGTGGTCGAACACGAGGGATGCTGTATCGGCCGGGGCAGTCTTGTTCTGCCCGCAGCCCGCAAGGGTGAGGGCAGCGGCAGGCAGAGCTTTCAGAAAATTGCGGCGTTTCATCGTCACTTTGCCTCGGTCAGGGATGCAGAGGCGAAGGTCAGCGTATACTCGATCTCATGCGGGGTGCTCATGGCGACGGTATCGCCCACCACATCCAGCGGGGTGTCGAGGGCGGCGACGGGGATCTCGAAGGTGGAGTTGCCCTCGGTGTTGGTGGGCAGATACTTCTCGCCGTCCACCAGCATATAGTCGTAGTTGGGGCTGGACCAGACGATGGTGGCAGTCATCCTGCCGTCGGCCACGGTCAGGGCAGCGGGGCTTTCCACGGTGGCGCGGCCAGAGCCGCCCTCGAGGGTCACGTCACAGGTGTAGGTGCCGTCGGCAGGTGCTTCCGCCGCAGCAGGCTGGGCGTTGGCGACACGGACGGTGTGGTCGTACCACTTGCCCTTGGTGCCGAGGATGGCCAGCTGGAAGTCCTCGTCCAGAGCCTCCACCGGGATGTCGAAGCCATAGACCTCATCGGACAGGCCGTCGGAGTAGGTGACGGTGTCGGTGGTGGGCTGGAGCCAGTCGGCCTCGTGGGCCTCGGCGTCAGCGGCCATGCCGACATAGAGGTTGACGATCTTCTTGGAGACGAGGCTGACGTGGAAGGTCATCTGACCGTCCTTCACGGTCAGCGTTCCCTTGCCGTCGGAGGCTTCGTTGGCATGGAACATGGAGCTGTCGGTGTCAAAATCGGCGGTGTAGACGCCGTCGGGCAGAGTAGCCTCTGCTGCCGGTTCGGAAGCCGCCTCGCTCACGGCAGAGGAGGCCGCAGCCTCGGAGGAAGCGGCAGAGCTGGCCGGGGCGCTGGATGCGCCGCAGCCGGTGAGAGAACCAGCCAGCATTGCACCAGCCAGCAGAAGAGCGAATTTATGGTTCAGTTTCATGATGATATACCTCGATGTATCTATTTTACAGAAAAGATTATAACACGCAATGGCCCGAATTCAAAGCAGGCCGAAAAAGAAATTGCCCGAAAAGGCACTCCTTTCCGGGCAATCACAAACTTAACTCAGCCGTTCAGGGAATCGACAGCGGCCTTGGTGTGCGCGACGTAGAGCTGCTGGATGTCAGCGACCTCGCCCAGACCGGCGATCTGGCAATCGACGGAGTCGAATGCGCCGGAGGCCTCGAACTGGCTCTTCCAGGAATCCTCGTCGTCGCCAGCCATATCGTTGTTGGCGTGGTCGCCTGCAACGACCATCAGGGGACGCAGGACGACCTTGGTGTAACCGGCGGCCTTGACAGCCTCGATGACGTTCTCGCAGGCGGTCTCCTCCGGCTCGCCCTCGACGGTGCCGATGAAGACGTTCTTGTAGCCCAGAGCCTCCATCTGAGACTGCATCTGGCTGTAGCTCACTTTTGCGGTGTGAGAGGTGCCGTGGCCCATGAAGACGAAAGCGGTGCCGTCCTCAGCAGCGGCGTCCAGACTGTCGAAACCGGCGGTCTTGACGGCCTCGGCGGTGATGGCCTTGGCGACAGCTTCCTTGTCGGCATTGATGACGGTGGCATCGCTGCCCACCTCGCCCAGCAGAGGCTCGGCGATGGCCACGGACTCAAACTTATCGCGGTAGCTGTCCACCATCTCCATCATCTCGTCGTACTCAGCGCCATGCATCAGATGGGTGGGCTGGACGACCAGATTCTTCACGCCGTTGGCAACAGCGCGCTCCATGGCCTGCTCCATGTTGTCGATCTTCTCGCCGTCACGGGCCTGAACATGGTTGATGATGATCTGTGCGGTGAAGGCGCGGCGGACAGACCAGTCGGGATATGCGGCCTGGATGGCGTCCTCGATGCCCTTGATGTCAGCCGCGCGGCTGTCGTTGAAGGAGGTGCCGAAGCTGACGACCAGGATCTCGTTGTCGCCGATGTTGTCCTGGTTACGGGCGTCGTCCTTGGAGGCGTCGCCGGTGTCGCGGCCAAAGTACTCGGGGCTTGCCTCTTCGCCTTCGACCATCTCCTTCTGAGCGTCGGTCAGAGCGTCCCATGCTGCCTTTGCGGCCTCACACTGAGCGTCGGTGTTCTCGTTGCGCTCCTGCACATAGATGGCGTCGATGAGGTCTGCCACGTTCTTTGCTGCCATTTCATCGGCCTCCTCGCTGCTCACTTCGCTGGCGGCAGCAGAGCTTGCGGCGGTGCTGCCGGCGGCAGTGGAAGAAGATGCACCGCAGCCGGTGAGGACACCGGCACACAGGGCCAGTGCGGCGGCAGCGGCGGTGAGGCGCTGCCAGTTCTTGTTGGTTGCTTTACGCATTGTTTGAGTCCTTTCTGTTTGTGTGGAATGTACTTTTCCGATAGAAAGGGTACGAAACGGGGGTCAGCTCAAACGAAAAAAGAGCCTTTTCACCGCGCGGAAGGCACAGCAAAAAGACCCTTTGAACTTTCGGGCTTTTTGGTACGACCAATTCCTCGTGATCCGGAGCCGGACGCTCCTGTACCAACAGCGGGCAGGTTTCCTGACTGAAAGCTCACCGCCCGCTGCCGCCTTCCCAGAGGCAAAGCCTCCAGTGACCGGCGCTGAGCGCCAAGGCAGCGGACTCCCTTATCACAGTGACGAGATCGCGCGGGACTCACACCCGCTTCCCTTTTACCCTTCCGGCCGGGGACGAAGCTCCGGCGGCAGGCACCTGCTGTTTTCTATTCAGACGAGGTGAAGTATACCACACTCCGCCCTAAAATGCAATATCTCAGCCCTCCTGCGGCACGGTCCAGACCATGCCCAGCGCTTCGAGCTTTGCGATGCGCTCCGCCGTCAGCTTTTTCTCGGCACAGGCGTAGTTTTCGCGCATCCGTCGGACCCAGTCGCCGAGGCAGAAGCCGTCTTCGGTCTTATAGTTCACCGGCACCAGCAGGTCGCCGTGGGCGGCGAGGTACTCTTCGGCGCGGCGGAACGCCCCGGCCCACTTGGCCTCCCGGGCGTCCCACTGCATCCCGATGGCGTCCAGCAGGGCGATATGCTCCGGCGTCACCTGGAACGAGCCGGGCCGGGCCTTGCGGGCAGCGCGGAGGTTCGAGATCCAGACGCCCAGACGGAAGCCGTTCTCGTCCACATATCCGGCAGGCACGAGGAGACTCCCCTTCTTCTCGGCGTAGAGCCTGGCGCTCTGGTAGTTGTCCAGCCAGTTCTGCTCCCGCACGCTGCACGTGGACGGTACCGGGGCGCTGAGGCGCCGGCCTTTTTCGCCCTTGAACAGTTCTTTCAGGGCCGCGCGGCGCTCGGCGGAGAGCTTTTTGCCCTCCCGCAGCATCTGCTTCTGACGGGACAGCCAGCTGCCCAGCCAGATGCCGTCTTCCGTCCGGTACTGGGCCGGAACGGCCAGACTGCCGTGCTCCTTTTTGTATTCCACGGCCAGCTCGTAGCGGTGCTGCCACGAGTCGGTCTTTTCCCAGTTCATGCCCAGCTCGTCCAGCAGGGCTTTCCGCTCCGGCGTCACCCGGGCGCTGCTGCGCTCGGGGTTCTGCCATGCGTACCGCTGGCGGGACACCCACTTGCCCAGCAGGATGCCGTCTTCGTCGATGTACTCGGCGGGAACGTCGAGGTTCCCGTGGGCGGCGTGGTACTTCACAGCGGCCTCGTAGGCGGTCTGCCACTTGCGGTCGTTCCGGTTCGTCCAGTCCACTCCCAGCGCTTCCAGCTTTTCGATCTGGGCGACGGTCAGCGCACCTTCCTTATAAGCGGCACGCTGACTGCCCAGCCAGACGCCCAGCGCCATACCGTCCGGCGTGACGTACTTGACGGGGATCTCCAGCGTGTGATTTTCCAGATAATACTGGACGGCGGCGGCATAGCTCTTCTCCCAGAGGATGCTGCCGGTGTCCCACACCATGCCCAGTGCCTCGAGGCGCTCGACGCGGTCTGACGGCAGGTTTCCGCTCAGATAGCGCTGGCGGTTGTAGACGATCCACTCGCCCAGTGCAAAGCCGTCCTTATCCTTATAATGGACCGGCACCAGCAGGTCACTGTGGCTGTCGCGGTACCGCCGGGCCGAAGCACAGCCGTTCTCCCACGCCAGCTCGAGCCGCTTTTTCCAGTTCATTCCCAGTTTGTCCAACCGGGCGGCCTGCTCGGCGGTGAGACGGCCCTTTTTCTTTCCGGCCCGGACAAGGCGCTGGTTTTCCAGCCAGCGGCCCACAGCCACGCCCCCGAAGCTGTAGGAGCGAGGCACGTCCAGTGTCTTTCCCTCTGCCGTCATCTGCTTTGCAGCGGCATAATAGCGCTCCCAGTCGGAGTCCAGCGCGCGGCGGAGGTGTCGGTAAGCCCGGCGGCAGGCTGAAAGAGGCTCACTGAGCAGGAAAGGCTCCGTCCCCGCCGCGCTGCACTCCTTCCGCAGCTGCTGCACACAGGTCAGCGCCTCAAAGGCCGCGCTCAGCTCTGCCACCGGCACACTGCCGCAGGCTGCAAGGGCGCGGGCCAGCATCTGCCGGTATGCGGCCGGTCCAGCGCTGCGGCGCACCAGCACCACGCCCGAGATCCCGGCCAGAGGTGCCTGCACCGCCGGGCCGTTGGCGCAGACCAGCAGCCGGAGGGCTGCCGCTTCGTCGGCCGCAAAGCCTTCTGCATCCTTATAAATATGTGTCCCTGCGCCAAACAGCTTCCCGGCCTGCTCTGCGGTCTGCGCCGCCGCTGCATCATCCTCGCAGAGGACAAGATACCGCCCGGCAGCATCCGGGAGCCACTGCGCCAGCAGCTGTTCCACCGGCGGAAGCTTCTCTACGGCGAGGCTCAGAGCCTGATATTTCTCGGCGTTGGGGTCAGGGCAGCCCGGCAGATGGAGGTTCTTCACCTCGGCACGGAGGCGGGCCATCGCATCTTCCAGCGGCCAGAGCAGGGCCGTATAGGAGGCCGGCATGGGCAGCAGACCTTCGGCCATCGCCCCGCCCAGCGCCAGCGGCTCCACGATGGCGTCGGCCAGCATCTCCTCGGCGGCGCGGCAGCTGTCGCCCGGGGCGTCCGGCTCCCCCAGAGCCAGCAGCTTTGCCCCCGGGCAGAGGCGGAACAGAGGCTGGACGCAGTCGGCCCAGTCCTTTGCGCTCATCTCCCTCCAGCCGTCCAGCACCAGCAGGCCGGGCCGGAACTCAGCCAGCGCCACCCAGCCCAGCGCATCCTGCGCGGCCAGCTGCTCGCAGCTCATCAGCCGCACCCGGTCGCCCAGCGTCCGGCCCAGCCGCTTTGTCAGAGCGCGGCGCAGTTCCAGACGGGCAGCGCAGGACACCACCCAGAGCACGCGCATCCCGGGGTGGGCATCCAGCAGCTCCCACACGATGCAGCCCTTGCCCGTACCCGCCGGACGCACCAGCGCAGCACAGTTTTTCTGCTGCAGTCCGGCCTCCGCTGCACGGCAGGCTGTTTTATTTGAATCCTGTACCAAAATCGACATATCTTATCCTTTCTGCCCCTTCCGAGGGTTCAGAAATTCGCTTTTTCTGCAAAAAAGAAACGCGCCTGCGCAAAGCCGGTTTTCCTGCCTGCGCTGCGCCTGCGTTTTTCCTGCAAAAATGTTACTTTCATGCTCTATTTTTATCATAAAAGTTTATTTCTTGTCAAGATGATTTGCGTAGATTTTTCCAAATAATTTTGCATCCCCTTTTTCCGGAAATTTCGGGACCGTTCCCTGCTGCCCGTTGACGGCGGGGGCAGTTGGTGGTAGACTTTTTTCATCGGCTCCCCTTTTGGCGGGAGACTCCCCTATTTATGATATGTGAGGTAATCGATATGAACATCATCAGCACCGAAAAAGCTCCCGGCGCCATCGGCCCCTACTCTCAGGGCTACACCGTGGGCGGTCTTGTTTTCACCTCCGGCCAAATCCCGGTAGACCCCGCCACCGGCGCAGTCGCCGAGGGCATCGCCGCACAGGCTGACCAGAGCTGCCGCAATGTGGGCGCTATCCTCGAAGCTGCCGGCGTGGGCTTTGACAAGGTGGTCAAGACCACCTGCTTCCTGGCCGACATCGCCGACTTTGCCGCTTTCAACGAGGTGTACGCCAAGTATTTCATTTCCAAGCCCGCCCGCAGCTGCGTGGCCGTCAAAGACCTGCCCAAGGGCGTGCTCTGCGAGATCGAAGCCATCGCTGAGGCATAAGCTGCTTTTTCAGCACAAAGAGGGGCCGTCTGCACTCCATTCCGGGTGCAGACGGCCCTTTTTGTTTGCCTTCGATTCCAGTTTTTCATGCTGACTAACTTTCTTAGCCGGAGAAATTGACTTCGTTTTTCGCTTTTGTTACAATAGAATCGAACTGTTGTAAAAGATTTCCGGTCAAATTTGAAAGAGAGGTCCCTGCCCATGTCCAATTCCCGTGTTGAAAGCCACAGCCGCGCCGAATTGCGCAACAAGATCATCAGCACAGCCACCCTGCTCGAGATCCTGTTGTCCGGCCTCGTCCTCATCGGCCTGCTGCTGTCGATGGTGCCGCTGCTGCAGTGGATGCCCGGCCTGCTGTTCGACGGCAACGACGTCGAGGTGAGCATCTTCTTACAGCGGGCGCTGGACATCGTCATCGGCATCGAGTTCATCAAGATGCTGGCCAAGCACAGCCCCGGTTCCAGCCTCGAAGTGCTGCTCTACGCCATCGCCCGCCACATGGTGGTGGGTCACGAGTCCGCCATGGAGAACCTGCTGAGCGTGTGCGCCATCGCCCTCATCTTCAT
>ERZ1026876.953-NODE-953-length-15696-cov-5.170705_pt1 | contig 15696 bp, 19 predicted proteins | sample MGYA00380168_ERZ1026876 | MGnify/ENA primary metagenome ERZ1026876 (study PRJEB33269, sample SAMEA4719804) | human gut metagenome | biome: human-associated habitat; feature: organic feature; material: feces | place: Cameroon | collected 2013-10 ... | reverse complement strand
TTGGGTACGGTGGCGGTCAGGTTATCGCCGCCGCCGGAAGCGTACAGGTCGCCGTTCGCTTCGCCGAACTCACGGGTGGTAGTGCCCTGCCCTTTGCCACCAGCGGTGTTGGCTGTCGTACCATCACCGCCATCCGTACCACCGGTAGCGGCACTGCGGGTGGCGTAAACTCCGCTGTTATTATAGCCGCCGCCGCCAGAGCCACCATCTCCGGAACTGCCAGTACCGCCCGTTCCCCTACCGGTTGTAGAGCCTTTTCCTCCCACCGCCACTGTACTGAATGCCGACGTTGTGCCGCCATCTGTACCATCTGTAGCGGATGTGCTACTTCCCGTACTGCCGTTCTTCCCAGCTGCGCCGATTGTGATTTGATAGGCGGTGTTGGCCGCCAGAGTGATAGACCTTACCGTGGTGGTGTAGCCCGCACCACCGCCGCCACAGCGTACAGAACCCTTTCCACCGCCAGCGCCCACCAGAAACGCATCAATCACCATGTTTTTCAGCGGTGTGAACGTTCCGCTGGACAGGAATTTAATGCGCCAGTTGCCGCCGCCGTCGTCCAGCACCTGATACGTGCCGTCGCCGCCCGACCAGTTGAAGTCCTCGCCGATGATGGGCGCGGAAATGGCGCTGCCGCCCACAAAAATACCCTCTGTCTGGATCATACCATCACCACCTCCACCGGAATATCGACCGCGGGCACAGCGCCCGCCGCCTTGACCGTCAGCGTACCCGCCGCCTGCGCCGTTACACGGGGCTGCGCCGCGCCCCACGCGGCGAACTGCTCGTCGGTGGCGCTCTGGGCAATGCGCAGGCTGCCGTTGGCCGATGCTGTCACGCCAGAGACGGCCAGCGACTGTACGCCGTCGCTCCACCCCGCCGCCGTCAGCGTGGCGGCTTTTGACACAGACTTGTCGGCCTTGTCCTCCACCAGCTTGTACACGCTGTTCAGCGCCTTGGGGGTGACGGCCTTGTCGGTGTCGGTGCGCTCGTAGCTGTCCACCAGATAAGTGATGCCCTTGCTTCCGGTGCTGGCGCTGGGTAGGTCCACCGCGCCCAGCGTGTCCGTGTCCGTAAAGCCCAGGTATTTGCCCTTGGCCCCGGTGACCTTGTCCTGCTTGTTGCCCACCTCGGCCAGATCGGCGTTAAACTGCGTCTCCGTGCCGGTGTAGCCGCCATCCTGGGCGGATTCATAGGCGCTCTTGCCGTCCGCGCCGGGAGCGCCCGGAGAACCGGCAGCGCCCGGCGCGCCGTCCTCACCCTGGGCCTGTACGCCGGTGTCGGTGGTGCCGATCCACCAGTGCCCGTTGGCCCCGATGTTGGGCGTGATGCCGTCCTGACCCTTGATGAGCAATCCCGACCCGCTGGCGGGCCATGCCGTGCCGCTCCAGAAATAGAGCCGCCCGTCCGCGTCCACCAGATAGGTCTTGCCCATGTCGGCGGCGGTCAGCGTCGGCAGGTCGGCGTAGGTGGGCACCGAGCCGTCGATCTTCAGCCCGTCGCCCTTGTCGCCCTTGGCGTTGACGCCCGTGTCCACGTCGCCCACGTACCAGTGTCCGTTGTCCCCGATGTGGGGCGCGGTACCCTGGGGGCCGGTGGGGCCGGTGTTGCCGTTCCAGATGGTCTTTTCAATGGTGTTCACCTGCGAAGCGGCCCCGGTCTCGTCGTAAACCTTCTCCGTGATGGTCAGCTTCACGCCGCCGTTGGGATGCTCCTCCGTGCCCGCCACAGCGGCGGACGTGACCGTCACGTCGCTGCCGTGGGTACCCGTGTCGCCCCTGGCCACCACGCCCGTATCGGTGTCGCCGACCCACCAGTGGCCGTTGCTGCCGATGGCAGGTGAGTCGCCCTTGGGGCCTATCACGCTCATCACGAAGTCGAACCGCACCTCGTAGCCGTCGTCCCTGGGGGTGATCTTGCTGATGACCCACATCTCACCGGAGTTGTTGAGGATCAGATCGCTCAGCGCCCAGTCCTCCGGCATAGGATAGGCGCTGGAAAAAGGTACGATCTGGAAACTGCCGGGTGAACCGCCCCCCGGCAAGTCGTAGGCGTGGATCATGTGCCCGTTTTTGCCCCGCAGGTCCCCCGTGGTCAGCGTCGTGCCGTCCGTGGTCACAATGGTCACCTTGCCGGTGTCCTCGTCATAGGCGAAGCTCTTCACGCCGCCGTGGCCGTCCAGCCACGCCATCAGCGACGCTTTCAGCAGCTGGCCTGTCAGCTTCTTGGCCGCCCCGGCCTGCTCTAAGACGAACAGGTCCGTGACGCCCATGGCCGTTACCTCCGGCAGCTGATTGATGTTTTTGTCAGCCATCGTTCACTTCCTCCGTCTCCGCCAGCAGCCGGTCCAGCGCCTGGATGCACCCCAGCAGCAGGTCAAGATTGCCGCTGCCATGTACCTCGATCCGATCCAGCGCCAGCCGGACGGACTGGATGGTGTTTCTTTCGGTTGTTTTCATTTAGTCCTCCTTTATTCGTGGCCCAATACATACAGAAGGTGGTAAGAGCCGTCTTTTCCGAGGTAATTGATCGTCTTTCCGGAAAAATAGGAGCCGCCAACCTTTAGCGAAAGTGTCGCCACGCTGGAAGAATCCACCGTGCCACTGTAGACGCTGCCAGTGAACAGTTTTTCAATGTTCGCCACGCGGCTTTTGATGCCGTTGATGGTCGCGCCGTTGATCTCGCAGTAGTTGGCTTGCAAGTAGCTGGTGGTGATCTGGTTGCCTTCCAGCGTGGAAATTCTGCCAACTGCCGCCGTCAGATCCGAAATATCGGCCTTGCCAATTACCGCCTGGTTAATCTGCGCCACCTGCGTGTTCAGCGTCCCGATGCTGGCCGTGTTCCCGGCGATGTCCGCCGTGTTCTTGGCCGTCTGCTTCTTCTGCCGCACGGCGTCTCGCTCCTGGGCGGAGAGATAGGGGTACTCGCTGTCGATCTCCTCCTCCGCCGGTGCGCTCACGTTGGCCCGGAACAGCCGGGAAAACGTGGTCGTCTTGGCGTGTATACCGCCGTATACGCCGCCCACCGTGATCCCGTCGCCCAGCTCGGCGGCGGGGTCTAAAAGGGCGCTGTCGGCCTCGTATGGCCGGTATTGATACCCGGACACCGACGCCAGGATGTTGGCCGCCAGCGCGGCCCCGTCGCCGTTGGGCAGCACCGGGACCTCCACTAAAAGCTCCCGCCCCGTGTCGGTGCCGGAGGAATAGCTGTTGGTCCCGTCCGTCACCGTCACTTTGGTATAGGGCTGTAATTTGTCAGATTCTTTCAGACTGCTGGCCCGGTTGCCTACAAAAGTCTTACCCGACAAGGATGCGGTCACCTCCAAACGTAATGGCGTTGCCCACGCCGTCCACCAGATAGTTGGTCTCCGCCGGGATGCTGTCCAGCAGCACCAGCCGCAGCTTGCCCACGGCGGTCATCATCCAGTTCCCGCCGTAGCACCCGGCAATGGTCTGCAGCAGCTCCCGGCAGGTGTAATCCGTGGGGGCGGCGATCACATAGCTTTTTCCCTGCGTGGAGAAAAAGGTCGCCGTCTCGCTGTCCAGCGTGATCCCGACTTGGGTACAGACCCGGTTGACGATGGTGATATCCGTCACGCCGCCGGTGCCCACGCTGCCGGTATACCACTGCTCCGTGGCCAGCATCTTGTCATAGCCGTGCAGCGTCAGCACGCCGGTCTGCTTGTTGTAGCTTCGCTTGTCTACGTTGTACACGCCCTGGGCCACCCATTCGCTGGGCTCGCCGGAATCGCCCACAAGCCGCACCTGCGGCCTTAATTCGGCCATTCTGGCCACGCTGGAGGACGCTATCCCCAGCAGCTGCACGGATATCTCCCCGGCCACCGCCCCGCCCACCGTGGGGGTGTCCCCCGCGAATAGGGCGATGGCGGTTTTCAGAGAGCCTTTAATAATGGTGCTTTCTCCGTAGGCTGTGCCATCCACCAGCAGCCGGGATTCCTTGGTGTGAGAACCCGTCAGGAGCTCCTGATATCTCGCGCTTACTTCCTGCATCGCTCACCTCTCGATCAGCGGGAATGTGATCCCGCTCCACCAGTCCGCGCTCGGCTTTGACAGAAGAAAGGTGGCCGGGTTGTTGTTGGAGTACATCGTCACGCCGGGGCGGAATCCGTACATGGGATCGTAGTAGTCCACCGTCACATATTCCGGCAGAATGGCGTTCAGCACCGTCATGGCCTCGGCGTCATTCAGCGGCCGGCAGGTGATGTCCAGCCGGATCTTCGTCGCCACCCTTCCGCGGTGCATGGTGGCATCCATGGTGCGCCCGGCGTCCGGTGCCTCCGCGTCGGTGCGCTGCCACTTGACGCCCTGCGGCGCGATGTACGGGATGAAGTCGATCCCGCCGATCTTCAGCTGCATCTTCATGTCCGGCCCCTCCTTATCCGTTCAATCTGGCGCTGTTGCGCTGCTGCTGGGCGATGAGTCTGCCCAGGTCCAGGTCGCCGCCGCGGCCTTCCTGCTCCCGCATGGCGGTGATGATCTGCTGCGCCACCGCGTAGATGGCCGTGATCACGCCGTCGTTGGCGTCACTCACGCCCATCCGGATGCCGCTCACGATCTGGTCGCTGTTGGCCACACCCACGTGGCTGCCAAAGCGGCCCACCATCTCGGCGCTGCCGTTCTCGTTGGCCCAGAACAGGCCCGCCGACTGCATCACGCCGCCCTCCGCGAAGTGCGGCGCCAGAAATGCCGACCCGAATTTCCCAACCTTGCCCCATGTGCTGCTGCCGCCCTTGCCGGATGTGTTGAACATCGACGACAGGCCGAAGAACTGCCGCACGGTGGCGATGGCGTTCTGTATTTTCGCAACGGCGCTCTGCACCTTGTTGACGATCGTCTGGATCTCGTTGACGATGGGTGCCTTGATGTTGTTCGCAAACCAACCCGGAATGTCGCTGATGAAATCCTCCAGCCCCTGGAGGGTCATTTGTAGGGCGTGGCACACGTCATCCACGAGCACCCGCAGGCTGTCAAACTTCTCCATCAGCTTTCCGGTGTTGCCGATCATACTGAAAGCCTTTATGCCGAAGAAATCTCCGATCCCCCCGATGGCGTTGTAAAGGCTCGTGGTATCTACCGTCTTCCCGCTGAGGAAGTCGTCGACGCCGGCGATTGCGTCCCGCAACGAATCAAGACCCTTCGCAAACCAGTCCAGCGAATTTGGAATAGCCACCTCTGCCGCCCAAATGCTCAGCGGCTCCAGTATCTCATCATAGACAGGCCCCAAGGACACCTTGATCGTGTCGCCCAGCGCCTTCGCCGATTCCTTCAGCCGCCCCCAGGCGGCCTCCAGTCTGGAAAAGTCCATCTTGTCTACGGTTGCCTTCAGCCGCCGCAGGATCTTCTCCAGTGCCGTGCTGCTTTCCCCGGCCTCCTCGGCGGCGTCCCAGTCGATGCCGGTAAAGCCGCCGCCTGCGTCGCCCAGGCCGCCCGTGCCGCTTCCGCCGCCGCTGGCGGCGTCTGTGGCCGTGCTGGGATCGGTCAGCAGGTTCAGCTCGTCAATGCCCAGGGAGCTCAGCTTCTGCGCCGCCTTGGCGGCCTTCTCCGTGTTTTTGGCCGCGCCGCCCATGGCGTCGGACAGGTTGTCGCCCGCGTCGGCGGCGTCGTTGATGCCGCTGGCCGCCGCGCCGATGCCGCCCCCGGCCGCCGCCACCGTCTTGGTCTTCACGCCGAATACGTTGGCAATGGCCTGGGCCACCCGTCCGGCCCACGCCGCGATCCGCTGCAGTGCCGCCGCCACCGTGTTCAGCAGCGGCAGAAATGCCGTGGCGATAGTCATCACCGCCTTGCCGAACTGTTCCTGAATGTCGCCCAGGGCGAATTTCACCTGCTGCAGCCGGCCCGCAGGGGTCTGCGCCAGCGCCCGGTTCATGCCGCCCACGGATTCCTCCACCACCTGGGCCAGCACCGCGGCCCGCTGGGCCTCGTTTCCGTATTTCAGGATGGCCTCCTGGGCCGTCGTAAAGGAATAGCCGTACCGGCTCAGGGCGCCGGTCTGGCCGTTCATCACCTTGCCCAGCATGGTAGCGATGTTGGCGGCGTTCTCGCTGCTGGCCGCCATGCCGTACTGCTGGGCCAGCATGTCGTTCATCACGGGGATTAAAGTCTCCAGCGAGTCGCTTAGCCCCAGATATGTGGCCAGCTCCACCGCGCCCGCCTTCGTCACCTCCGCGTCGATCACGCCCAGACGCTGCTGGGCGTCCGCCAGATCCAGCACGCTGCGCCACTGTTCCTTGGTGGCCCCCATGGTGTTTTTCATCACCTGGGCCAGCGCCGCGTTGTTTTCTTGGACCTCGTTAAAGGCCGCTGCCGCGTTCTTGGCGGCGCTCACAATGCCCGCCAGGCTCACGGCGATGCCCGCCGCCCCCAGCACCTTGTTCATGCCGCTGATGGCGCTGTTCAGCTTGCTGGTGGATCGGTTGATGGCGCTCATCATGCTGCCCATGGATGCACTGGCCTTCTTCGACTGTGTCGTCACCGCCGAAAAGTCCGCACCCACGCGCAGCATCAGATTTTTGATTACACCCACGGTGTCCACCTCCTTTCGTGCTTAAATCGGGCACGGCTTCCGCTATGCCCTCACCCCGCCGCTTACCCTTCCTCGCCGCCGAACATCCGGTTCAGCGCCGTTACCTGGCGGTACAGGGCCTCGTCGTCCATGCCGCTGCCCGTATTCCGTCCGCCGTGGCGGGGGAAAAGAGTCTCCAGCGCCGGGGCATGCCTGGCGAACAAACACGCCCGCAGCACCATGGCCGCGCTGTAGATGTTGGCCTCCGTCAGCTCCTGCTCCTGCCGCCGCAGCTGCCCCGCCGCCTGCGCGTATACGTTCAGCTCGCGGACGGTCATGCGCTCCCACTCCGCGGGAGACAGGCCCACTTGGGCGGCCAGACTCAGGCTTCCTTCCCAGTTCCAGCCGCCGCCGGAGGGTTTTCCTTCTCATCGCCAGGCGCTTCCCCGGCGTCTTCGCCGTCATGTACTGCCTCGCCCACAGCCTCCACGGCCTTGGCGTAGATCTCCAACACTGGCAGCTTATCCAGCATGTCCTCCACCTGACCGGGCGTCAGGCTATCGTCTTGCGCCGCCAACATGCAGTACACCGCCGTAGTCATCAGATCATAGCGCTGTACGGCCTGCTGCATTTCCGGCACGCTGACCTTCGTCAGCGCGCTGAATTGCCGCATGGCCTTGTGGCTGAATTTCAGCTCCCGGGGCTTATCCAGATTCAAAATGACCATTGCCGCCCCTCCTTACACGCTGGTTGTAGCCGCCAGCGTGGGCTTGCCGCTGACCTTCAGCGTCGCGTCAAAGGTGATGGCGTCGTCCACGTCCGCAGCGGTGGTGAACTTGGTCACGCCCGCCTTAAAGCTCCACGTCTTGCCGATCTTGGCGGGGAACACGATCTCGCAGTCCACCACGTCGCCGCTCTCCAGCAGCTCATACATGCGGGTCTGTCCCTCGTCCTCGCCGTCCATATAGCCGCTCACGGTCACCTCGCCGCCGTCCTTGAAGCCCGGCAGATACTCCCGGTAGCCGTCCGTGTTGCCCATGTCGGTCACTTCCACCTCGTCGGCGCTGGCGTCAATACCGCTGACGGATTTCAGGCCGCCCACCTCCACCTTGGTGTTGCCGGTCTTGGCGGCGATCTTCAGTTTGGTTCCTACGCTTCTGCTCTTTGCCATGGTTTAATCTCCTTCCTGATAGTCGATCCGCAGCACATATGCCCTGCGGAATTTGTTCACTTCCATTTCCTTAATGTCCGGGCTCTGCTGGGTGATCCGGGCCCGCTCGATGTACACGCCCCCGGCCTGGATGCCCCGCAGCCGCTTCATGGCGGCGGCGGCCAGCGCGGCGGTGGCCGTCATGGCGGCGTAGCTGCCGGCCACGATGTGGACCTCCACCTCCGCCGTCTCCAGCCTCGTGCTGCCCTCCAGCACGTCCTCCTCGCTCCACGTCCGGACCCGGTAGAAGGCGAACAGCGGCTCATCCCGCAGCGCCTCCGCCGTGTACACGTGACCGGAAAGCCCCCTCACGCCCTCCAGCGCCGTCTTGATGATCTGCTCAGGACCCATGTTGCTTCGTCCACTCCTTCTGAATCGCTTCGTTGAATTTCTTGGCCATCTCAGCCTTGACCGGCTCCCGCATAGCCTCGCCCTCGTCCCGCATGAAGTGATAGCCGGGAACATAGCTGAGGCCGTTCCCCTCGCTTCGGGTCAGAAAGCCATATTCCATGCTGGCGGGGTAGTAGGCGTGGTCGGACTTGCCGCCCGCCTCACCGGGATTCTGAATGGGCCGCTGGAGGTACTTGTTCCACGTAGGATCAAAAATCACCTCATAGACCTTCTTGCCCTTGTAGCGGCTTTTCTCTCGCTTGGTGGTCAAAGCCTTCTTCATAAGGCCGGTGTCCACCGGCATTTTGCCGCTCTTGCGAATAGCACGGGCGGTCAGCGTCGAACCTCGCCGCGCCGCCGCTGTCACGACCTTCGCCGGGATTTTCCCCATGGCGTCAAAGGTCTTCTTGGCCTCCTTCAGATCCTTCATGTCTACGGTAACGCCGTATTTTCCGTAAACCGATCGCTGGACCGCAGCTACGCGGGCCGCCCACTTATTCGCCACCGTTCACCTCCTGCACCATCAGCAGCAGGCTCTCGTGCCGCTCCTCCCAGTCGATCACCGACTGGATGTAGAGCTTCCGGCCCTCCAGCAGCAGCCGCATCCCCGGCTTGATACCGCCCCGGTAGCGCATCCGCACCTTGTGGGTCACCTCGCTCTGGGCCTGCTCCGCTGCGTAAAATTCCTTTCCGCTGATGGGATCCACCGCCGCCCACATGACGCACACCGTGCGCCAGTTTTTGTCGTCAGCCCACCGGATGTCGCCGTAGTCGTCGGCCTCTCCCGCATAGCGCTGCACCACCACCCGGTGCCGCAGCTTTCCCGCGTCCAGCATTGCTACCTCCTTCCCCGTGCCCAATTTGAGCACCGTTCTCGTTTACCCGCGGCCCTTCGTGCGAGCGCCGCACCCCTCTGCAGGGGCGGACGACTCTGTCCGCCCTTCGTAGGGTGGGGCAAACCCACCCGCCGCCGTGCCCGATTCGGGCACAAACCAGACAACGCCGGAGCCGCCCCACGGCAGCCCCGGCGCTCCTCTCAGGTCTGCGTGGGTCTCGTCAGCTTCAGCTGGGTGATGATGGGCCGGATGCCCAGCGGCAGCGCCGCCTCCGTGCCCACCGCGTCCCGGTGGTCGTAGTAGTGCAGCGTCAGCGCCCACAGCGCCAGGTCGTACCGTGCAGCCCTCGCGCTGCCGTCCTCGCCCCGCTCCGCGCCCGCGGCGGACAAATACTCCGCCGCCGCGTCACACAGCTGGCCGATCAGCTCGTCATCCTCGTCGCCGTCCACCCGCATATAGGCCTTACACGCGGCGATCTGCAATTTCGTCGCCATCTACGTCACCCGATCAGCCGCCGGTAGCGGTCAGGGTCACCACGGTGGCCGCCTGGTCCACGCACAGGTTGCCGCCGGCCATCACCTCGCCGCGCACGGCCAGCAGGCCTTCGGCGAACTTGTAGTCCTTGCTGACCTCCACCGTGTAGTTGCCGAACAGGCCCAGCAGATAGGCGCTCAGGTCCACATACACCATGGTCTGAATGGCCTTGGCGCCCTTGGTGGCGGTGCTCAGCGCCGTCAGCTTATCCACCAGAATGTAGTTCACGATCAGGCCGCCGTCCTTGATGGTGCCGGTGTTGCCAAAGGTGGCGGGGTCGGGGGTGATCTCATACACGGCCCGCTTCTCGTTGGTGCCGCGGATGTCGCCCAAGGCGATCAGGTCGGCCTTGTTCAGCAGCAGAAAACCCGCGCCGGTGGTCTCGCTGCCGCCCGCACCCAGCACCAGCTTTCGCAGGAAGTCCGCGCCGATGGTGGCGGCGGACACGGTCATGGTCTTGGTGATGGCTTCATTCTTGGTGTTCACGGCGTTGGTCAGGCCGTAGAAGGTGCTGCCGTCGCCCAGGGCGATCAGTTCCACCACCTTGCGCAGCAGCGCCTTCAGCGCCAGCGCCTGCACCTTGGCCAGATAGTTCACCGGCGTCAGATTCTCGATGTGGCGGGACACATAGGCCAGCGTCTCTACCAGCACCGGCTTCACGGACGCCACGCGGAACACGGGGTCGCTGGCGGTGGGGGCGGTACCGTCGGTGCCCACGGCGGCGGCGGGATCGGTCTTCACGTAGGGCTCGTCCCACTGGGCGCAGCCGTTCAGATCCATCACCGTCACGTGGTCGATCACGGCGGACACCACTGTGTTGTTGTCGTGGATGGTGGTTCCCACGCGGGTGGGCTTGGCCAGCGTGTCGCTGCCGATCAGGGTGCTGTTCAGCGCCCGGCGCACCGCGATGTTGTCCATCACGATCTTCTGGCCGGAGCGCAGAGCGTTCACCTGGTTTTCCACAGCGGCAGCTTTTGCGCTGTCCTCCGCGCCCATGCCCTCCAGGGCGTTCTTCTCCTGTTCCCGCAGGAGATTCTGGATGGGGGCCATCTGGGCGTTCAGCTCGTCCACGGCCTTCATCTCCTTGTCGTAGGCCTCGCGGTCGCCCTTGTTCAGGGCGTCCTCGGCGGCCTGCAGGTGGCGGCTGCGGTCCGCAGCCAGAGAGATCAGCTTTTCCTTCATGTTCGTTACCTCCAAATTCTGTTTTTCTCAATGTTCAGGCGGGCTTCCATCTGCCAGCCGCTATGATCTTCGGGGCCCTGCCCCGTGTGGACCGTGCTTTCGGGCGCTCCGGACACCGGGTGGCCCTCTGCCGCCGCCCGCTTACCGCTGCGTACCTCATCTTCGTACCGCTTCACCAGCGCCGCCGTGTCCTGCAGGCCCACGCCGTTGGTCACGTTGGCCGGTGTCACCGTGGCGGGCAACGCGCCCTCGGCGCTCTCGCCTTCCGCCAGCATGATTTCGTCGGCAAAGCCCAGGGCCACCGCGTCCTGTGCCGGCAGCCACGTCTCCTCACGCATCAGCTGGGCGATCCTGGCCCGCCCGCACTTGCCGCCGCACCGCAGCTCGTAGGCATTCAGGATACTCTCCTTCACGCTGTCCAGGTATCGGGCCATTTCCCGCAGCCCTGCGGCATTGCCGCCTGTGCTGATATACGGGTCGTGGATCATCACCTGACCCACCGGGCTCACCCGCCTTGTCTGGCAGCCCATCAGGATGGTGCTGGCGGCACTGGCCGCCATGCCCTGCACCTCCGCCACCGTGGGGTGGCCGCAGCTGCGAAGCACGGAATAGATCTCAAACCCGGAATAGCACATGCCGCCGGGGCTGTTGATCTCCAGCACCAGCTCCTCGCCCTCCGCCAGCTGGCCGATGGCCGCCCGCAGGTCGCTTGGTGCGAAGTTGGGAATTTCAAACCAGTCGTAGATCCACTTGTCGCCGTCGTCTACGATCTGGCCGCTGCATTGGATCCTCATGTGTTACCTCCTCCGTTTTTCTGATTTCTCTGAATAGAGAGCTCCTTCCAGATCGAAAGGGGCACATAGTTCAGCGACGCCAGATACTCGTCGCCGCCCTCCACCTGAGGCATGTCCTCCAGCTCCCGGATGTCGTTCACGTTGAAGGCGCCAGCCTCCCGCATGTCCCGGTACCACTTGGCGCGGCTGGCGCTGTCGCCCCGCAGCTCCGCCATCATGTTTAGCCGGACCTCCAGTCCGTCGTCCCGTTCCCACTTGGGCAGCAGCTTATAGGTCAGCTCCTGCTCCCAGGCGGTCACAATGGGCTGCAGCGTGCCGGTGGCGTACTCGATGGCGTTTTGCTCGTTGCTGTTGTAGCTCTGCTTGCCCTCCTGGAGTTTGTAGAGCGGAACCCCGAAGAACCGGGCGATGTCCCGGATGCTCAGCTCCGCGTTTTCCACAAACTGGGCGTCCCGCTGGCTGATGGACAGGGGGTGGTATTTTAGCCCGTTGTCCAGCACCGCCACCCGGTTGGCGTTGGTGGGGCCCGCGTGGCGCTTCTCCCACTCTTCCCGGACCTTGTCCTTGATGCTGACCTGCCGCGTCGTGCCGTCGGCCTGCGGCTCCTCCACGTATCCGCCGATGTCGGTGTCCGTCTCCAGCACGCCGCCGGGCTGGCCGCCGTTGCGGTAGTAGGCGGCGTTGTAGGCCTGGGCCGCCCTGCTTCCAGCGATCACCTCGCTGGCCCGCTCCAGCACGCTCACGCCGCTCCACCCGTTCCGGGAATAGGACGTCACGTGCACCATGTCCATCCGGTTCACCTTCTGGTGGATGCGGCCCGTATAGGGGTCCGTCACCTGGTACCACAGCTCCCCGGAGGTGTCCAGCCAGGGCCGCACCGCGTCCCACGGCAGGCCGATCAGCCGCTTCGGCCGCAGGGAAGCGCCGTCCCGCAGGATCCACATACACCCGTTGCCGCCCAGCAGCGCCCCGGCTTCCGCCACTTTCCTGGCGTCAAAGGCAGACTGCCAGGGGCTGCTCCTCAGGTTGAGGATCTCCAGCAGTGGATGCTCCACCCGCTGCTTGCTATTCCGGTCGAACACGAAGGCCGGCAGCTTGGCAATGTCGCCGCTCAGCACCTCCACGCACCGGGCCACGGCGCTCAGCTTCATGGCCGCCGGGGCCGAGGTGTCGATGTAGCTCCCGGAGCCCAGCCCCACGCTCTCCACCGTCACCACGTTCTTCGGGGGCTGCGGCCTTCCACCTGCCAGCGCCCGCACGCCCCGCACAAAGGCGTTAGCCATCGCGTCCGCCCTCCTCTCCGCCCAGGGCGCTCACCACGCCCAGCGCCGCCAACTCCACTCCCAGGGCGATCACGCCCGCCGGGAGGTAGATCAGCGCCACGCCCGCCGCCGTCAGCAGCAGTCCCGCCGTCAGCAGCGCCAGCGCCATCCAGTCCTGTCTCTTCATCCTGACCTCCTACATGCTCCACCCGCCCTGGCGGATGCGGTCCGCCAGCGTGGGGTTATTTCGCCGCAGCAGCGCCAGCGTCAGCGCGTTCATGGCCGCCGCCACCGGGTCGATGCGTTCTGTGTCGTCCTTGTGTTTCTTACTCAAGCGGCTGTCGCCGTTGCCGTTCACGGTCTCCACCGCGTTGGCCAGGCACCACATGGCTAGCGGGCTCTCCTCCATTACCAGCTTCCCCTGGGCCAGCAAGTCCCGGAAGCCCTTCACCGCCAGGTTCTGCCCGCTGCATGACTGGAAAATCTCCACGCAGAAGTCCTCATTGTTCCGCCGCTGGTTCATGGCGATGGCCAGATCGGTGGCGTTGTGGCCGTCGTAGCCTACCTGGGTCACCTTCCAGCCGTGATCTTTCTCCCCAGCCACGATCCACTCGTCCACGAAGGCGTTTTCCGTCACCGCGCCGGGCGTCAGCGTCACATAGCCGCCCTTGGCCCACGCTGTATAGGGGACGCGGTCGGTGTGCTCGTGGCGCTGCGCGCCCTCCTCCGGCATGAACGCCTGCATTTTGATGCCCACCCGGTCGTCCGGCAGCAGCCACACCGCCGCCGCGCCGCTCAGGTCGATGCGCTTTCCCAAGTCGAAGCCGCACCAGCACTCCCGCCCGTCCGTCAGCGCCGCGAAGGCCTCGCGGCTCACCTGAGCGCGTCTCGCCGCCGCCAGCAGGTTCTCGTCCAGATAGCGGTTCACCGCGCCGGTCTGCCACTTGTCCATCCGCCTGGTCAAAAAATTGCGAATTTTGTACGGGTCGTTGAAGGCATACGTCGTGGTGTACTCGCTGCGAATTTCATCCAGCAAATACCTGGCATACTCGCTGCCGTACCGCAGGCACGGATTGGCCTTGGCCCAGCAGGCCTCGTTGTGGGGGTCGTCCCCGTCGTCGATCTCCCGGATCATCACGAAGTACGTCTCGTCCATGGGGATATCCCCCCGCAGCATGGCCTTCAGGTTCTCCTCTTCGGCGTAGCAGGGCTTGCGCTGGGCGTCGTCCCCCGCCGTGGTGATGGCGTCCAGCAGCGCCTGGGGCCGCTTGCCGAAGCCCGACTTGCCCACGTCGTAGATTTCCGAGGTAGGGTGGGCGTGGTATTCGTCCACCACGAAGTAGCTGGGGGCGGCGGAGTCCTTGTTCTTGGTGTCCTTGCTCAGGGCCCGCATAAAGCCGCCCCGTGTCAGATGCACCACCGGGTTGCTCCGGGGGATCTTCAGCCGCTTCCGGATATTGGGGCTGGCCGCCGCGATCTTTTTCGCGTCGCCGAACACCCGCATGGCCTGCCCTCGGTCTACCGCCGCGCACTCCACCTCCGGTTCCATCTCGAACTTCGCCAGTTCCGGATGGTACGGCGGATAGATCACGTCGGCGCACATGTGGTAGAGGCACTGTCCGGACTTCTCCGTGCTCTTGTAGTTGCCTCGCGCTCGCTTGTTGTAGCTGACCTTGAAGCGCCGCGCTCCCGTGTCCTTCTGCACCCAGCCGTAGAGGTTGGCCAGGTCAAACACCTGCCAGGGCTCCAGCGTGATGGGCTTTCCCGCCGCCACGCCCCGCACCTGGATGCACTGGCCGAACCACCGCAGAATGCGATCGGCCCGCGTCACATCGAACACATAGGGGAAATCCTTCTTCCCCTGCCGCTTCAAATCGTCCAGGAACCGCTGGCAGGCCAGCCGCTCATACAGGCAGCACTGCTCCTTCAGCCGCCCCCGCACCACCTGCTTGGCATACACCGCGGCGGCGTGGTGCTGCCCCGTCTGGCGTTCCGGCCGTGCCGCGCCCACTGTGCATCCCTCCTTGCAAAAACAAAAAGAGCCAGGGCCAACAACCGCGCATCCTCTGCGCTGTCATCGGCCCCGGCTCTCTAAGCACTGGCCCTAAAGCTTATATTTCCCGTGCCCAATTCGGGCACCGATTTACCCATACAGATCCGCGTCCGGATCCACCTCCACGGCCGCCGCCCGCTTCCGGGCCAGCTGGGCCCGCCCCGCAGGCGTCAGCCCCAGATCCTTGGCATAGCTCAGAATGGACTTCTCCAGCTTCTGCAGCTCCGTGGAGAGGGCCGTCGCGTCCTTCGGCTCGATGCCCTTGACCCGGCTAGCCTTCTGGAGTTTATCCCGCCGGGAAAGCATAGCGCAGTAGATGGCCATGACCTCCGTGTCCAGGCTGTCCAGCAGCAGCACGTTGTCCATGCGCCCTAAGATCGCCGCCCAGTACCGCCGCGCCGCGCTGTCGCCCTTCAGGAGGGAGGGCGGCTTGTCGGGCGACAGCTCCACATGGGTCAGCAGCTCGCCCTCGGCCTCCGCCCTGGCGGCCGTCTCCGCCAGCGTCAGATGCTTTGTCATGTTGTCCAGCACCTTCCCAGGCGTCGCCATAGTCTCACATCCTCTCCCTGGCGGCCTCCGCCGCTTACTCCGTAGGGGCGGACGATTCTGTCCGCCCGCGCTGCGCCTTCGCAGCGCCTTGACCTGTTCCGCTGCGTTCCCGCCGCGCCTTCCCTCGGCGGGAGTCTGCCGGACGGCCGTCCCCGGCCGCCGGCAAATGAAAGGAGGATACTTCCGGCCGAACTGCCCAGGCCCCGAACCACGGCCAAACTGCCAGGCCCCGAACCCTGGTCAGACTGCCCGGTTTCGCGCCCGGTCAGCCGCCCGGCACACTCCCGCCGTCATATTTCCGTCCTGTGCCAGACGGCCTACGTCAATACGCCGCGTGGCACGCAGCCCTTCGGCCGCCCAG
>ERZ1026876.951-NODE-951-length-15727-cov-8.441233_pt1 | contig 15727 bp, 10 predicted proteins | sample MGYA00380168_ERZ1026876 | MGnify/ENA primary metagenome ERZ1026876 (study PRJEB33269, sample SAMEA4719804) | human gut metagenome | biome: human-associated habitat; feature: organic feature; material: feces | place: Cameroon | collected 2013-10 ... | reverse complement strand
CTGTGCTATGCCCAAGGCCAACCCAAACAACAGTATTAGTATCGTGATTTACCACCTATGCTAGTAAAAATCATCTCTTGGTGCTTCCTTATTAGGGTTTTGTAGGCTAGATGGAGCATTGCTATTAGATTCAGGGACTACAGGTTTAAATGGCTTAGCGTTTACTAAGAGCTCACCATTTTTTAAAGAAACATGAGCCTTGTACTGCACCTTTGGCTCTTTAGCATCTTTGTTCTCAACCTTTTCAATTAACTTATCAGCTTCCATCTCCGCCAAGTAAGTAGACATTTCTTGCCCCCCGACATAGCTTACAAAATCTCGGTCAACATTCACGTCAAAATCAAAATTAATTACATCTTTTCGGGCTTGATCTTGATCAAAGATAAAGGCCTTGCAATTACCACTTATAGAAGCAGTAGCGCCATTACCAGCCTCAAGAGATAAGTTTCTTAAATCCCACTGATATTCTTCCTTTTGGGCCTCATCTAAAGCCTTTTCCTTAGCTAAAACATAAGCTTCATCTTGAGTACCTGCAAATTGTTCCATATAATCACCATATGATAGGTAAATAATAAGAGGCAACAAAGCCTTAGGAGTTATATTAACAAACGCAGAATCAAGTGCGAAATTCTTAACTTGGTATTTATCTCCCTTATAAGGGACTTCAACGTTATCAAACGCAACCTTATTTTCTAAACCATAAGTATTGCCATTTCTTTGCAATTCTTGTTTAAAACTTGCGCCCTTGATGTCTACTACAGTGGTACCAAATCTAGTGAGCGTAATGTTATCGATTTCGATTTTAGTATCAATATTTAATGACACCCCACCTAACATGGTGCCATTATACTTAAAATTATTTAAAGTAATTTCAGTAATAGTTCGACTACTATTATTCTGATTTTGGGCCTCTAAATATTTGGCTTGGAGTTTGATGGCAGGACCTGTAATTGAAAAATCTAAATCCTTTTCCCCGTTTTCAATGCGCGACATGATTTCACTAATCTTAGTAAAACGTGCATCGCGTTTCATTTGTACATCGAGACTAAGTGGCTCAACTACCAATTCATCTTGAACGATCTTATCTTCAGGGTCGACATTTACTTTAAAAGCTTCAACATCAGCGTGATACTTGATTTGATCATTCCATGGAGCATAATTTGCGGTTGCAATAACAGTTGGAACCTTGGTGAGATATTTACGAAATTCTCCGAATGAACCGTAAGTTTCGTCAGCTACAATTTTACTAGTAAAACCTAATAATCCAAATTTGGTCTCAGTTTTAAACTTAAGATCAACTAGCTTTGTTCGGGTAGCGTTATCACCTAAATCCATTATTGCATCCAGCATATTGGTTGCTCGGGTAGCGTTATCACTGTCGTAAAGGGTAATAATAAATTCACCACGTCTTCCCGTAAAGCCACCTTCAGTTTCAACATAAGAAACTGTCACGTTTCGTCCGTCATTAGCCCCAAAACGCTGTTCAAGTTTTTTCATTTGCAGATCATAAACTTGACTGCATACATAAAGAGAAGCTGGATAGGCTAACACGCCAACGGTTACAGCTGCAGAGCCTAGCATCAACAAAAATGGGTTGATGCGACCACATTGCTTACGACTTAAAACACGAGTTCTAGTAATTTCTTGGTTCAATTTATCCATCACAAGATCCTCAATCAATCCATCTGAGTTATTAATAAGATTTTTTAAATTTATTATATAGAATAAATTTACATATGGACATAAAGGTTTAAACTAATTTCTTTAGTTTAGCCCCAAATATATTCAGCGCCCCATAACCTTAAACCATCCCCTAAGCTATAAGCTATAAGCCATAAGCTCTAGGCAATTAAGAATCAACTCTAGATCAATATGAACTATAAGGTTAAATTTGATTTCATAAAAAAAAGCTTATCACACGTTTAAGCGAAACATAGCCTTGGTGTTATCTCTTCTAATAAGTATTACTTTATAAGTGTAGATCGCGCATCATGCATTTTAGCAAGTAACGATTTACTTTCATGCATGAAGTAATCGGCATATTCACCAAAGTATGCAGCAGCATTTTTAAACTCTTCAATAAAGGTTTCTCGATCACCAGTTTTGATGATATCAATGGCAGCTGTAATGGTGTTTTTGTACTTTTCAATAATTTCAAGGTTACGGCTATTTGACAAAATAATGTCTGCATAAAGCACAGGATCTTGCGCAAACAAACGTCCGACCATCATAAGTTCCATCCGATAAATCGGAGAACTTAAATTCATGATGTTTTCTAAAGATGGATTATCGCGAGACAAGAATACGCCGTAGCAGAAAGTAGTAAAGTGGCGTAAAGCTTGAATATAACCCATAGCTTCATCATGAGCCGGAGCATCAATTCTAACTAAGTTAGCCCCCCACAAGCGCATTTGTTCGTAAAGCCACAAGCACTTATCATCCATCCGCCCTTCGGTCCAAATCACGAGCTGCTTGGCTAATGTTGAAACGTCAGGACCAAACATTGGGTGTAAACCTACTACTGGACCTTGATGCACTTCAAGCATGGTCTTAAGTGGCATGGTTTTAGTGGAAGTAAAGTCAGCGAGCACACAATCTGGCGCCAAAAAATCAAGCTTACGAATGATCATTTCAGTTTTATCTATAGGTACGCTCACTATTACTAAGCCTGCATCCTTAAAGATTTCATCTTGGCGATCCCAATCGCGAGATCCCATAGCTTCAACCTTATAACCTGAGTTGGTAAAGAACTTAGTAAAGATACGGCCCATGCCCCCACGACCACCAATAATCACCACCTTCTTAATAGAAGGGTTCATGCACTTAAAGGCCGAGGCTTCCGCTGTATATGACTCACGCATCACACGACGCAAAACGTCCTCAATAAGATCAGGACTTAAACCTTTTAATTCAGCTTCCGCTCTACGCTTAGCTAAAAGCTGGCTTTCTCTTTCCGGTACATACACCGGAGTCCCCTCACGGCTTTTGATTTCCCCGACTTGCTTAACTAAAGCCATACGGCGTGCTAAAACTGAAATTAAATCCTGGTCAGCTTGGTCTATTTCTTTTCTTACGTCATCTAAGTTTAAAGTCATGTACTATTCCATTATTTACTAAAACTTTTAGTCACTATGCAAACTATACTCTATTCGTCAATTTCATCAAGATAGTCATTAAGCATTTCATCACTATTTGTCTTTTCTGTAGCGGAATCTTGAGTCTTACCCTCTGTTTTTCCAGATACTAAGCTTTGTTCATACATCAAATAGAAGTCGCGAGTTTGGATATATGGATCCAAGGAATTAGCTACCACTTCATCGGTTTTAAGTAATCTTGAACGAGATTCCAATCCATTTGATACCCAAAATATAGCATCAAGCCATATTGGGAAATAATTGAATGGAAAATAGGCTATATCAACCGTGGAACCGATGAGACTACGGTAAGTGGCAATCCCATAACCTGGGAATACGATGTAGCCCCCTTGTTCTACCCCCCATTTACCTAAAACGGTACTAAAAGTCATACGCCTGCGTTCTAAGCCCCAAGCTCCCGCTACATCAAAGCAACCAGCCACCCCAATGGTGGTGTTGATAGCAAGTCTTGAGGCACTAATGCCACTATCAAGCGGTCTAGCGACAAGCAGGTTATTTACCGTGTTATTTACTTCACGTAAATTTTGATGGAAGTTATAGGTACAATCACGCACCACTTGTGGCACCCAATTTACATAAACAACAGAGACTGGGCGCAAGAAGTTTTTATCCAAAAACTCGTAATTCACCGTCCAACCAACGTCTCTATTGGCAGTTTGATAAACATCTAAAGCATCGCCTGGCAGGTAGCTATAACCGTATGCGTAATCTTTGTCGACCTTAATAGTATTACGAGGAGACATTACTGACATTGAGCTATGCCCAGCTTCAGCTGGCGCCATAGCTGAAAAAAAACCGGCCCCAACTAAAACAGCGGTCCAGGTCTTAAGGAATTTATTCATAATAAGCTTCGCTTTCTTACCAAATATATGGGTATTATACACGACTTAGGTAAGTTCTTTTTGTACACAAAGACGGCGCCTGTATGCAAATCAAAGCTTTTTACACATCTGCACCATGAACTATTAACTTAGCGCTTGGTCAAATTATATGTAAAGACTTATATATTTATGCTTTTTTTATCAAATTCCCCTATAACAAAGGTTTAAAAGAAGCTATAATAAAAACAGTAATAAGTAATCTGATTATACGGACAATCAAAGTTTAACCTTTTAATTAAAACCCCACATCTCACCGAGTTTTAAGTTAAAAGCTTATGTAGAAGCTCTAACTCAAAAATTTAGGCGATGGTTCTAGTTTTAGTTAATCTCATCTTAAGCTTTAGCTAAAAACTTAAAAGCGTTAAATTTATGGAAGCTAAAACCTCAACATTTGGTTTCTAATAGATAGTTTGCCCGCCATAAGGAGTCTTTTATGCTAAGTTTAAAGTTCGCCCATAAAACATATAGATTAAAGTATTTACTAACCTCTGTAACACTCGCTATCGGACTATCCTCTTCCTATGCCGCAATGGCGAAAGTAGAGTTTGTACAACAAAATCCTAATATCTATGTCATCAAACAAAATCATGATGCCAATTTAAAGGACCTTTGGGCCCGAAATGAACGTGACGACCGACTAGATAGAAGATACTCCCGCTATGACGAGAGAGATAGCTGGATAGAACGTCGCCAGGCTAGAAGAAACGAAACAAGAAGTTCCTTAGATAAAGGCCCATACCGCACCTCTGGGGGATTTTTAACCGGTTCATATGGCGGAGCAGGTTACCTTGACAACTCAACTGGCAATAATCGCCGTGGTAAAACCACCTATCGCGATGGTAATGGTCACCGAGTAGGCTCTGCTTATAACGATGGTCGCGGTAAAACCGTTTACCGTGATGAAAATGGGCGTCGCGTCGGCTCTGCCACTAATAATAACCGCGGGCGCACCGTTTATCGCGATGCTAATGGCCGTAAAGTTGGCTCCGCTACCACAGATTCCCGTGGCAATACCGTTTACCGCGACAAATACGGCCGTAAAGTCGGTAGTTCAAGCACTAGTGCTAATGGACGCACAACTTATAGAGACGACAAAGGCCGTCGTGTAGGTAGTAGCCGCACTGATAGCCACGGGCACACTGAATATCGTGATGCCAATGGCCGTAAGGTTGGTTCTGCGCGCGATAACAGCAAATGACTTGAACGTGGTAGTTATAGAACCGTGACCGTAGGCCGTTAATCTTTAAAAGCAAAAACGTGGAGCGTGTACCAAGACACTGTGACATCCTCCCCCACCTATAGAGGTGGGGGACTTCTTACCAAGTTCAGTTAAAACTTAGCCCCAAACTTGTTTCCCCCAAAATACCTAACTTAACTCTTGGTGTTTACATGGACTCGCCCTTCTGCATCACGCCATCTTTCAGGGGTTTTACCTTGCAGGTAATACGAATAAGCTAGAATCTCGGCAATAATAGTAAACAGAGGTTTTGGAATCGTATCGCCTTCTTTTAAATGCTCTAAATTTTTAAGCAATGTTGGATCTTTATGAACGTAGATGCCAAGCTCTTGCGCTCTACTAATGATAGTATCCGCAATTGTGCCTTCCCCTCGAGCGGAAACTTGTGGTTTACTACTAGGAGCTGAGGAATCATAGGTTAACCCTACGGCCTTACGCTTGTCTTCACCCATAAGTTTTTCTCCATTCAACTTAAACATTAAGGTTTAAACCGTCATGCTTAGCCTGCCACTTAACATTGGCTGGCATCACCTCTTGATTAGATTCCCCTGGAGGATAAACCTTACCAAGCCGAGGAGTTAATTTCGTTACCTTAAATCCACATTCATCAAGGCGCGCTCTTAAGACTGGAGCTGTTTGTGCAATCTTTGCTAAAGCTTGTGTTTTTTCGGCCACAAATGAGAGTTTGATGTCTGCGCCCGATACGGCAGTTTTTACCTGCAAAGGCCCTAATTTCGGAAGTTCAAAGAAGAAACTTAACTTCCATTCAGGGAGCCCTTCTTCTGTTTGCCCCTTTTCTACATTAAGCCCGCCTTCACGCCCTTGAGGGGATGATGGTGGCAACGGGATATAGGAAGGTAAACCTAATTCTCCCCCAGAGGCACTTAAAGTTTGGAGCCGTTCAATTTGTCCCATGGTTTCATCAAGCATGCTTTGAGGCCACTTTTCTTGGCCACTAACTTTCACGCCGGAGAGCATCTTATTAAAGGCTTCAGACTTAGTAAATTTATCGACATTTTTACCTAGCTGTCTAAACCTTAATGATAACAGCATTAAAGCCCATTGTTGCATGGCCGCAGCTCGAGGACCAGAAGCATTTAATGGCGCTGTAACCAACCCAAGCCAAGCAGATACTGCCTGTAAATCACCTAAAGGATTGGTCATCGCCTGGTGAATTGAAGTAGCCATTTTACGAACTTCCGGAGCCACGTTAGGATCTTGAATTAAGGTTTTAAGTTGAGCCACCATATCATCCATCGATAACCCAACAGCCTTAGTAGGATCTAATAAGACTTTTTCAGCTTGCGCATTTGACGCTAAGGCTACACTCTCAAGTTCTTTGGCGTTCGCTCTATCTCGCGCTAAAGCCACGTCTTCGTGTTGGTGCTTTTTAAAGAGTCCTGCCAAACGTCCAAATAAAGTCTTGTTTGGGGTACTTTCTAAAATAACCCCCTCTTCTGTTCCACCAAGCCCTTGACTTTGCTTGGTCCCCTGGACATTTATAGCCTCACTGTCATCGATCGCAGCTTCGTTTAGCGCGGCTGTCACCTCAGCTCCTAACAACTGATTAGGACTTGTACCATAGCGTTTATTTATGACGGCACTAACCTTATCGTTCTCCCCTTTGGTCATCATTTGCGGATTAGTAGCGTCCTTACTAGTAAGTGTAGCTTCAGGCCCATCAGGTTCGATTTTTACAACTCCAGGCGCAGATAAATCATCCGCCATCAAAGGATCTACCTCGAGGTGTGGTAATTCAGTTTTACCATTTAAGGCCTGGTTATTAGCTAAAGGAGCTTTCGCATTTGGACTTACTGCGTCATTTGGCGAAGCTTTAGTATTTAAAGCTTCTTTTGGCGCTACCGCCTCTAAATTCTTTGGCGTTGAATCACCACTTGCCATAGCTCCAGCTGCTAAATTTTGCGCCGCTCTTTTTTTGATTCCTGCAAGCCAAGATGGAGTAATTTTTGGTTCTTCCTTGACTTCTAGCGTAGGTTCAGACGAAGTTTTAGATTCTAAAGACGAGTCCTTAGCTTCCGCTTCGTTTAAAGAAGTGGTAGGCATAACGATAGATGAAGCGCCTTGAGACCTAACGCCTTCACCATCTCCTTCATTTAACCCCGCTAAAAGGCTATTTTGCGCTTTTGCGGTTACGGAATCAGAAGTTATATTGGTAGCGTTACCTTGTGTTTCTTCTTGCCCCTTAGACACCAAAGAAGAGTTAGCAAGTTCAGTAGTTTCTTGATTGTTTGGCGCCAAATTTGAAGTAAGAGCCGACGCCTCATCTAAAGGTAAACTTGCTTCTATTCCAGAAACAGTCTTACCAACCACCGCTTTAAGTAACTCATCATCTAGTAATTGGTTAATGTTTGAAGAGGTCTGAGGGGCTTTAGATTCTGTAGGTTCCGCCATTTCATTAGATACAGTCTCTTCCGCCGAAGCATCCATAGAACTTACAGGTAATGAAACTTTTAAAGAGTCGTTAGTTTCAGGCTCCTCATGAAGTCCTGCTTGCAAAGCATCCGCTGCTTCCTTTAAGGCTTGGGGGTTCACGCCACTAAGATTTGAACCCGGATTCCCCAAAGTTGCCTGCGTGTTACTATCAGTTAATGCTTGGCCCCCCACATTTACGCCCGCTTGATTTAGCACTTCAGGCGCTATTGGTGAAGGTTCATTATTTTCAAGGGGTACCGCTTCAGGTTTTTCAGTTACTAGTGGTTCTAAGCTTGGATTAGCTTGCTCCGCAGCACTTATATTAGAGGCCTCTGCTACTTTGGAGTCTACTTTGGCATCTACCTTGTTTAGAGCTGTTTCTTGGTTAGCATTGGCATTTTCTAAAGTTTCATCTAAGGCTTCAGGCTTTAGCTCACTTCCCGTAAACGGCATTTCGTTTTTAAGGCGTGCCCCTTCTAGTTCAATATCCGCCATTTCCTCAGCTAACGCTTGGTTTTTCGTTTCTAAAGTGCGAGCTCCCAAATTCGCCATTGAGTTTGATTTTTCTAATGGTGTTTCTAAAGCTTCCGCTGCCTGTTGGGTGACAGATTGCGCAACCTTTGAAGCGACGCTCGTAGCATCTAACGAATTTGACGCTGGCGCTTGAGCCGTTTTAACTTCATTTGGCGCTTGGTTTGAACTCAATTCATTAGGTTCATCACCCCGAATAGCTTGAGCCACAGCAGCATCTATAACAGGATTAGTAGCCCCATTCCCCGTAGCCCCCAAAAGATTAGACTGTTCCGCACGCGCCACCGCTTCCGATAAAATACTATTGATTCTAGCAGCCTCCCCTTTAGTTAGCGGAGCGCCGGTCGTACCCCCTGTTTCAGGTAAGGAGAAATTTTCAAATTCAGAAATTAAATCAATATCGGAAGCAGCTTTTGGAGTGGCGTTATCAATCTCCTTGCCCTCTAAGCTTTGAGCATTAGCTTGATTATTTTGGGTGGGGCCCGCAGGCATAACATCGCAAGTAGCCTTACCTTCAATCGCATCCGTTAAAACTTTTGTTGCCACCATATTGACAACACGCTCATTTGGTATAGCTCCATCTAAGGAGGCTTTACTTGTAGATGAAGGCGTTTTTACATTGCCATTGGCATCGTATTCAAGCGGACTAGCTTTAGTGCTAGGTTCTTCTAGACTTCGATAAAGCCTTTCCACTTGGCGGTTACACTCTTCTTCGTAAGCCGAATTATGAGTCTGCGCTTGCGCAAGCTCTTGGGAGATTTGCTGTTCTCGGCCGGTTAAATTCCGAATATTTTGCGGTTCTGAATCGCTTTGCTCCCCAATAAGATGAGCTTCGCGCGCAATGCCTGCGGCTTTGTTGATTAAATTGCTAACTCTCGTTGCAATTCGTTCAGCCGTTTCGTCTTCGATAAATTCTGGCCCATTCTTAAAGATATTAAGATAGGTATCATCATCAAGTGGCATGTCCTGAAGGGCCGTTCTAATGTATTCGCCAATTTGAGCTTCTGTGACCGAAGGCGCAATAATCCGCCCAGCATTACGCCCAAGACATGCAATTACATCAGGTTGGTTTGCTCTAATAAAATCAACTGTAGCTGAGAGCAATGAACTTAAAGTTTTAGCCCCACGTGGCGTCAGCACCCCATCTGGAGCATAGATATTCTGTTTAGCTAATAAACGCGAGGTTGCAGGTGAAATGTTGTCTGAAGTTGTTAAATTTACTGCTAATTCGCAGACGTAACGCATAAGCGCCCGCCCAGGTTCATTGCTTTCCTGAAAAACTCGAGGCAACGTATCACAATAGCTTTTAAGCTCATCAACTGCTTCAGCGGTTCGAACCACACGCGTACGATTCGTCAAATCAACGGCAATTTGTTCCTGTAGTTCAGCATCCTTTGACACGATCATACCTACAAGATTTAATAATGGCTTATCTTGAGGAGCAGGAGATGCATTGATAGCACGTTCCGGATCTGACGCTAAAGTAGCTACATAACGCTGTAGTACAGATTGAGCGCGGGAGAGTTCTTGACTTAATTCCCCTTGTTCCCGAGTTAAAGCGCTTAAATATGAATAGGCAGCGCTTACATTGATCGGGCAACGCAAACTTGAAGCATCGGTAGTAACTCCTACCCTAGAGGTCATTTCTCGCGGGCCACGTACATCGGCATTTTGTCCGTTTTCCGCCTGCATCTTGAGCGTATTTGTTACATCAAAATCTGAGGGCATGACTCACCAACCATCAATCTTAAAACTACTAAAACAACTTTTTGGTGTGGTTAAGCTTAGGTCATAATAAAAACCAAGCTCCACAAAGGTCTTATAAATCTTAGAATTATACTATGTTTAAAGACTTCCCCGCAAAAACCCAAGTGGCAAGATGTGCCGTAATACAAAGATTTAACATGACTTCGAGCTAAACATACCAATTTCACCATTTAAACCATCATAAGAAGGCTCTAGTCGCTTCCACCTCACAAGCGCCAAAAATAAAAATCCCAAAAAACAAAGCCTGCTTTTTGGGATTACCTGCTTTTTAGGATTATTAGAGGATTAGAGATGAATGAATAAGTAAAGTAAGTTCGAACCAAGGTTCTAAAGCTTAAGTTTTAAACTTTAAAACAAGTCGTTGACAAAATCCTTAGTGCCATTCCAAAAGTTTTCAAAAACGTTATTACATTTACGAATTTGTTCATCTTGAATCATATCAGTTCGAACTGGCAATTCCACCAAATTTGCCTCAGTAATGTTACAAGTTTCGCGATCGACTATGTAGCCATTAGCATCGAATAAAACGGTTTTAATGCCTTCAGGCACTGCCACTTCAAGACTTTGAGCCCCACGTTTTTTCAAGTAATCATGATACACTTTTAAAGCCCCAGAAGAACCTGTTAGCCCAGTGCCAGTATTATCGTCATTACCAATCCAAATAGTCACAACTTCGTTATTATCAAAGCCACTAAACCATGAATCGTTTGAATTGTTTGACGTCCCGGTTTTCCCCGCTAAGGTGATCTTTGGATAGGTCGCAGCTAAGCTCCGCGCAGTCCCAATTGAGGTCACTTTAGTCATGCCAATAATCGTCAAATAAGCACTACGTGGATCCACTACTTGGCGCCCATCTAAATGCGAAGTTCGATCGTAAATCCGGTCTTCACCTGCGATTACGTAACGTAAAGCCCCAAGTGGGCGGTAGAAACCTTCGGTCGCAATAGTTGCATACATCTGGTTTACTTGGAACGGAGTCATTGACACACTACCTAATAAAATACTAGGCACCGGTTGAATATCTTCATCCACCCCAAGTACGTGTAAGGTATTCACTACATTCTCAACGCCAGTGTTCATCCCCACTCGCACCATCGGAATATTACGAGATCCAGCAAAGCCCTTATAAAGTGGCATCCAACCTAAGAACTTATGGTCAAAGTTTTTGGGCGTCCATACTTGACCGCTTTTAAGCTTCACCGTCACTGGAGCATCGTGCACTACGCTACCTAAATGCCAGCCATTATCAAAAGCCGTAAGGTAGGCTGCAGGCTTGACCAAAGAACCGATTTGGCGCTTAGACTTAGTCACTCGATTGTAGCCTGGGAAAGTAGGTTCGCTACTCCCTACTACCGCTAAAACCTCACTTGAACGCCAATTGCTTACTACTACGGCACTTTGTAATCTTTGTTTACGTCTTTTAGAGAGCTGAGAGATAACGCTATAAACTGAATTATTCGCCGCTAACTGCACTTGGGGGTCAAGACTAGTAAAAATTCTTAAACCATTATGAAGGCTTAAGTAGTTTGGCCCCAATTCACGTTCCAATTCATCTTTAAGTAATGAAATATAAGCCGGTGACTGAATGCTCCCAAAATTTTGTTTCGAGTTTACAATCCCTAAAGGCTTCGCCGCATAAGTTTCGTATTCTTGAGGCGTGATTTTACCCGCTTCTTGCATGAGCTTTAACACGAGATTACGTCTTTCTTTGGCGCGGTCCGGGTGACGTCTAGGATCATAATATGATGGTCCTTTAATCATCCCTACAAGTAACGCCGCCTGATCCCAATTAAGCTCGCTTACAGGCACCCCAAAATAAAAGTATGAAGCTAAACCAAAACCGTAAATATCAGAGCTACCGTGACCAAGATAAATCTCGTTTAAATACATTTCGAGGATTTGATCTTTTTCGTAACGAGCATCGACTATAAGTGAGAGGAATAATTCACGTACTTTACGGTCGATGCTTTTTTCTCTACTTAAAAAATAGTTTTTTACTAGCTGCTGCGTAATGGTACTACCACCTTGCACTCTTTTGCCGGCTTTAAGGTTAACTAATAACGCACGCATAATCGCCCATGGGTTAACCCCATAGTGCTCATAGAACTGGCGATCTTCAACATAGATTAAAGTATCAATAACCTTTTGCGGTACAGAGTTAATACTAATAAGTAAGCGATCTTCTTCGTTGTTAGCACTTAATCTATCCAAAAGCGCCGGTTCTAAACGCACGTATTCAATATTTTGTCTATCATCAGCCGATTGAATACTAGTCAAAATGCCATTACTAAACTTAAGTAATAATGGTCTTAATGCTTCCGTACCATCCGCAAAAGCAAACGGACGACGCATCACCACGATCCGGCGCTTATCTGAGCTTTCAGCATATTCACCAGAATTTTTAGGATTTTTGACTCGGCGGTATTTTAAGAGCTCAAGCTCAGCCTTAATTTGTTTATAAGAGAGGTGTTGATCTAAAGTTAACTCGAGCGGACGCCCATAAACTACAGCCGGAGCCGCCCACTTGTTTTCACCTTCAAGACTACTGCCTGAAACCACAGAATAATAATAAAGAATAACCCCACCTAAAATAATGGCGCCTACTAAACTAAGCTTAACTCCAAGACACATCAGACGTAAGCACCAAGACGGCCGTTTCTTCCCGCCGTTTTCTTCTAGGTCTAGAGCTTCATTTTCTACTTCAGAATTCACGTCAAGATCTTCTTGGCTAGATGCATTTTCGTCATCTTCATCATGCGAAGAGTGAGGACTAAACATACAATCCCTCTATTGTTTAATACAGTTTATAATAGTGCTGTAACTTATATCGTAGCCGTGGTCTAAGGCCTTATGGTTTAAACTACCACGGTCACCAAAAAAAATAATCTAAGTTAAGTGCTTATTATACCTAAAACGAATCCTCTTGGCGGATTTTCCGTTAAGCAAAAAATGTAGCTTCCAAGCCTCAAGGCTAATCCTAGGCTTCACCAACGCTTTGGTCTGGTCCTTTTTCCATTTCCATAACTTTTAACTTTCGTAAATTTCTAAATTCCAGAAATTTCCCAGCTTAAAGTTGTTTTTATGTCACACATGCCCCACTTTTAAACATTTTGCATGTTTTTATCTAGCAAACAATTTGTACCACAGTTAAAATGGAAAACCACCTTAAATTAACCTTAGTGCTTTTTTTATTTTTAAAGGCAGTTACATATTTTAAGGTATTTTTTTTAGAAACTTTGACAAATAAAGGACTCCTCCGGACTTCATAGAGGCATTTTTATAACGAATAGTGATGCAATTTAGAACAAACCCTGCGTTAAGTTCACATTTTATTAAAAGGTGTATTTACAAAACTCTAAAAATCATTTAAAAAATGCGCCCGTTGAACGGCAAAGAAAAATTTCGATGAGATCTCAAGGTGATGATAGTGAACTAACCAAAGGCTATAGCCTCTAACAGAGATTACCAGTCACAAAACTAGTTTGCATCACCATCGATTCGTGATTTTTAGTTCAAAACTGAATAACGGAAAATAGTTGGCCACGCTGTCCGCAGCTGGTGCAGCGTATAACACTTAATTAAAAGGTCATGACTATAAACCATAGGAGATAGACTATGAGCGATAAGTTTGAATTGGGCCCAATGTCCATTGCTGGCGTTGAACCATACCAAGTTCAACCTGGCGAAGAATACATGAATGAAAAGCAGAAGGCACACTTCCGCAAGATCCTTGAAGCTTGGTACGGCCAGCTCAAGGGCGAAGTTACCCGTACTGTTGATCACATGAATCAAGAAACTGCAAATTACCCTGATGCTGTAGACCGCGCTTCTCAGGAAGAAGAATTTGCGCTTGAACTCAGAACTCGCGACCGCGAACGCAAGCTCATGAAGAAGATCGAAAAGACTATCAACAAGCTTGATAGCGACGACTTTGGTTACTGTGAAGATTGTGGCGAAGAAATCGGGATCAAGCGTCTCGAAGCTCGTCCAACTGCTGATTTATGCGTAAACTGCAAACTCCTTGCAGAAATCAAGGAAAAGCAGCTTTTAGGCTCATAATTTAAGCATGAGCACTTATGTAGGGCGTTTTGCCCCAACCCCAAGCGGCAGTTTGCACTTTGGTTCTCTCGTCGCCGCTTTGGGTAGTTTCTTGCGTGCCAAGAGCTTACAAGGCTCTTGGCATCTTCGTATTGATGATATAGATACGGTTCGCTGTACCAAAGAAGCCACCTGTAGCATCATCACGACTTTAAAAAACTATGGCTTTACTTGGGATGGCCCAGTGTTTATCCAAAGCGAACGCCTTAGGATCTATGAATCATATTTAGCCAAACTTAAAGCTCAAAACCAAATCTATGGTTGTGATTGCACTCGCGCCATGCTCCGCGGGAAAAACGGCATTTACCCTGGTACTTGTCGGGATTTAAACCTATCCCCAGAACCCCCACACGCCGTGCGTTTAAAAAACCCAGGGCTAGAATTTCCATTTTCCGACCTGCTACGCGGCCCGCAAAACCTCCCCTCTGAGTTTTGGCATGATGACTTTATCTTAAAACGACGCGATGGGATTTTTGGTTATAATTTTGTCACTGTTATTGATGATTACGAAAGTGGTGTCACCGAAGTCGTGCGAGGTGTTGATATTTTAGATAGTACGCCTAGACAGATTACCTTGTACAATTTACTTAATCTCAAGACCCCAAAGTGGCTACATCTTCCATTAGCTTTAGAAAACGCCGGCCAAAAGCTTTCTAAACAAAACCATGCCCAGCCAATACCGACAACTTATACGCCAGAAATTTTACTCCAAGCTTTAGAATTTTTAGGGCAACCAACTTCCCCTGCTTGGCTTAAAATGTCCGCTCAGGAAGTTTTAGCGGTGGCCACGCATAATTTCGCGCTTGAGCTTATTCCAACTTCAGATCAAAAAGCCCCGGATGTTACTCCAAGGGCTTAAGGTTAAAGGTTTAAGTTTAACCTTTAATTGAACTAGCACTAGCTTTTAGCGGCAACCTGAGAAGAAATCTAGTTTTTTGTTATAAGCCTTCGTCGCCACATCAAGTAGACCTAACATGCTATGGAAGATATTGTCGTGACTGTAAAAACCAGCCCGCTTGCCTTCATTTACTAAACACGTAAGATTCAACTTATGATCAGCGACAAAGCCTTGATTAAACCACATGTGAAGTGGCACTCTAGTTTGCGTATCAGGGGCGATAGCGTAAGGCATGCCATGAAGATACAAGCCCATTTCTCCAAGCGACTCCCCATGGTCGGAAAGATACAAAAGTCCTGAGCCTTTAGATTCACCTAAACTTACTAAAAACTTTTGAATTTGCGCAATCACAAGATCTGTATAGAGAATGGTATTGTCATAGGTATTGATAAGTTCTTCAATTGAACACGCTTGAATATCTGAGCGTTCACAGCTTGGCGTAAACTTCTTGTATTCTTTTGGGGTTCTTTCAAAATAAGTGGGACCATGACTACCTTTAAGGTGTACCACCACAAATTTATTTCTAGTTTTTAAAAACGCTATAACCTGCGGTAACTTTTTAAGCACTATTTCATCATAGCAATTATTAGTGGAGCACAATTGTGGGGACTCTAAACTTTCTTTTGCGGGATCTATTAAATGAACGTCAGATTTAGGCAAACGTTCACACACTCCGTTATTTTAGATCTACAAAAAGTTTATAAGCTACAGTTTTGTAGGCTTACTC
>ERZ1026876.946-NODE-946-length-15801-cov-5.397434_pt1 | contig 15801 bp, 15 predicted proteins | sample MGYA00380168_ERZ1026876 | MGnify/ENA primary metagenome ERZ1026876 (study PRJEB33269, sample SAMEA4719804) | human gut metagenome | biome: human-associated habitat; feature: organic feature; material: feces | place: Cameroon | collected 2013-10 ... | reverse complement strand
GCGCTAAACATCCAACTTTTGCGCTGGAAACTCGCGCGCGCGGTTCTGAATAGGATTTCTTTTGCGTTCTTGTTACCTTTCTCAACCGCCATTCGGAGCAATGATAACCCTTCAATCCTGTCCTTTGGAACATTTCCAGCAAGAAAACCGTCATAATAGAAAGCGCCGAGGGAATGCCCAGCGAGAACGATATGCCGGTAGCCGCGCCGTTCGGCCTCGTTGAGATAGGCGGCGATGTCTTCGTCCGTGTCGGCAAAGCGCTCGTTCCACGAACCGATCGCTTCCCCTTTCTTCGTGAGAACGTTTCGCGTCCTGATGACGCCGAGCGCATTGCGCGTCTGTGCGCTACAAGTCGAAGCAGCAATGCCCCGTGGCGTTGGCGGTCGCTTCGGCAACCTTCAATAGTTGAATCCAAAACGCCAATGGCCAATATGTTGCGAAAAATATCAAGATCGCTTTCCATTTCAAGCGATCCGAAGCGCGCCATGCGTTCTTGCCGCGCAAGAATCCTCCTGCAAGGAGATAAAACGCCATTGCGAGAAAAAAAACCTTCACTGCAAACTCAGCAGCAAACCCGCCCGCGCCGGCACATGTTTCGAAGTCAAATAATATTTCAACCGCAGCCCAACCGACGCCTATGCCTGCAAACGGTGCAAGAACCAGCGCAAGAAGAAGAGTATAAACCATAGACAACGCATCAGACAATACATCGCCGTGATAGTTTGCGAAATGAAGGCAATAGCCATTCGGGGTCCGGAACCCTGCAACGAGAAGAATGGCCGCAAACGGTGACAGCCATGCAAGGGGGATGTCGATGCACGCCATGACGACGGCGCAGATTTTGGCGGAACGTTTAAGTTTCGAATCGCGCCATGTCCTTGCGACTTCCTTGAAGAACATCCACTCCGCCGCGGCCCATGCCACAATTCCCAAAGTCAATATTACGATGATATGCATAGTCACGCCATCCCCAGATCCAATCACTTAGATCTCAGATCTTCGCTCCTGTCAGCCGGAATAAGGTTTCGCTTCATCACGCGCGCGGTGGTTTCCTGCATCACCTTGGCATCGACTATGACTTTGACGTCCCATTCTTTGCCCCGGTCGAGCCCGATGCATACGAAGCCGTCTTTGCACGCCTCGACGAGCTCCACCAGATGGCGGAGATTGCGCACTTTCACGCCGTTCAATCCTGAATTACCAGCCCGTTCTGGTGGCCGAACCGGCCGGCGCGCCATTCGGACCATAGTAGTAGGTCGTGTTGCCCATTCTGGCGAAAGACCCCGCCGCCGAACCGTTTGCGTTGTAATAATAGGTCGTGTTGCCCATTGTAGTTGATCTTCCCGCCGACGAACCGTTGGCATTATTGTAGTACGTCGTATTGCCCGTCCTGTATGATGAGCCGGCAGACGCCCCGTTCGCATTGTTATAGTACGTCGTATTGCCCGTCCTGTATGACGATCCGGCGGACGAACCATTGGCGTTATTGTAGTAGGTCGTGTTGCCCGTCCTGTACGATGACCCCGCCGATGAACCATTGGCATTGTTGTAATAAGTCGTGCCGCCAGCACCATACGCCGAACGGCCGGCAGCGCAATTCTGCGATGGCGTTGAATACCACTGCGCCCCCGCCATATTCGCACAGGCTATACAGGCAACAGCTGCCGCGATTTTGATTGTTGTTCTCGGTTTCATTCTGGTTTTCTCCTTGCTATTCACTATCGCATTCGGCTTACCAACGCAGTTTCCAATTTGTTTGGATCGACACCGTATCTTTCCGCTACGTCAAGGAGATGATTAAGTTTCGACTCAATATCTCGTTTCAATCGTTGGTTTGCCGACTCCTGTGTCTTCGCACTTATCAAATCTCCTAATTGAAGACCTGCCGCCACTCCGCTTTGTGGATCGTTTTTGTTAACCGCTCCAAAAATCAAACCGAGAGCAATCTTCCCCTTTATCATATCCTCTCGCTCTCTGTCGGAAATCATGTCATCACTCGTTCGCGAAACAGAAACCAAGAATTCCTTTACAGCATCCATAAAATCCTTGGGGCAAGATTCCAAGCTTCTTGACAGAGCCCCCAATCTTCTTTCATTGGGCATCTCGACGTAATTCAGCAAACACTCAATCGATGTCATTACGGCTCTTACCTTGGCACCGCCCTCGACTTTCGCTTTTTCTTTCGTTACTGTCGCGGTTTCAGTTTCATCTAAGCACTCCTTGATCACACCAACTCCTGCAAATAGCAACAGAACAGCCACTCCGATTCCAACCGCTTTCATCCGTTTCTTGATTCTGTCAATGAACCTTTCTCGTTTTCTTATGACCGTGATCTTCGGTGTGGATAGGGGCGTCGGCTCCGTCTCCTCGCTTGGCGGGTCTGACGGATGGAGATGCTCTTCAGCAAATAGATCGCCGCCTTCATTTGGTGACGAGTTCCCAACTTCTGGTACTATCAGGGGCTGACCGCATGCCGGACAGTCAAATTCCATGCCAACCATGTCGTGTTCAGCATCAAGGTGCTGTCCACAATGCGGACAGTTGAATTTAAAGCTCTTTTCTTCTGTCATATCGCTTTACCTTTCACGATCAACATTCATCATTGTTCTTTTGGATCAGAACCAAAACGGTTGGGGCCTTTGTCACCATCGCTGGCAAGCCACACAAAATATGCGATATTGATTGGGCATAATAGGATTAGTGGAATCCACCATCCACTCTTGTTCGTGTCATGAAGGCGCCTCACTTGCGCAGCTACAAAAGGTATAAAGGTTCCAAGCACAATAATGCGAGAGCACCAATTCGGCTCCCCAAAAATTATGAAGTAGACAACCGAGGACACCAAATATACCACCCACCAAAAAAAGAACGCCCACCAAAATTCCCTTCGCCGCATGCGCCCTTTGAAGCCAAAGTATTTTTTAAAAATGCCAATGTAACACATAAACGCATTGGGAAGGTTTTTTGGGGTACCATCCAACGCTTCAAGCGTAAAGACTTTACCACACGATGGGCATTCGGTCTCTGCTCCAGAATCTTCTTTCAAGCCGTTGAACACCTGTCCGCAATACGGACACTTGAATAATGCATCGCTCACTGCGCACCCCCTTTAGTGATATCCTCTGTTCCTTCTTCGGTGCCATGTCCTTCCTTCTGTCCTCTTGCCCCAGTCTGCTCCACGGCAATTTCATGCAGTCCTTCTTGAACAAGTGACAGGCACACGTACCATCCGACTGCACCAACCAAAATATACTTTCCGTACAATGGTAATTGAAACGGCGAATTCCACACCATGTGAAGGATCACGGGCACAAGTAGAAGCCGAATAAACTTCTCGTCACAGAGCATCCGCCATTTGAACTCCTGCCCCTTGATCACGCGCCACAACGCACACCCGGCAATCGCCGACCAGACGATATGTCCCAACGGCGAAAGAATACCACGCACAATTACGACATCCAGCATGGCATCTACACCTTGCAACACCCCCAAGTTCTTCGCAACTTCCAGATCCTTTGATCGTTCCGTTGCGATTGTCTCTATCGTCCCGCCAATCGTACCATCCGTGAAGAAATTCAACGCATATCCCATCGACTCAAATGCTGCGAAGCCAACGCCAACCGCCGCACCGACGAGCAGTCCATTCAACTTGTATCTGTACTTGGCCGCACGCGCCACGACCACCATGGCAAGCACCTTCGCCGTCTCTTCCATAGGGGCTGCCGATGACGCTCCCATCCAGGAGAAAAATCCATAATTGGGTAGCAGTCCCCAACTTCCCAAATTATCGATTACCAATGTTATCAGCAGAGATAGAATTCCTCCCAGAAACGCCAGCCGCGCAACCATGTAAAGCGAAACGTTTCGACGCACATTCAGTTCCATGAAAAGGACAAGCGTAGAAATTGGAATCGCAAACGACCCGACCATCATTAACCCTGGGAGAAGATTTGAGTTTGAGAATTGCTTCCATCCTGCCCAGAAGAGGAAGAATATAATCAGGGAAGCAATTGCCATCCGCATGAAGAGCCACGGCTTGGGCCACGATACGTCGACATCAAGGATGTCTGGTGTCGATTTCACGGTCCCGGTTGTAAAGTAGTCTTCAACTTCTTCACGCGAATGTTTTGAAAATACTTCCGCAAACAACTCCGACAGCTTGAATCCTTTCAGTTTCTCAATGCCGATTGCAGATGTTACTTTGGAGTGAATCGAACCAGATTGACCTTCATGATTTTCCGTAGCGGTGCCGCTGTTCTCTACCTTGCGGAGCCGCACCTTGCGTAAATACTCATGACATTCAATGGATGCGCCACATTCAGGACATACGACTACCATTCCTTCCGACACTTCGTTGGAATCAAGTATCGCCTTGCATTCTGGACATTGGAATTGCACGACTTGCCCCCTTTAATTACTTGATTTGCTTGTCATACGACGCATACCCTTGGTCTACTAGAATATCATTCAGGCTTTTTGTGGCAACTTCCCTAGTCCAAATATTTTTGACTCTTATGCCATTACCACCATCCTCCCATATCGTCCCTTTAACATTTTTAGCTTCGTCCAGATCCTTATATGTCACCCGAACCTTTCCAGAACGTCGACGACGAACAAAATCTCTCGCTCCAGATTTGTCCTTTATCATGATCCCATCCAGAATAACTTTGCGCTCAATGCCGAAAAAGACGCCGCTCTTGCTAAAATCCCGAATAAAAACCAAACAGTCATCATCTACACGCGATATCTGCCCAGAAAACTCTTTCGTCGGTTTCTCAACTTCACGTTGTTGACTGATTGTGTGCGCTTCTTCACGTGTTTTCTGCGTACTGACATTTCCACATTCAGTTGGTTTTGATTGCTCTCGCCTCTCCCGTTCTGATTCATACTTTTTTAGAACCTTGACCGCATCTTCATGTCCTTGTATTGATGCCGCTTCAAGAGGGGTATTGCCAGACCTCCCGGAACGGGCGCTCAAATCCGCACCTGCCTCACACAAAACAGCGATAGCATCGACATGCCCCTTGATGGCGGCATGATACAAAGGAGGTGCCGAGTACCAGCAATGACAGCGCTTTTCTAAGTCAATCCCTTTCCCATATTTCAATAGCACCCTTATCACTTCAATGAAACCCTCTTCCGCCGCTATAGTCAACGGCGTATCGGAATCGTTACAGAACACATTGACCTTTGCATTGGATTCACACAGTAATCGAACAATATCTGGCCTGTTTGCTTTAACAGCATTGTAGAGAACCGTTTTGCCCGCTATTCGCATTTCCAAATCAATTCCTTTCCCATATTTCAACAAAGTCTTTACGACCTCGACGTAGCCAGCCTGTATCGCAACACTCAATGGAGACCAACTGTTATGTCGTGCTAGAATATTGACCTTTGCATTAGACTCACACAGGAACCGAACCACATCCGGTTTGTTTCCTGCGGCAGCAGCATAGAGCGCCGTCCGATCACCATCATCTCTCGCTTCTATGTCTATGCCCGATGACAGCAACACTTTGACTACCGCAAGATGCCCGTTTTTAGCTGCAACTGTAAGAGGTGAATGTCGTGTACTACTGAAAATAGTTGCTTTTTCCGTGTCACAGACGCTTGCGTCTGCTTTCTTGTCCAAAAGAAACTTTGCGACATCTGCATAGCCTCTTTCACAAGCTATATAAAGTGCCGTCTTGTTATTGGCGGCACGCGGGCGATTGACGTCCAATGCCGGATTCTGTTTCAGAACCTCCTTGACATAAGAAACTTCACCCTGTTCGATATATTTCAAAAACTGCTCGCTTTGGGTTTAAGTCTGATTGGAATTGGCATTCAGGATCGAGTTCGCCATGCGACCAGAATTGTTCACAGCCGTTCGTTGCGCGAACAAAACAATCAACATAATCGATTGAATGATTATGATCAGCACGCAGATAGCGGAGAACAAAGCGAGTGATTTCACATTTAAGCAAGACAATAATGCCGATAACGCTGCATTCGGTGAAATTGGTTTTCGAAGGGGCACGTCTACGTTTTCAACCGTCGTGCTGCGTTGCTGAATTCTATCTTTCGGCACAATGATCCTCTTGTCGCAGTAAGGGCATGAAGCCGTCTGCCCGATAGCCGACTCATCAGTCTCCACCATCTGTCCACATTGCGGACACTTGAATTGAATGTTCATTATTTTCCCTTCTCTTTTGTTGTTATCCATTGTTCAACTTTGCCATTCTTGGAACTTGCACCCTGTTCAGACATCGGAGAGGCAGAAAACGGAAACCTCCTCCGATGCATCACGTGATTCACTATTCATTTTATCATCTCCTGCAATTGAACTATGCATGGAAGCATCCTACGGCATTTCGACCGTGACCTTGAAGAACTTGTGGAGCGAGTTGGTCGGATACTGCCAATCGCCGCCGTTCTCCAATGTCTCGCTACCTGCCCATCGTAGTAGCCGATCCGGCAGATGCCCCATTTGCATTATAGTAGTAGGTCGTGTTGCCCATTCTGGTGGAAGACCCCGCCGCCGAACCGTTTGCGTTGTAATAATAGGTCGTGTTGCCCATTGTAGTTGATCTTCCCGCCGACGAACCGTTGGCATTATTGTAGTACGTCGTATTGCCCGTCCTGTATGATGAGCCGGCAGACGCCCCGTTCGCATTGTTATAGTACGTCGTATTGCCCGTCCTGTATGACGATCCGGCGGACGAACCATTGGCGTTATTGTAGTAGGTCGTGTTGCCCGTCCTGTACGATGACCCCGCCGATGAACCATTGGCATTGTTGTAATAAGTCGTGCCGCCAGCACCATACGCCGAACGGCCGGCAGCGCAATTCTGCGATGGCGTTGAATACCACTGCGCCCCCGCCATATTCGCACAGGCTATACAGGCAACAGCTGCCGCGATTTTGATTGTTGTTCTCGGCTTCATTCTGGGTCCCTCCTTACAAAGTGTTCAAAGAGACACATGGGTATTAATTTTTTCCCAGTCGCGGAATGAGCGAAACATTTCGCCAGACATTTCGATCTTGCGATATTCTTCCTTTTCCCCGTTGCCATATGTTCTTATCGCATTAATAACATTCCACTCATTCAACCATCCCTTTGAAATTACCGTATCTCCTTTTTTCCATTTCTCAACATCTCCATGCGAAGAAGTTGGCACAAGCAGCCTCACCGTACTGCTCTCAAGTGCTCCTGCCTTTTTAGCTAATTCTACATATCGTTCTGTTTGATCCTTGCGTCCATTCCACACTCTTCCGAGTGTATAATTTTCTTCTCCAAAGGCCAATGCGGTTAACTCGACACAATATACGTTCACTCCTCCTCTCAACTCAACAAGAGAAACATCACTCACAACAAAGACCATATTGTCGGGAACCTTCGAGTGCAGAACCTTACCCAACGGTTTGTTGTTTGCATCACGCTGCAAATGAGGAGAGTATAGTGCTTTCTCCCAAACCTCGTCAAATAGCCGACGCTTGCGAATGTCAGTTGTATCCTTATGCCAATACTCAATGTAATAGTCAGGCTTGAACTCGCCCTCTGATATTTCTGTTTGGTTTGCCTCTATATCAGACAATAACGTTTGTGCACTCTTCACAATGGCACGAACCTCCATTTTAAATTTCAGGTCGTTGTCTGAACCACAATACCTGAACGGTGTGTCCGATATAACTTCAGAAGGTACTTTAGATGTTGACAATATGGCACTCCCTACTGCAACAACTTCTTTCAATCTATAACGATGCTGTTTTAAATCTTTCAATTGGCCAAGCAGCTTATTGTCAATATGATGGTCTGAAGAAGCCATCGTCCGTGCAGGCCCTCCTTCGGCACGTCCTCGCCTTGAACGACGTTGTAACTGTTCTCCAACCACATTCTGCTGTTTCGTACGTTGTTGCTCAAGATTAACATTAACTCTATGATTAACATCTGCGTTATTTGGCGGTGGTACAACATCCACACCATCGGCTATTGCGTTGCATATATCACGGAATACAAGCGCGGCAACCGTTTTGCTGAACACTTTGCCTGTTCCAGCACACGCAAAACACTTTTCCATTGTCGAGCCTTCGCCATCACATTTAGGGCAACGCCCACTTTCGTTACACTTTCCACACGGTTTACTTTGTTTGTCAAACGACAATGAGACTGTGGTCATAATCTGCCCGGTGCCCTTGCAAGAAGGACACTTGCCATTACCTCTGCAAGTCAAGCATCGTTGATCCTTCGTTCCGTTACCAGAACATTGCTTGCAGTCATCCTTCAACCCGTCCTCAAACTCTGCGACATTTTGCAGCCTGCCTTTCACATGCCTCTTGTAAATGTCTGGCTTGCCACACGCAATGAGTCCTGCCGCAGATGCCTTGAGGTACGCCTGTTGCCGGGCAACATCATTAGATGTTGCCAGTGCGACTGAATACAGCTGCCCTGCATTCTTGACATCTGGAACTGCCTTTGCAAGTGCCCGCAACTCAGATTCAGAGAAACTCGTCTTCTTTGCCGTTGGTTTCTGAGCCGCCGAGACCGCGCATATTGCGGACATTACGCAAATAATCGTCAATTTCGCTTTCATCGTTTCTCCTTATACAGAAGGGTCTTTTTTGCCACAAGGTGAAGCTGTCCGAGCTGCGGCTTACGAAAAGACTCTGAATCTCACTCTGTTAAAACAGTGTGTTGTTCGTCTTCACTTCGGGCTTGTTTTGATTGATTGCTCCGCTAGGGCTGTTCTTCTGTTTTGTATTTACGCTGTTCTGCTTATTAGTCTTTTCACCAATTGTCCGTCTCGCGTTAATACTGTCAGTTATCATGTTGTGTGCTTCCGTAGCGGCGGCAAGTGTCTTCGTACTGATGCCCAGTGTCACTTGAATCTCGCCGGATGTCTTGCTTCCTTCTGTCGGGACTTTAACGGTCTTCAAGGTCACAACACCTGAAAGTATTGCCGCAGAACGAACAGTCAAGGTCTCCTTGATGGCTTCCATGTTCTCTCTCGTGACGCTCTTTTTCACGACTTCACCCGCTTCTGTTTGCGTTAGAACGGCTTTTGACATTCGGCCCTCTCCACTGGTGGCAGATTCTTCAACTTCTACAACCTCATTGAAGAACTTGGACAACGCGGCCTTTGCGCGAAGTTCGGCAGCCTTTGTCTTGCTACGGATGTCTCGCGCGTCTCCGAAGTCATATGACGCCGTGCCGCGCGAGAATATCTGAAGCGAGCCGTCGCTTTCGTTACGGACGAGACTCACGCCATCCGGCTGGGAGAGAACTTCTTGAACGGCAGGATTAGAAGCGTTCTCTTTGACGCTATCTTGTTCTTGTCCCTGTGCGAGCGTTGCTGATGCAACGAGAGCGCAAGTCGTTAGTATCATCATCTTCATTTGGATTGTTCCTTTATTGTTCATTGTTGTTTTGATTTGAGGATTTCACTCCTCGACCGAAATTGAGGCTGTTGCAATCTTGGCGACATCGTCTTTGGGAATGTCAACGCTGATCCACTTAACATAGCTTTTGGCGAACCCACCGATAAGCGGTGAGATTAGCCAAAGCTGTGTGCCGCCGGTGTAATCGTAACCATATTTATGATCTCCGCTTTTTCTTTCCATTTTTTCGAGCATGGCACATGAAAAATTCATTATTTCCATGTTGCTCAACGAGAATGTCTGCCTTGCTACTTCATTCTTGCTTTGATCCAAGAATTGCAATCCATATTCCACAGATTGTATTGTTTTTCTAATCTCATCCCCCTCGCGTTTACCACATGCCGTCTCATGTTGCCATCCTACAATTTCGTTCACGCAATCCATAGGGATTCTGTAGAGTCTTCCTGTCAGAACTTGTCCATTAGCAGAAGTCACAAGACCAACGTAAAAGGCACTATCACCATCGAATTGCACATGCAACCATGGATCTGAATACCCCTGATCTGCGGTAGAGAATACACGCCTAACTGCGCGACCGTTATTTTGAAACGACTCTCCGCACGAGAATCTAGGATCGATACATCCATGTAAGACATAATCCTTACCGAGAATCCTTGTATTGAGAAAGGTCATACCATTGTATTCTTCATTCAACGCAATCCCCCAACTACAAAGAACATCGCTACAACAGTAAGTACAGTAATGATTTGGTTCAAATGCCTCATCGCATTTTGTCATAACTCCAATTCTGTTTTTTCGTACCGTTCCGAACTTTTCCGCGACAGCGGCATTATATGCGGTAACATACGTCTGGTTATTTTTCAAATCCAGCCTTTTGACTGAATCAAGTTTAATTTGGTCGAGGATGTGTGACCAACGCGGAACGAACTCCTTGTAGTATTTGCTTGCATCTACTTCAACTTTGATGGGATACCATAATCTCACCATTGAAGAATCTTCTTTTACCGATTCTACAACAGGCTTTACCGCACCAAGAGTGACTTTCATCAACTGCTTAAGCGGCTGCAAGTTCTGTAACTCATTTCTGATGATCGTAAGAGCGTCATCGTTAGCCTTAAAGTCGGTGATAATCTGCGCATGAAGATCTTTGCTGATTCCAGACAGGTCAATCGTGTTTGATGGCATGACGTCGCGTATTTTCCGTGTAAGGGCACGCTTGCGCACATCAGCAAGAATAGTAATGGTGATTAGGCCATTCTCCGCCGTGCTTTCTTTTGCAATCTTGTACTTCTCAATGTATGCATTGGATTGGGTGAGTATCTGGTCTTTGACCAAATCCTCGTTCTTAACCATCTGCTCCGCGTCGACATACAACCCTACAGCTTGCTCTACAGCATCGCGATAGGCATCTTTTAATGCCTCCATTTTGTTTGTACCAATACCTCTGCCGCGAACTTTGACAACTTCTGCATCATCGCAGAAGCCAACCATGACAAGCACTGATATTGCTATTAAGAAACATTGTTTCATTTTCTGATTTCCTTCTCTTTCTTTTTGTTGCTCTGCTGCCCACAATCTGACGGTACGGACATATCACATGTTGGCCAACTGTCAGTTCGCATTCAGCCTCGCATTCGGCGCCACAATTAGGACATTTTATCTGCATGATCGATATTTCCTCCATTCCAGTGCCTTAACCGCTTTGAGGACTATCGCTCTTGGCACAGGACAAAAGAGCGATGTCCCTCGTCTCCCTCAGGCTTTCGCCCTCTTCAGACATCGGAGGGGCGGAAAACGAAAACCTCCTCCGATGCACCACAAGAGGCGCCTGAGAGAGCCCGTAAAGATACACCGAAGGAGGCAAACTGCATTTCGAGGGCAGCATCCCTTCTGTGCGTCTTTACAAGTGTAGTTTCTCAGGCTTTCTTGCGACGCGTCCCATGTCCGCGGCGGCGACTACGGCTGCTCGCCACCCGCCCGCGCGGGAAATCTGTTTCGTCTCAACGATCTGGACTTGCGCCCATCTCGTCTTGACAGTGGCATATTATACCACAAAATCAGGTCTGCGGCGGAAAACGCCGCACGTACGGATTCGCCGCCGCAGACCTATCCGGGCTCTCTCTGCCGGACTCTCCTTGTGAGCATACTGATATACGGGGGAAACCGAAAAATCTGACAAAAGACTTTCTGCCGCCGATTATGGACGCGGTCAAGTCAGCGGACCGGGCATATCGGGATTGTCCATCTCGGCAAGAACCTCCGACATCACCTTGCGCAGTCTCTCGGAAAGGCGTTTGCGGATCTGGTACAGATTGTCGCGGGAGAGGTTGTAGAGCTTCATCACCGTTTCCGTATCCTGCCCCTCCACCGTGCTTGCCACGAACGCCGCATAGTGTTCGGGGCGAACACTCGATTTTATCCGTCGCAACGCATTATCCATCGCGACGGCCTTCCATTCGCGGTCGGCGAATTCGTCGTCCCCCTGACCGGTCGCCTTTGCCTCTTCCATGAAGTCGGCTTTCAAATCCGCATCGCGCCTTACCGCTTTCAATCTGTCTATTACGCGCCATTTGACGAGCGCCGCGAGATATGACCTGAAGCGCCCTTTTTCTCGATCGTACTTGAATGAAGGCAGGTTCCGAGCAAGATCGGCGAATACCATCTGCACGATATCGTCGGCATCGGCATCGTTCACCCCCTTGCGACGCGCAATCGAATAGACAAACCCGGCGTAAAGGTCGAAAAGCCTGTTCCATGCCGCCGCGTTCTCGGTGTCGGCGACAGCCCTGATGACGCTCGAGCGCGTCGTTTCGTTGTTGAAGTGTCTGTAGGTCATTTTCGCATGCTTTCAGTTATTTCTAATAAGACCAGCCGCCTTCGATCCGGATAGATTGTTCGTCCCCAAAATTGCCGCCCAATCCTGCCCAGATGGGATCAGGCTTCCACTCTTCCTCGCCAAAGATCATGCCACCGATCTCAAAAATTCGTTTCTCAAAGACCGTTCCTTCTTCAAGAAGTTTCTGTGCGGACGCGACTTGCTTCTCCACGGTCTGGCGTGTGGAACCATCTATTGTCTTGGTTGCTGTTTCAAAGTCCTTCGCCAGCCGATAAAGCCTTACCAAGAGGCTTCTCATCTGTTTTCTCAACTTTAAGAGCTCGGGCTGAACCTTGACCAAGTTTTCTTTCTCGTTTCCACCACGAGCATCTTCAATTTTATTTCGCAAAACGGCGCACAGTCTCCCACTGGCTCTATAAACATCCAACGACTCGCGTATGACGTCTTTAAACCAATCGTGCGCTTTCTGGATATAATTCGCCAGTTTCACTTGATCCTGCAACTCCTTTACGGAACTGAGCTCCTCAGATTGTTTGGTGATTTCTTCCTTCGCGCGCAGGACAATATTGATGGATGACGCGACGATTGCAATGCCACCGACCAGAATCAGTGCGAGTGCGATTTTAGCAATACGCGACCTGGCAATCGACATGACGGCGATCTTCCGGCGCAGCGCCATCAGATCCCGAACAAAAGCCTTGGCGGATTGATAGCGGCGAGCCGGCGTTGGATCGGTCGCCTTGTTGAGAATGCGCCACCACGCAGGGAAGAACTTTGCGCCGGTATCGGCCTCGAGCGCGGGCCCCTTGTCCAGATCCTCCAGACGTCTACCGAAGCTCGCGGCCTTGAGCGTAAGGCCGAGACTGTAAATGTCGCTTGCGGCATCCGTGAAATTCTCGGGCGGAACATATCCCGGTGTTCCGACGAGTGATGTCGCCTCGGATTCTTCGACCAGCAGTCCGGGGTCGGAAAGGACAGGGCGGCCACCGACATATATCACGTTTCCGGGTTTGATGTCGCGGTGCAGGAGGTGATGCCGCTGAAGCGTGGCGAGACCTTTGGCGAGCGCCATGCCGAGTTTCACGCATTCATCGAGCGGCAATGCCTTTTCGCCTTCAATGACGTCAGCCAGCGTCTTCGGACGATATTCGTCCAAAGCAAAATCCCTGTCGCCGAACTCGTTATCCGCAAGATCCATAACCGCATAGAAGCCCCAGGATTCCTCCATGAATTCCCTCATGCGGACAAGGCCCTCCTGCGACGGGATCGTTCTGTACAGTTTCGCACCGCGCAGTTCGCGTTCGTAGCGTTCTTCTCCGATGGCATCGCGGCGGCAAACCTTCACGGCCGCTCGTTCACCATCCGGTCCCTCGGCGAGAAAAACCACACCGTACGCGCCATGCCCGATTTCCCGTTCAAGGTGCCACTGACCGCAATTTGCCATACTTTCACCTGCAACTGATTCTTGGGATAACATCATATTGCAGACATTATACCAAAAGCGCAAAGCGGGTAAATTGCGCGTCAACTTTTCCCATAGTGCCGATTGAAAAGGTAAACACGGTTTTTGAGAACGGCGATTCGCGTCATCCAACTGCCGAATTTAGGTTGAATTTCTTTATCTGTTGTTGTACCAGTTCAAACTTCTTCTTCGGCTGCTTCTCCGCCCGTGCCGGATGCTTCCTTGTAGCCGATCCACGCTTGGGCGCGGTTCTCGAACGTCAGGACAAAGAGGAGATGGTAGGGAATCATCCGATCCATCTGCCGCAACACCTCTTCGTTCAAATGCCCGTTGGCGAGTTCGATCTCGAAGACCTCGATCTCCGTGACCACCGCGCCTTTCGCGAGGTTCAGCGTTGTCGCCGCGAGCTTGTTGCGCCACCAGATGGCCGTGATCTCGTCCACAAACGACCGCTTCAGCGCGGCCGAGACGGCGCAGTTCTCGTAGAACTTCTGCTTCGGCACGCGGCGGTTGAACATCGTGGATTCTGGTAGGCTGAAATTCAAATTTCCCATCCCCCGTTGACGGTTTTCCCGTCTTTTACTACAATACCGGCAACATGACTTCTCAACCAGCCATTCGCGAACGCGACAAGAACGGGCATCTCAAGGCCGGCATTCGGCTGCCGGGCTGGGATTACTGCAAGCCCTGGTTCTACATGATTACGCTCGTCGTGAAACGGCGTCGGCCGATTCTGGGCGAGATTCGAGACGGGGCCTTCGTGCCCTCGCCCCTGGGCGAAGCGGTCGCCCGCGCTTGGCAAAACCTCGGCACCGTGTTCTCCGAAGTCGAACCCTGTCCATTCGCCGTCATGCCCGAGCATTTCCACGGCATCATCCGTGTGCGTGAACGGCTCAATTCGCCGTTGGGTGAGGTCATCCGAAGTTTCAAGATCGCCTGCACCAAGGCCAATCTCGCCCTTGCCGCGCCTTTCGAGATCGATGGCTCGACAACCTTTTGGTTTCCCGGTCTCTATGATACCATTCTCTTCCGAAAGGGCCAGCTTCGCGCCATGGTTCGCTATGTGCAACGCAATGCCGCGCGTCGCTGGGCCGTCATGCAAAACCCCAGCCTCTTCAAGGTCAGTCGCGCAATCGCCCTCTCCGAAGTTCTGCCGGGCGCAGCCCCTGCGCCAAGAGACAGCGCACGGAGTGCGCTTGGCACGACAGACAGCGCGCGGAGTGCGCTTGGCACGACAGTCGACGCACGGCGCGCGCTTGGCACGACAGACAGCGCGCGGTGTGCGCTTGGCACGACAGACGACGCACGGTGTGCGCTTGGCACGACGATCGACGCCGTCGGCAATGCCTTTCTTCTCGAATCGCCCAACAAGATGCTCATTCAGGTCTCGCGCCGCGCCAGCCCCATCGACATTGAAAACAAAGTCAACGAGGCGTTGCTCTTCGGCGCACGCGGCGGTGTCGTCGTCTCGGGCTGCATCTCGCCGGGCGAACAGGCGGTCGCCCGCGCCGTGCGCGAAGCCAACCATCCGCTCATCGTGATCGTGCCACGCGGCTTCGGCCCCTACTTCAAGCCCAGCGGCCCCTATTTTGACGCCTGTGCGGCGGGCAGGCTGCTGATGCTCTCGCCCTTTCCGCAAATCGGCAAAGGCGACCGGCTCACCCGCGAACGCTGTTTCGGCATCAATGCCGTCGCCGCCGCAATCTGCGGCGAAGCCCCCTCGACAATCCACTATTGCGGCAGCCAACCCGATTCGGCCCTGGGGCATTAGGCGCATTGCTCGCCCCCCTCCTTCACCACCAGGAAGCAAATCAATTCGAATTTCTGTAGAAGCAAAAAATGCGCTTGCGCACATTTGATGATGGCGGCAGACTTCGTGTAAGCGCGTGCCGCCGATATCAAGGATCAATGTCTACGAGTCTCCCCGCAGACGGATGTGGCAGATTATATCATAATCGGCTGCTTCCGTGCGGTGTTCAGAAGGAAGCCGCTACGGCCGCTACGGAAGCGAAAAGCCGTTGCGGAAGGGCCACGCTTTCGGTCGCGACAAGCGCGACCCTCCCGGCGCATCGCGCAGCTTTCGGTCGCGACAAGCGCGACCCTCCCGGCGCAGCGCGCAGCTTTC
>ERZ1026876.941-NODE-941-length-15862-cov-3.920795_pt1 | contig 15862 bp, 17 predicted proteins | sample MGYA00380168_ERZ1026876 | MGnify/ENA primary metagenome ERZ1026876 (study PRJEB33269, sample SAMEA4719804) | human gut metagenome | biome: human-associated habitat; feature: organic feature; material: feces | place: Cameroon | collected 2013-10 ... | reverse complement strand
AGGTATATAAGGGGTCATTCCCTAACAAAAAATGAAAGGGTTTGTTTAAGTTATGAAAAAGACGATTTCTGTTATTGTCGCCATTGCCATGATGCTTATGGTAAGCATCCCTGCATTCGCCGGCAATTTCGATGACAACGCCGATCTCACCGCTCAGCAGAAGGTTTTTGCCGAAGTGATTTTCGACGGTCTCAACGCAGGCAACAACACCGCTGATACTCTTGCAAATTATGTAGGCAGCAATCTTGATTACAAGGCTGACGTTACTTCTCCCGCAACCATCACCGATGATGTCAGCGATGCATTTGACGCAGCAAACGAAAAGCTCACCGTTCCCTTCACCGATGAAACTCTTATCAATTCCATGAAGCTGAGAACCTCCGCAACCATTACCGGCCGCTATCAGGCTGCTAACGGCGAAGGTTCATCAAACATCGGCTCAAGCGGCAGCGGCAGCAACGTGCTCGATAAGCTCTTCCCCGATTTCTCAAACGGCGATTTCAGCGACCTCTTCAAGGGCTTCTCTGATTCGTTCTCACAGATAGGCGGAGCTATTTCGGGTCTTCTCAGCGGCCTCGGCATCGGCGGCGGCTCGGGCAACAATACCGAGACCACCACAAAGAAGTCAACTACTACAAAGTCAAGCAGCTCTTCAAAAACCTCGACCGCTTCCATCCCGAAGACCGGCGACGTTGCGATATATGCAGTTGCAGGTGTTGCGGTAGCAGCAGGCCTTGCACTTGTACTTACCAAAAAGAGCAAGGATTCCGACGAGAAATAAGTTGAAACTTAAAACATAACTTTTTAAAAACCTCAATCTCTTTTGTGAGATTGAGGTTTTTTTGTTGCGCTTTTATGTTGTGCTTTTACATACGTTCGCCGTCAGTAAAAGCTCGATTATCAAGGACAAAAAGCGGGGCCGCGAATTAACGCGACCCCGCTCAAAAGCTTTAGGCTAAAATGAAGCTCAATCAACGATAACGCCTGTTGCGTCGCGTCCTGCCATTACGGCATTTGACTCGTCGGTATCAATATGCATTGCAAGCTTGAACTTCGGGCTTACCCTTACAACAACGTCACCGAAAACAAGCGAGCGCTCGGGTGATTCAATTTTAACCGATACAACCTGCTTGTCCTTTACGCCGTAATTCTCGGCATCCTCGGGAGTCATATGTATGTGTCTCTTAGCCACGATAACGCCCTCTTTGAGCTCAACCTCGCCCTTGGGGCCTACCAATTTGCAAGCACCGCTGCCGGCTATATCGCCCGATTCACGAACGGGAGCGGCAACGCCTATTGAGCGCGCGTCGCTTGCGGAAAGCTCAACCTGATCGGCAGGTCTTGTGGGGCCCAATATTGAAACAGCCGGGAAGCTGTTTTTAGGCCCTATAACCTGAACTCTTTCTTCACAGGCGAACTGACCCGGCTGTGAAAGATCCTTCTTCTTTGTAAGCTGATAGCCCTTACCGAAGAGTATTTCAAGCGTTTCCTCTGTAACATGAACGTGTCTTGCGGAGGTTTCAACCATTACGGTTTTTTCCATTTTAATTTTCCCCTTTATTAAGATTTAATTTATTTGCTCATTTCGGCTCTTGCAGCCTTGATGTTTGCAACAAATTTCTTACCGATTTCGGTTATCTGTTTATAGTCGCCGGTCTTGGCTCCTGCTGTGAGTGATGAGCCTGCGCCTACTGCCACTGCACCCGCTTTTATCCATTCGCCAACATTGTCGGCGTTAACACCGCCCGTGGGCATCATCTTGGCATAGGGAATAGGCCCGCGAATATCCTTTATGATTTTAGGGCCGAAAAGGTCGGCAGGGAATACCTTTAATATATCCGCTCCGTTTTCCATGGCAAGCAAGCCCTCGCGTACCGACATAATTCCGGGCATCATCGGAACTCTGTAACGGTTGCACAGATGAAGCGTGTCAAGGTCAAGAGCGGGGCTTACTATATACTGAGCACCCGACAGCATTGCTATACGAGCGGTTGTTGCATCAAGCACCGTGCCTGCGCCGAGGATTATTTCGTCGGGTGTATAGCGCTTTGCAAGCTCCTCTATAACCTTGTCTGCGTGCGGAACGGTAAACGTCAGCTCTATGGCTGCAACTCCGCCCTCGATGCAAGCGTCGGTAATGCGAATCGCCTTGTCCGTACTCTCGGCGCGGACTACCGCAACTATGCCGCAGTCCTGGATTTTTGTAAGTATTTGTTCTTTGTCCATTAGTAACATCTCCGGATATATTTATTTTAAAATTTAGTCTTGCTCCTTACGCACAGCCTTAATATAATCTCGAAAAACCAGAGGTAAAAGATTTCGTATATTGCGACTTTTCGGTGCCCCGAAGTATATTTTCGATATACGAGTTCGGGCTCCGAAAGGTCGTAAGATGCGTAAGATTTTACCTCTGAACGCGTGCACCCGCGCCGGATACGATATTCTCTACTTCTTTAAGTGAAGCCATAGATGTGTCACCGGGCGTGGTCATTGCGAGAGCACCGTGGGCTATGCCGTAATTTACGGCTTTGTCGGGGTCGCCGGTGGTCATAAGGCCGTAGATAAGTCCGGAGGCAAAGCTGTCGCCGCCGCCGACGCGATCCATTATTTCAAGCGACGGAAGAGACATCCCCTTATGAACGCTGCCGTCGGCATAGAGCATTGCTGACCAGTCGTTTATTGTTGCGGTTTTCACGGTGCGCAGGGTGGTACCGATAGCCTTGAAATTGGGGTACACCTTAACGACTTCGGAAAGCATTTTGCAGTAGCCGTCGATATTGAGCTTTTTAAGATTTGCGTCATTGCCCTCTACTTCAAAGCCGAGACAAGCGGTGAAATCCTCCTCATTGCCTATCATAACGTCTACGTATTTTGCTATTTTTTTATTTACTTCCTGCGCCTTTTCCTTGCCGCCGATGTCTTTCCAGAGGGACGGACGGTAATTGAGGTCATAGGAAACGATTGTTCCGTATTTTTTGGCTGTTTTAACAGCCTCTATAACAACCTCTGCGGTAGTTTCGGAAAGTGCGGCAAAAATTCCGCCGGTGTGAAACCAACGAACGCCGAGCTCACCGAAAATGTGCTCCCAGTCAATATCGCCGGGCTTTAATTTGGAAACAGCGGTATTTCCGCGGTCGGAAACTCCGAGAGCACCTCTTATGCCGAAGCCGCGCTCGGTAAAGTTAAGGCCGTTGCGAACCGTTCTGCCTATACCGTCATAAGGAACCCATTTTATAAGCGAGGTGTCAACTCCGCCCTCTAACATAAAGTCCTCTACGAGCCTTCCGACCTCATTGTCGGCAAGAGCCGTAACAGCCGCGGTGCGCATACCGAAGCAGCGTCTGAGTCCTCTCGCGACGTTGTATTCGCCGCCGCCCTCCCAAGCTCTGAAGGAACGCGCGGTCTTGATTCTGCCCTCACCCGGGTCAAGCCTCAGCATTATTTCGCCGAGCGAAATCATATCATATTTGCAGGAAGCTGCGTCTTTTACATTAAGATTCATAATATTCTCCCATAAACGGAGTTTAAACTCCGGAATAAGCGTTAAATCCGCCGTCAACCGGAATTGTAGTACCGGTTATAAAGCCCGAATAATCCTCATCACAGAGGAACAGAAGCGTGCCGTCAAGCTCACTCGGCTCACCGAAGCGCTTCATCGGAGTTGCGGCAAGAATTTTGCCGGTGCGTGCCGTGGGCGTGCCGTCATCGTTCCAAAGCAGTGCTTTATTTTGATTGGTCGAGAAGAAGCCCGGCGCAATGGCATTAACTCTGATGCCTACCTCGGCAAAATGAACCGCCATAAACTGCGTGAAGTTTGAAACAGCCGCCTTTGCAGCCGAATATGCCGGTATCTTCGTGAGCGGACGATAGGCATTCATAGAGGAAATCATAACTATGCAAGTGTTTTCTTTCTGAGCCATATCGCGCGCAAATACCTGAGTCGGAATAAGCGTTCCGAGGAAATTGAGGTTAAACACAAACGAAATTCCCTGAGGGTCAAGATCAAAAAATGTCTTGATGTTCTCGTCGTGCTGAGTCAAATCTATCTTTTCGAGAGTTTCTTTGGTCGTGGTACCCTTTGGGTTGTTGCCGCCCGCTCCGTTGAGGAGAATGTCACAGGTGCCGAGCTTTTCGTTTACAACCTCGCGCGCCTTCTGCATACTCTCGGGGTCAAGCACATTGCAGCCTACGGCAATTGCCGTTCCGCCGTCTGCGGTTATCTCATCTACAACCTTTTGAGCTGCCGCTTCGTTTAAATCAAGCACGGCTACCTTTACGCCCTGCCTTGCGAGCACCTTTGAAAAGTCTCCGCAGAGAACTCCGCCGCCGCCCGTTACTACCGCAACTCTGCCTTTTAATTTTTCGTGTTTCATAAAGTCCATTCCTTTCGGTTCGTACCTTTAATTACTTTTTTGATTTCTCTACGGCTTCCCATAATCCGTTAAGGTATGCGGCACCGAGTGCTCTGTCGTAAAGACCGTAGCCGGGTCTTGCGACTTCGCCCCAAATCATTCTGCCGTGGTCGGGACGCACATATCCGTCAAATCCGACATCCTGAAGAGCCTTTACAATCTCGTACATATCAAGAGAGCCCTCACTTGACTTGTGAGCCGTCTCGTTGAAATGTCTGCCCGAAACCTTGACATTGCGAAGGTGAGCAAAATAAATCCTGTCGCCGAATTCGCGTATCATAGCAGGCAAATCATTGTCTTTGTTTGCGCCGAGAGAGCCTGTGCAGAAGGTGATTCCGTTATATTTTGACGGAACAATATCAAAAAGTCTGCGATATGACTCACGCCCGGTTATAATACGCGGCAGACCGAATATTCCCCATGGCGGATCGTCCGGATGTATAGCCATTTTGACGTCGCATTCCTCGCACACGGGCATAAGTCTGTTAAGAAAATATTCAAGGTTGTTCCAAAGGTCCTCGGAAGTCACATTTTTATATTTTTCAAACAGCTCCTTTATTTCGCCCATACGTTCCGTTTCCCAGCCGGGCATCGCATAGCCGTTTGAATTATTGTCTATCTCGCGGAACATATCCTCGGGGGATTTGCCCTCTATCTGTGCGCCGTCATAAGAAAGGCACGTGGCGCCGTCGCCCATATTCATGGAAAGGTCGGTTCTTGTCCAGTCGAAAACGGGCATAAAATTGTAGCAGATTACCTTGACTCCCACCTTGGCGAGATTGCGTATGCTCTCAATATAATTATCTATATATTTATCTCTTGACGGAAGCCCAATCTTTATATCCTCGTGAACATTTACGCTCTCTATACACTCCATGGTAAAGCCTGCGGCAGCTATTTCGTCGCGCATTGCGGTAACGTCCTCAAGGGGCCACACTTCTCCTGCGGGCAGATAATGAAGAGCCGGCACTATGCCTGTTACACCGGGAATTTGTTTTATCTGCTCAAGGGTTACGGTATCCTTATCCTTACCGAACCATCGAAAGGTCATCTGCATAAATATGCCTCCTTTTTTCTTTTTTATATTTTATCACTATCACGTCGATATATCAATGAATTTAAGCGAAAACAAGACGTCGAAAAGAAAAAAATATCGCTCAAAAACAAAAAGAGCCGCAAGAATAAAGCTCTTGCAGCTCCTGCATTTAAACAAATCGGTCAAAATCAATTCTCAATGAAATATTTTTCGTACCAGAGAATGAACGAATAAACAGACCAGATTTTTTTCATATTGTGCGCCGTGCCTGCCTTGTGCTCATCCAAAAGCTTCATTATATAGTCGCGGTTAAAGAATTTTGCCGCAACCTCGCCCTCGAATTTTTCCTTGACCATATTGTAATACTCGTCACGACGAAGCCAATCGTTGAGAGGCGTTAAAAATCCGGTTTTTCTCATAGCGGCAGTCTGCGGAGGAAGCTCTTTTGCGGCTGCGCCTCTGAGAGCTACCTTTGTAGTCTCTTTATTGACGCGGTATTTTGACGGTATTTGAAGTGCTATTTTAAGCATTTCCCTGTCAAGGAACGGAACACGAAGCTCAAGCGAATTTGCCATACTCATTCTGTCGGCTTTTACGAGTATATCCTGAACAAGCCATGTGCGAATATCGGCATACTGCATTTTTGTAACGTCGTCCTCGTTTTTGACCTCGTCGAAGAACGGCTTTGTGTAAACGGCGGGATCCTTTGACGGAATGTGCTTTGCGAGCACCTTATCGACATCCTCGTGGTTGTACACGTAGTTGTTGCGGATATAACGTTCCTCAATCGGGTATCTGCCGCGGGTCAAAAACCTCTTGCCGTGGAACGGCGGCATTTTTTCGGCAATACCGCCGAGCATATTGCGAAGCCCCTGCGGCAAGCGCATATATTTTGCAAAATCAAGCGGTTCGCGGTAATAATGATAGCCGCCGAAAAGCTCATCGGCACCCTCGCCCGACAAAACGACCTTTACCTGCTGCGAAGCGAGATTTGCGAGGAAATACAATGCTATCGCAGAGGGGTTCGGGAGCGGTTCGTCCATATAATACTGAACCATGGGAGTAATGTTAAAGTACTCCTCGGCGGTTATTTTTTTGGAAAAATTCTTGACGTTTTCGTGCTTTGCAAATTCCTGAGCGTGAGAGAGCTCCGAATATTTTTCCTCAGCGTAGCCTACGGAAAAGGTTTTAACGTCGTTGCGCTTTGCCATTTCGTGAACGACATAGCTTGAATCCACGCCGCTTGAAAGGAAGCAGCCTACCTCAACGTCGGAAATGCCGTGCGCCACGGTAGAGCCCTTAAAGGTCTCGTCAATAAGGTCTTCCCAATACTCAACGGACTTAGTATCGTCAATCGAATATTCGGGAGTAAAATATCTTTTGGTTTCAAATTTACCGTCCGAAAAGGTGAAATAGCTGCCCGGCTCCATTTTGTATACGTTTTTGAACATAGTCTCGGTAGTCGGAATATATTCGAAGCAGAGATAATCCGGAAGTCTCTCCTCGTTGAGCTCTTTCTCAAACAGCGGATTTGACAAAAACGACTTTATCTCGGAACCGAAAAGGAAGTTTCCGTTTTTGAGATAATAGAAAAACGGCTTTATGCCGAATATGTCACGCGCGCCGAAGAGCTTTTTCTCGGTGCTGTCCCAAATTACAAATGCAAACATTCCGCGCAGCTTGTTTAAAAGCTCACAGCCGTATTCCTCATAGCCGTGAAGCAAAACCTCGGAATCGGTCTTTGTGCGAAAAACGTGACCTTTTTTTATAAGCTCTTCCCTTATGGGCTGATAATTGTAAATCTCACCGTTAAATACGAGAACCTTTGTGCCGTCCTCGTTAAGTATCGGCTGGCTGCCGCCGTCAAGGTCTATTATGCTCAGGCGGCGGAATCCGAGCGAAACGGACGAATCCACATAGTAGTCGTCCTGATCGGGACCGCGATGACGGATGCGATCCGCCATATCCTTTATAATTTTTTCGTTTACAGACTTATCCGGCGTGTCGTTGACATACCCTACAAAACCACACATATGCTGTTCCTTCCGTTATTCTTTGATTTTCTTGCCGCAAAGCTCTATGCTCCTGCGTGCAAGAACCTCCATGGAGTCTATAATTTTGCTGTCTTTTTTTGAAAGGCTGAAATCCTTATCGATTATCGACAGCTCGGTGCAGCCGAGTATAACGGCGTCGCACCCCTTCTTTTTCATATCGCCGATAATTCTCATAAACTCAAATATATCGACCTTTTCACCCGCCTTGACTTCGCCGTAAATGATATTCATAAGCGACCTTTTGTCCTCTTCGTCGGGAAATTTGCACTCAATCGAATACCTGTCGGCAACACGCTCGTAAGCACCCGATTTAATGGTTCCCTCGGTTGCCAAAACTCCGAGTGTTTTAAGCTCGGGGACTGTTTTAATGGCGTATTTTACAGTCTCCTCTATAATGTTGATTATCGGAATATCGACGTTTTTCTGTATCTCGTCATAAAAATAATGCGCCGTGTTGCAGGGTATAACTATATAATCGCACCCTGCCGCCTGAAGCTTTTTTGCGTCGGCAATCATAACGGGAAGCGGATTCGGCTTTGAGTGGTCGAGTATATAGTCCGTTCTGTCCGGTATTGCCCCGTGGTTTAAAATAACCATGGATATATGCTCCTGATCGGTCTTGGCGTCAGTCATTTTAACGACAAGGTCCGCAAAATATATAGTTGCGAGCGGGCCTACGCCGCCCAGAACACCGAGAGTTTTTTCTTCCATTTTTTGAGGTGTCCTTTCTTTTTGCTCTGTTTGTGAGCTTAGTTATTCTTCTAAATGCACATCACCGCAATTCGCGCTGTCGCCGAGAATACATTTTACAATGGTACTCGAGAGAACGATAAAAACGTGCGGGGTGCGTATTATCAGAAATATTTACGGAATTTACGGAACTGATTGATATAAGCCGCTCTCGCGTAAAAATTATGCTTGAGGTTGCGGTCGGCGGAGTAGAACAGAGGCTCGGAAACCTTGCCCTCGGACCAGAGCTTTAGGGCGAGAGATTTGAAGTCACTGTCGGGAACGTATTTTTTAATTACGCCTTTCGGGACAACCGTATAGAGATTTATATTGTCGGCCACGGTGTAATCGTCAAGCTTGTTATAAATATAGTCGTCAACAATCCATTTGACGGGATTAAAGCCGCTGCCCGTAACATAGAAATTGCTTCTGCCGAGGCGGACATTTATTTCAAAGAATTTAAACTTACCGTCACGCTCATCGTATTTTATGTCGAAGTTTGCAAAGCCCGTGTAGCCGATATGCTCAAGGAACTTTGTTGCGGCGGCAACTATTTCGGGATTTACCTCGTTGACTATGGCAACGGGGTTGCCTATCGCCGTGGGGGTGTGATCCTCAAGCAGAGTTCTGCCGAGAGAGGCGAAACGAACCTTGTGGTTCTGGTCGCAATAGCAGGTTAAAACGCGCATATAGGTATCATCGCCGGGTATGCAATCCTGTATGAGGAATTTATAGTCATAGCTTGATTTTTCAAGCTTTGCGAGCATATCGCGAAGCTCCTCTTCATTGTTGAAGCGGAACACCTTTTTCTTACCGTCGAATTTGGCATAATGATACATAGCCGAGTTTGCGGGCTTTGCTATAACGGGATAATCGAAGTCGAATTTGAGGTCGTTTTCCTTACCGCACTCATAGACATATGTCTTGGGATAATTAAGACCGAGCTCTTCAAAAATCTCATAGAATTTGTCTTTGAGGACTATTTTATTTAAGAGGTCTACATCTATATACGGAATGATATAGTACGGAGACAGCTCCTTTTTGCTCTCTATGAGCGCTCTGACGTACCAGTCGCCGCAGCCTAATACAATAAGCTTCTTTTTGCCCTCAAATTCCTTGCCGACTTCGATAAGATGCTTAACCAGCACATCTTTCTTTTCAAGGCCCGGGAATATTCTGTTTTCTATAATATCGGAATTAGCTATATAGCCGCCCTCCGACATACTTAATACGAGTGATTTGATACCGTATTCCTCGTGAAAGCTCCTTGCGAGGGAATAAGCGGTTATATCGGCACCGAGTATTACCGGTAAAAATTCCTTTTCCTGGAACTGCATAGAAAAACCTTCTTTTCCACAATATATACTCTGTTATTATAAGATATAACCAAATCTATGTCAACAAAAAAAGGGACGTAAAAAAGCCCGAAACGCCGATTACGCGGACGTTTCGGAACAAGCGGAAATTTCAACGTTTTCATCCGAAATCGAGCGAGACGTAAAACTGCCCGATTTTTTACGCCCCACCCGATATTACAATTAACCGAGGTACTGTTTCATTTTTTGTATGCTGTTTTCCTCAAGCTTAATCAAATTCTCACCGAGTTTTCGGCAATCCTCCGGGGTATCGCCGTATTCCTTTAGGGTTCGCGACATATCTATAATGCCCATCATACTGCCCTGCATCATCATTTCGGCGATTTTATCGGGGCTTTTGTCAAACGCCGTGTTCATCTGTATTCCCGACCAAACTCCGAACTGTGCCAGCGGCCCCTTTTCCTTAGGCAATTTATTTTCCTTTGCGAGCAGATTCACAGCCTCGCCCGACAAATCGGTATAAGCCCTGTGCTCGCTCTGAAGCTCCGACAAAAGGCTCGGGTCCTCAACCTTTTCGGTTATCATTGAAATGGATTCGCAGCACATCTCGGCATTTTCGTATACCTTATTTAAAAACTCTTCGGTTCTGCTTTTTTCCTTCAAGTGTATCTTCCTTCCTTTTTTGCCGTAAAAACGGATTTTTTATTATTATCCCGAAGCAACAGAGCTTTATACTGTTTACATTTTAAGGTTTTTAAACTATAATATGTATTAAACAGCAGTAAGAAAGGTTAAGGTGATTTTCATGGGCAAGCTTAACAAATTCACAGCGTTTATGGGAAGTAAATTCCAGCCGGTATTCGGCAAGATAGTATATAGAAATATGCGGAGGAAACCGATAGTTCCGAAGGAGCTTAAAAGGCTCTCTGACCTGGCACCGCTCGATAAGGACAAGGTTCGGCTCGTGGCACACCGCGGACTTTCGGGAGCATATCCCGAAAACACCGCTCCGTCGTTTGAGGCGGCAGGCAAGCACGGCGGATATTTCGGTCTTGAATGCGACACGCACATGACAAGAGACGGCGTTTGGGTAATTATGCATGACCCGGACGTTTCGACCATATACAGCGGCACGGGCGACGTTAAAGAGCTTTCATTTGACGAAATTGAAAGAATGCACGTCGCAAGAGGCTCCAATGCCGATAAATTCCCCGGGCTCAAGGCTTGCACGCTTCAGGAATACATCGACATCTGCAAAAAGTATAATTGTCATCCGATAATCGAAATCAAGGATCCGCGCAAGGACAAAATGCAGGATTTCTACAATGTGCTTCTCAAAAACGATCTGCTAAAGGACGCCGTTATAATCTCGTTTATACTCGACGACCTTAAGGAGCTGCACGATATAGACCCGACGCTTAATATGTGGTATCTTGTAAACTATCTCGACAGCAAAAACATTAAAGCCGCGAGAGACGCAGGCTGCAGCGGTATGGACTTCTCGGCGGAATTTAACGCCTGCCGTCCCGAGTGGATACGCAAGGTTCACAGCTACGGTCTTAAAACCGCCTGCTGGACGGTTGACAGCCGAGAAATGCTCGCCTCAATGATAGATGCCGGCGTAGAATACATCACGACAAATTCCATTCTTCCGGAATAATCGACACAAAAGCAAGGAGACCTTATGGCAAGATTTTGTCCGCTTTTTTCCGGAAGCTCCGGCAACTCAATATACATAGGCAATAACGACGGCGGAATACTCGTAGACACGGGAATGAGCGCAAAAAAAATCGGCGAAGCACTCTTTAACATAGGCGTCGCCCCAGAGAGCTTAAACGCCGTTTTTGTCACACACGAACACTCCGACCACATAAAGGGGTTACGCGTATTCGCTTCAAAATATCACATAAAGGTGTACGGGACAAAGGGCACACTCTCGGCACTTGACGATATGGGCATATTAAACGGCAAATTCGAGACGGAGGAGGTCTCGTTTTCCGGCAACGAAGCAGGTCCTCTTTTTGTGACCCCGTTTCACACCTCGCACGACGCAAGAGAGAGCTGCGGCTACAAAATAGACTGCAGCGACGGCAGAAAAATCTCCATAGCCACCGACCTCGGCGAAATGACCGAAGAGGTTTTTTCCGCAGTAAGCGGCTCAGACCTTGTTATGCTTGAGTCAAACCACGACGTTATGATGCTCGAAAACGGCCCCTACCCGTATTCTCTGAAAAAGAGAATTCTCGGCAAAAAAGGACACCTTTCTAACGACGCGTGCGCAAGCACGGCGGAAAGGCTCGTAAGCGGCGGCACCACGAGAATTTACCTCGGCCATTTAAGCCGCGAAAACAATATGCCGGCTCTCGCGTATCAAACCACGTGCTCGGCGCTTACCATGGCCGGAGCAAAGGAGAACAGCGACTACATACTCAAGGTTGCAAAGCCCGTCTGCGACGAGAAAGCGATGATATTATGATAAGCGTTACCGTTATAGCACTCGGCAGGCTCAAGGAAAGCTATATGCGCGATTTTTGCGCAGAGTACGAAAAACGGCTCAAGGCGTTTTGCAAAATAAACATAACAGAGCTAAGTCCCGTACGTCTTTCACAAAATCCGAGCGAGGGTGAAATAAAAAAGGCTCTCGACAGCGAGGCCGCGCTTATAAAATCCAAAATACCGTCCGGTGCTTATGTATTTTCGATGTGCATTGAAGGCAGGCAGATGTCAAGCGTTGACTTTTCCGAAAAAATATCCGCCGTTGCGCTGTCTGGCAAAAGCAATATAGCCTTTATTATCGGCAGCTCCTTCGGACTCAGTGACGAAATCAAAAAAATGTCGGATTTTAAATTTTCAATGTCGGAAATGACCTTTCCGCATCAGCTCGCACGCTGTATGCTCCTCGAGCAGATATACAGAGCCTTTGAAATATCCTCCGGCGGAAAATACCATAAATAAAAAATACAAAAGGATAGGGTGATTATTATGTTTTGTACAAATTGCGGTGCGGCTTTACCGAACGGCGCGGAGATATGCCCGAATTGCAACAGACCCGTCAGCCGGTCAAGCTTCGCACAAGGAGAAGCTTCTGCATCAAATGTGAATTATAACGGGCAAAACGCTCCGTACAGACCGGAGAGCTGTAACGAGACTTTTCCACCGCAGCACGGAGCCGACGGATACTACGGTTCTCAGCCGTACAATCCGATAAACAATCAATATAACGCTCCCGTAGGGAACGAGCCTTACCGCCAAAACGGGCAGGGGCAGTATAACAACAGTTATAATCAAAACGGCGGTGCATTTAATCCGCAGGCATACCGCAATCCCGATGAAAAGGCAAACGCAGGTTTGTGCGTTGTCTCGGTGCTTTTTCCGATTGTCGGTCTTATACTTTTTTTGGTACAGAAAAACGATACTCCGCGCGCCGCAAAATCATATCTTCTTTGCGCCGCAATAAGCTTCGGCGTACAGGTGCTTTTAAGCATAATTGTTATGGTGATTATGTGGGTAGCGGTATGGGCAGCCGTACCGTACATCGACGACAGCTTTGCTTATGACTACAACTATGACTATGATACTGCAACAAATCTGTTTACGGCATTGATTTCGCCCGTAAAGCTCTTCTTTATGAAATGATATAATTTATACGAATTACAAAGCACCGCCCGGTCAAAGACCGAGCGGTGCTGTTTATTTTATTATATTATGCCGCCGAGCTTATCAGCCCTCGGTCGGCTCAAGTATACCGTAGCCGCCGTCGGCACGCTTATAAACCACATTTACGTCGTCCGTGTCGGCATTGCGGAACATATAAAACTCGTGGCCGAGCATATTCATCTGGAGTATTGCCTCCTCGGAAGATTGCGGCTTTAAAATAACAGCCTTCGTTCTGACTATATCGTACTCCTCCTCGGCGGAGTCGTCAGCCGAATTAAACGCCTCATCAAAGGAGACATCGCGTATGCGCTTTGCAAGTCTCGTCTTGTTTTTCCTTATTTGGCGAATGAGTGAATCAACGCATTTGTCAAGCGCGTCCTCAAGATCCTGCGAGCGTTCCTGACTTCTGAATATAAAACCGCCCTTGGAGAGCGTTATCTCAACAATTTTAATGTTTTTTTCCACCGTAGCGGTAACCTTGGCATCAGCGTCGGGCCCGAAAAACTTTTCGACCTTTTTGAGCTTTAATTCCGCCCTTTCTTTGAAGGATTCTCTCGGTGTGCATTTTCTGCCGATAATGGTAATGTTCATTAAGACATCCCCTTATTTATATATTCAAAGGCCGAGGCCCTTGTTGCGACAATACGCTGAATTTCTTTAGCTTGATTTGATTATAGCATATATTTACAGTAAAATAAAGACAATTTTTAAATTTTTTGTTAACTTTAAATAAGCATATTTACAAAAAAAGCGGTGCCCTAAAAACGGGTGCCGCTCGTTTCTCTTAATCAAATTGTCTTTTCGGCGTGGCGCGTCACGTGACAGCCTATATTCACGGCTGCGGGAAGCCCGGCTATGTGCGTCGGTGCCGCCTCGATGTTTACGGCAAGAGCCGTGGTTTTTCCGCCGAAGCCCTGAGGGCCTATATTCGTCTCGTTTATGCGGCGCAAAAGCTCCCGCTCCATCTCGCGGTAAACAGGGCTTTCGTTTCTCTCGCTTACGGGGCGGCAAAGTGCCTTTTTGGCGAGATATGCACAGTATTCAAAATCTCCGCCGAAGCCTACGCCTATCACCATCGGAGGGCATGGATTTCCTCCGGCAAGCTTCACCGTTTCAAGCACAAAGTCCATAAGATCGTCCTTTGAGGCAGATGGCGTAAACATTTTAAGCCTGCTCATATTTTCGCTGCCGAAGCCCTTCGGTGCGACGGTAAGCTTTATTTTGTCACCCGGGACTATTCTTGTGTGAATTACGGCAGGCGTATTGTTGTTTGTATTAACTCTGTCGAGCGGATCGCGCACTATTGACTTGCGCAAAAGCCCGTTTGTATAGCCTCTTGAAACACCCTCGTTTACGGCATTTTCAAAATCACCGCCGACAATATGCGCGTCCTGACCCACATCGCAGAAAACAACCGCCATACCGGTATCCTGGCAAATAGGTAAATCAAGCTCCTTTGCCGCGTCGAGGTTTTCAAGTAAGGTGCCCATTATCTTTTTGGGCAGCTCATCGGTCTCGGTTTTTTCGGCACAGGATATGCAGCCGCACAAATCGTCCGGTAAAATTTTATTGGCTTTTATGCAAAGCTCCTCTACGGCTTTGATTATTTCGCCGACATCTATTTCTCTCATATTTAGCTCCATAAAAACAGGCAGACAAATACTTGCCTGCCGTACATTTATTTTCTTCTTGAATACGAGCCGCGTTTTCCGTCCGTGGCACGCTTAAGGTCTGTCATTTTTTCGTCGCTGACCTTTTTGAATCTGTCCATCATATCTTCAAAAGACATAGGGCCGTCCTTCTTTTCGGACGGCTGACCCTTCCAAACGTTGGGAGTGCTGTTTCTGTGCCCCTTATTTTGGCGGAAAGGACGTTCACCCTGCGGCTGCTGCGGCTGCGCCGGCAATGCTTTTTTGATGGAAAGGCTTATTTTGCCCTCCGGCGTAATGTCAATTACCTTTACCTTGACCGTTTGATTTTCTTTCAGATGCTCGTGGATATCACTTACATAAGACTGCGAAACCTCCGAGATGTGAACCATACCCGTAAGATTGCCCGGCAGGCTTATAAAAGCTCCGAAATTTGTGAGTCCGGTAACCTTGCCTTCAAGTATTTCCCCTACTTCGACCATAAAAGAATTTTATCCTCCCCGTGAGCCAACCTCTCAGTTGCCCGGTGTAATATCATAGTATACCTTTTCATCAGGCATAACATATCCGAGTTTTTCGCGTGCAACACGTTCGATATAATCTTCCTGACTGCCGCCGTCAGCTACCTTTTGCAAGCGTTCGTTTTCGGCGAGCTGCTGCTCATACTGGGCAGAAACCTGCTCCGCCGTTTTTTCCCTCTCCTTAATTTTGAGCTGCGTATCGATAAGGCTTATTGTGAAATAGCCCACCGCAAGCACCAAAAGCAAGGTAAGTATGAAGCTGTGCTTGGCTTTACCTTTTTTCTTCTTTGCTTTTACCGCTCTTTTTTCGGCTGCCATTTTGCTTCACTTCCTTCCGCATTTTCGGATAATTGCGCTTATTATTTAATTGATTATACAACAAAGAGCCGCATAGTTTCAAGTGGATTTTTGATTTTTTTGCCGCTTTTACCGCTTTTTTTCGACTTTTTTGTGATATTTTTCCAAAAGCTCTCTTAAAAAGCCCAAGG
>ERZ1026876.939-NODE-939-length-15867-cov-3.999051_pt1 | contig 15867 bp, 14 predicted proteins | sample MGYA00380168_ERZ1026876 | MGnify/ENA primary metagenome ERZ1026876 (study PRJEB33269, sample SAMEA4719804) | human gut metagenome | biome: human-associated habitat; feature: organic feature; material: feces | place: Cameroon | collected 2013-10 ... | reverse complement strand
CAACTCCCCTTCCACCCGAACTTGAGCTGAACAGTCATATAATTTCAAAGCTTGTTGAAGCAAATCAGGAACTTGCCAAACTTGATACGGCTGCAAAATATATTCCAAATACAAATCTTTTCATCTCCATGTATGTCAGAAAAGAGGCTCTCATTTCCTCTCAGATTGAAGGAACGCAGTGTACTCTCGATGATGTGCTTGACCCGGAGGTTGATGCCAACAGCAATCTTGATGTTGCCGATGTTATTAACTATGTTCAGGCAACCAATTATGCTATTGAACGACTTAAATCTCTGCCGCTGTGCTGTCGGCTTCTGCGGGAAATTCACAAAGAGCTTATGAACGGCGTAAGAGGTCAGGAGAAAAATCCCGGTGAATTCAGAACATCTCAGAACTGGATCGGTCCTGCAAACTGCTCATTGAAGGATGCAAGATATATTCCGCCTAACACGGACGATATGTTGGCAGCAATGTCAGACCTGGAAAAATTCATTAATGAAAACGAGGATTATGATGCTCTTATAAGAATTGCCCTCATTCACTATCAGTTTGAAACCATCCACCCATTCCTTGACGGCAACGGAAGAGTCGGCAGATTGATGATCCTTCTCTACCTTATGGAGCAAAAACTATTGTCTTGTCCCGTTATCTACATTTCATATTTTCTGAAAAAGAATCAAATCGAATATTATGATAGAATCTCAGAGGTACGCCGTTCCGGAAACTACGAGCAGTGGGTACTCTTCTTTCTCGAAGCTGTTTCGGCTGCCGCAAAGGATTCTCTCGAAACCATTGAGCAGTTGTCCGCACTTCACGATAAGAACATTCATCTTCTTCCTAAATCAAACCGCAAAGTTGATAATGTCCGTAATCTTTTCGATTATATTGAAAAGTATCCGATTATTGACATTAAGCACACCTCCGAGGCTCTGAATATCAGCTTCAACACCACTTCAACCACCATAAAAAAGCTTATTGAACTTGGTATTTTGGTTGAAACAACCAACTCCGCAAGAAACAAGGTTTTCGCTTATTCGGAATATCTTGATATTCTTAAAAAAGACACGATATAATAAATTGCATTTCATACCGACATCACAGTGTCGGTATTCCTCCATTTTAATGTCGGTTTAAGCTCTGTTTAAGCGTAAACCGACACCAAAATGTCGGTTTACGACAATCGGATTGTCGGTATTGTGTCGGTTTGAATGTCGGCATATATCCACCATTTGTTTCATCATTTTATCCCGACTCTACCACTGTCGTAACATCAAAATGGCTCACAGCCTCAAGCTCCCGCCTATCCCGGATATCAGCATAAATACTGACGATAACACAAAGAACCAAAAGTACAGCTATAAGCACACCATGTCTGAATGACGTGTACTGCCATTTATCCTTCCACCATTCCTTAAAACGCTTCATTTTTCTTCCTTTCCTCCCGTCTGTTTAAGCTTGTTTTTGCTGTGCCGGACTGCTATCAGAACAGCGGAAAGTGACATAAACACCACCAAATGCAGCTTGCTGTCATCCCATATTTCCAAAAGCAAGGATTCCTCTGCCTGTTCAGTCTGTGACTGAGCAGGCATTTCTTTTGCATCTTCGTATTTACGCCACCTATCAACACCAAAGGCAATAATTGTAAGCACGACGATTATAACAAGTGGTTTAAACCACTTTTCTTTTTTGTTTCTGCCGCACCAATCGGCAATGGATCTAAACGGATTCGCCATCACTTTCCTCCTCTCCGATCGGGGGTTCTATCTCCCAGAAATTGTTGGGAATTGACCCGTCTTTAACCAACTTCTCATAAAATTCCTGTGCCTTGGAATTATCCGCAGCACCGAACTGTCGGAAATCAGCTTCATCAATCTCAAGCTCTTTTTTTATGAGTTTGATATATTCATCAATCAAGTCATTGAAGCTGTCCTCATCAACGCCATTGTTTTCTGCATCGGTAAGCTCCATAACCTTTTCCCTAAGCTCGTCTGCCGTAAGACAAACACCTATCTCTCCCGACAGATTATCGTGATCACTATCGCAGTAATATTCCCAGACATAACCACCGTCCTCCAATGGAACCATTTTTCTTCTGCAATTCATACCCTCACAAAAGTTATCATGCGTTATGTCTGTGGTAATGGGAATGAACTCTGTTTCCTCAAAAAACTCCATAATATCTTCGGGGGTAATATTCAGAATCTGTTCGGCATCGGAATCACTGTCATTGGGATTTATGATACCCATTGATTTATACAGCGCTATGTATGCAAGCAGTTCCTCAGCAGATAAATCACTTTGTATTTCTGTGTTTCCAAAATGATTTGTACCAATAACAGGCTTTCCGGTAAATTCACCCGAATCTGCACTGCCGTTGGGAATATCTGTTTTTCTGACCTCATAGGGCTGTCTGCTGCTTTCCGCAGTCAGAGTGTCATCAAGTCCCTGCATCATAAGGTCATATTCTGCAATAGCTTCTGGCATTGCGTTGGAAAGCGCTGCGGTAATCTCATCAGACATTGCCTGTGAAAGTGCATTTAATACAGCGGGGTCTGTAATGTTCATCATAAGATTTTCATACCTCATGCGGATTTCAGATATTATATTCTGACAATAATCCCTATAAAACGTGCTGAAATCAAGCTCCAGTGCCGGAGAGGGATAATCATAAGTACCGCCGTACCAGTCACCGTAATCAAAATAGAAATATGCTTGTGTAACATCCATATAGTTTTTTATGAGCTTTGCATATCCGTCAATTACCTCTGCATTGGACTCCGCTTCATACGTTCTGTCTGCTTCGTCACCTTCATCACCTGCAAGAGTGTAGCTCATAGGTGTGAGCCAGCCGAAAAAAGCGGCAACAATGGCAAACACAATAATTATGATGATTATGGGAGCAAAAGCCGAAGCTCCTCCGCCGCCGATGAGAGCTTTTGAAGCTTTCTTGACAACATATTTTTTTCCTGCGGATTTTGCTGTGTTTGATGCAAGGTCGGGATTATCCTTATTGAAATCAAGGAACATTTCTTTCTGCTTGTTTTTTCGCTCGGTCTCCTTGCGGTTAGCATAAAATGACTTTTGCTTCTCGGAAACTCTCTGATTGTGAAGATAATTTCTGCGTTTCTCTCGGGACATTTCCTCTAAAAGTGCCTTATCCTCGGACAACTGCCAATCTGCCTTATGTCGTTGTGTATCGGAATCAACATATTTTGTACGGCCATTTGCCTTATGTTCCTCTATAAATGCCCTGTCCTTTTCACTGCTTTCGCCTTTAAGGATTTTTGCAACCATCTTTTTGGCTTCAACCGCCGCAAGAGTGGCGGCAACATCGGGAACAGCTGAGCCGATGGAAGATGAACTGCTTACGGAATTACCGATAGTCTGCACAGAATTAAGCATGCCATTATCGGACAACGCACTTTTTATGACCGTATCGGCAACTACTTTTACAACCTCACCTCTTGCAAGCTGTTCTGTAATAGCAGCTGCTGAGGATACTTCATCAAGCACATTTCTGCGTTCTCGATTATATTGCTCCTGTTGTTTGCGGCGATTATTATCCGTATATCTGCCATAGGCCTGATTAACGGCATAATCGTGACGAACTGCATCATGCCTGTTAAAATCAACACTATCCGAATTGCCTGTGAACTTGCTTTCAAAGATATTATCTTTGTATTCCTTCGCATTTTCGGGAATAGGATCTCGCTTTTCATCAACAATTTCATTGCCGATTTCAGTAGTTTCATCCGAAACCACTGCAACTGTATTTATTGCAATAGCCTCTTTATTCTGCTGTGCAAGAAAAGCCGCACGTTTCATACGCTCTGCCATTTCGGGTGAAATAGTTGATTTGTCCTCGATAGCCGTTTTGGACTCATAATGCGTTTCAGAATTTGTACAGTGCGAAGCAATGTTTTTCTTCTGCGATGAAGCATAAGTCACATTCGGTTTTACCGATACTTTTTCAGCAGAACTGTTCTCCTGCATTTCATCAGATATATTTTTTGCTGCTGCCGGAACATTTCCCGAATTGCTTGTTTTATCGGCTATCCTGTACTTTTTGTTGTGCTGCCTTGCACCAAAGGCAATGCACTGCGCCCTTCTCTTATCAAAAGAGGAAAGGGAGTGCTTTTCATCAGTTTCGGTATTTCTTCTTTCAACTGTTGCCATAAACAACTCCCTCTCTTTCCTTATGAAGCCTCAGCTGCTTTCTGAGCCTGTTCTTCCTGAAGCATTTTTGCAGTTTCGCTGAAATTAGTGGTCATCATGCTGTAAAGCTTGGTGTCCTTGGGGAATTCATCGTAAAACGGAATTTTTGTCTTTCCGCCGAGAACAAGAATACCATGTCCTGCAGGAGTATCATTCACATACTGAATTTCACTGTCAGTAAAATGAAGAATGTCCTGAAGCTTCGCCGCATCTGTGGGATTCTGTTTTAAAAGGACAAGAAACTCAGAATTTGAAAGCATTGAACGTGACTTGTCATCCTTTAGAAGATCCTCAACATTCTGTGTGATACCGGTAAGCACACCGCCATACTTTCTCGCACGCTTCCACAGCATACGGAGATAATCAAGGGAATACTCGTCCTGGAAAAGAAGGTGTGCTTCATCGAAATAGATGTATGTCTTTCTACCCTTATCTCTGTTTTCCGAAAGCCTGTTCCAGATATAATCAAGGATAAGAAGCATTGACTGAGTTTTCAGGTTGCCATTAAGATCACGAATGTCATAGGCAATAAACCGGCTCTTGGTATTAACATTGGTCTGATTATCAAAATATTTTGCCGAACCGTTTACATACATATCAACGGTAATAACCAGCTTGTCCTTCATTTCCTGATTGATATTCTCAGTTTCTTCCTTCATGCACTCCAGAAATGTTCCGAGAGTAGGCATATCATCGGAATTCAGAGTATGCAGCACGCCCGACTTCTCGTAAGCCTTACGGACACAGCGGTCAACAAAAGATTTTTCCTGTGCATTAAGGGGATGCTTGCTGTCCATACAGGAAATGAATGATGTAAGCAGCTGACACTTATCTGCAATAATATCAATCTCGTCATCATCAAGCAGCCTGAAATCAAAGTCAAAGGGATTGATATGATTTTTTGAGCCGTTTGAAAATTTTACAACCTCACCACCGAATGCTTCTGCCAGCTTCCAGTATTCACGCTCAGGGTCGATAACAAGAATATCCGCATCCTCATATCCAAGAAACACATTTACTATCTCACGCTTGACGGTAAAGGATTTACCCGAGCCGGGACAGGCAAGTACAAATCCCGATGGATTTACAAGACCCTTCATTCTGTCAAACAGAATAATGTTATGTGACAGCATATTCAGACCATAGTAAACACTGTTTTCCATCTGCATTTCCTTAACATTAAAGGGCATAAAAATTGCAACTGATTCGGAAGGCATTGTTCTCATCCAGCCGAACTTTCTCTGATAGCCGATAGGCAGACAGTCACACATACCATGTTCCTGCTCCCATGCCATTTCGCCCTTTATACAGCCTGAGCGTTTCAGAGTGCTTTCTATAATTTCAAGGTTATTGTTAAGCTCCTCAAAGGATTCAGCCTTAATTAAAATCTGCATATTTGTCATGAAAAGCTTCTGGTCTTTCATGGTTATTTTATCGTAAACAGACACCATTGCATCACGCTGATTTTTTATACGCTGAGGCATCTGATTGCTGAAATTACCGTGCTGTGCAGCCTTTACCTCTCGCTTTGCCATATCCGTATCAATGGCTGTGATTTGGTGCTGAACAAGTTTTCTCGCTTCGGCACTGTCATAGGTTTCGATATTTGTCGTCACCATTATTTCAATGCCCGTTGCAAGCAGCTCTGTGAGTATTTCCGATGTTGCAGTTGAAGGATATTCTCTTATGTAAATGGTCTTTGCATAAGTGTTGTTGAACATAAAATAGTCCTTCTTGAAATCGAAATAATCGGGAGCACAATACAGCTTGTCAATGCCCTTGGCAAAATCCTTTTCCGTAAGCTTCGGAACAGGCATTTCATCTGTTCCCACAAAGAAATCCCTGAGCATTTCCACACGCTCCTGCGAAGAAAGCACTCGCATATTGGTATTGCCGATACGGTTAAAGGTGTTTGTTGCAGTAATATCCAGGGACTTAAATCTGCGCCTTGCCGTTTCCTCATCTGGTGCCTTTATAGTAAGGGTAATATACATATGCTTCTGAATGGCATTTTGTCCCTTGCGGATATTTTCTTCAAGAACACGAGTGTTAAATTCATGGCGATAATCGAAAAGCTCGTCCGCCTTTACGGGAAGGAGAGTTTTTCTCTTGAATTCCTCCATATTTATCTGACTGTTCCAGCAGCAAATCTGACAGTCAACGGTATCATCAAGGATAGACAGAAATTCGATATATCTTTCAAGATACATATACTGCTGTTCTTCATCGGAAAGATTAAAGTTTATATCATCAAAGGTGTACGCCTTTGAGTACATTTTCCTGCCGAGGAAAAATATATCGTCTGCAAGAATTTTCTTGTATGGAATAGTGTTAAGAACCTTCTTGGCAAAATCCTTTTTTCCTTTTCCTTTGCAGCCTTCTGACTGCGCTTGTCCTTTTTCTTTGGCTTATTGGCTTCAAGACGAGCTGCATCACGTTCACGGGCATTCATATTTTCCTTGACATCTTCCACATCCTCAATAACACCTCGCTTTGGTCGAGTACGTCTTGTTATTGCCATAAAAGCTGCCGCAAGGGCAATTATTGCCGCAGGAACACCTACAACCGCAGGATTATTCTGAATAAATGCCGCTGCACCGTTTGGAGTTTCAGGGACTGCAACAATTTCAGAAACAACCGTCTCCGATGTTGCAGATTCCGCAACTTCCGAATTTTGTGTTGCCGATTCAACAACCGTTTCACTCACAATCGCTTCGGTTACGGCTGTTATTTCAATAACAACAGGCTCTGTAACCACTTCCGTGACAACAGTAGTGGCCGCTTCGGGAGCATTCTCGCTCACAATCTCCGCAACTTCTTCCGCTGCTATGCTTGAAATGAGTTCATCAGCATCAATTCCGCCGGGGAGAGATATTTCTGTTGATACGGATTCGGTTATGTATTCCGATACAATTTCAGAGGAAACAAAGCTTTCCGGCTCCTCTGTCATTTCCGATACATTGCTTTCATCAACAACTGAAACAGGTACAGCAGGTGTAGTTACACTTTCTGTCTGTGCATTTGTAATTTCATTCTCATTCAAAGGTCTCACCTCTTTTTCTTCATCATTTTCTTTTCGAGCTTACACTCTGCTTCAAGTCCTCGGATATGAATGTTTCTTACCGCATCGTGCAGTTCCATTTCCTCGGGGAAATATTCCATTCTTCTGCGCTGATTGGATATGTAGAATTCCGATACCGTTGCAGCAATCTTTTCAAAACCCATTCCGTTGTATTTGAGAAATCCCACCGCCGCCGGCGGAGCAATTTCGATTATGGTTATATACACAAGAATATCCGTTGAAATGAATTTACTGCCAATAAGAAAGGTTACAACTGCAAGGACTATCATAAGTACGGAGCAGATAAGCTGTCGGCTGTTCATACCGAAGAAAAACTGCTCCTTGTACTCCGTTACATCCTGCGGCACATCTGCTTTAATCATCGTAATCACCACTCAGAAACTCATTGTCGATGAACTCATCATCAATATCATCAGCATTATTGGGCTTATTATCAGCAATTCCGACCATTTCAGCCTGCATACCGCTGTGGTAATTCTCAATAAGCCTTGAGATTTTTCCGTTACAGGAATTATTCTCTGTAAGCATATCCTTTACCTTTGCGATGCCGTCAAGTACACCCATATCGTACTGTGACAAGGACATCAGTGCTTTCATTGATACCATAAATTATCCTCCTAACGCTCTTTTAGTTATTTCACTTGCCTTAGAAACAGTTACAGCAAGCATAATCACGCATAAAACGGGAGTTGCATACTGCATAATGTGCATAAGCAATCCGTTACCGTTAAGTCCGCTTGAAAAATCAAGAGTAAGGTTGTTTGAGATTGCATTAAAAGCTTCAAAGCATATTGCAAGCACTCCCCACTGCATTGTTACCGCTGCAAAATTCTTTATGAAGCTTATACCTGTTGAACGTGCCTGAGAGTTTACCAGCGTTGACAGCGCAACAGGCGAAATTGCCGTAAGAATTGCCGTTTCAAACACTACACCCAGCATTGTTATGACAATCAGCGAGTACATAACGAACATAAGAATTATCAATATCAGCAAGATAAAGCTCATACAGATATAATTTATGTCCAGTGTTCCCGGGTCTATTGTACCTGCCGTTGCCGCTGTTCCGAAGGACGAGCTTATGCTTGAAAATGCGGACGAAAAATCCACATTCTGTTTCAAAAGTCCCGACACCGCCCCGACTATGTTATCCACGTTCTGAACGATAAGAGCGCTGACAACCAGCTTCATTGCAATTCTTATTGCACCCTCAATTCCTCCGTGGAAGTCAATATTCGCACAATATGTGAAGGCTTCCATACAGAAAAACAGTGTCAGCAGTGCTGTTCCCGCTGCTTCAAAAACGTTAATGGCCGTACCGCAGTTCGATATGACATCAAATCCCGCAACGGTCTGGATAACGTTTGCAAATCCGTCAGCTTCCGTCTGTAAAAGTTCCTGTGCTTCGGTAAAGGCGGTTTCCCAGAAGCTCGGCTCCGCCATACTCATTCCTCCTTCCTCCATAACAGAAGCCGACATTCAGCCGACCTCTGCCATTGGAATATTTATTCTGTCCGCAGTTCATCAGCTGCCGAGGGAAATTGTGGAAGGAACGATCGCACCCACAGCAGCAATAATCGCACCGCCGATAAGTGTCTGGAAGCCTCTTGTCTTGCCGTCGGCGTTGTCATCCTTGAAACCAACGCCTGTCTGAATACCGCCAACTACGGCAACAAGCGAACCAAGGCCTATAACACCCGGGCCGAGAATGCCCATAATAGCATCAATCATGCCCTGTGCATCTGCACCCTCCGCACTTGCTGTAACGGTGCAGGCGGACATTGCCATAGGCAAAACAAGTGCGGCTCTGCCAAGTCTTGTGTTCATAGCCTTGCCCGTAACATTTGCTGCCGCAAGCATTGCCCTTGCACCCATTTCATTAACCTTGTCATGGGCGTTTGCGATCCTGTTTTTGATGTTCATTTTGAACTCCTCCTTAAAATGTTTTTTAAAGTGATTTATATTAACAAGCGTCCTCGGATTTCCACGCACATTTTCATTACTTCTCTGCCGAATCCGAGTCCGCATTGGCAACAAAAAAAGTGCTGTAAAGCCACATAATGCAGCCTTATAGCACTGATTCGCTGTTCCACACCGCTGATTTGGTGTGTCGTTATTCTGTTTTCTTTTCTGGTCGATAAACGACCTTCTTTTTCATCTCATAGATGATGTATCCGTCCTTTCGGGGCTGCAGGACAATTTCAGAATTTTTCTTCATCAGTTCATCTATGATTCGTTTATGCTCGTCCGTAAGCATCTTTTTCCTTCCTTTCCATAGTAATGGTAATATATATTAGGCTTTGTTTTGCGGAGCATATTTTTGTAGGCTTTCTGCTCCTTGATGTATTCTTCCTTAGTCTTGAAAAACGGACAGTTTACTGTGATTCGTTCATTCAAAGCAATACAGCCTTCCTCTCTGCCGTTATCAGCAAAACAGCCTGCACAATTGTTATTCATATTGCATTTTTCACCTTCTCATTTATTTAACGGTAAATATACCGGTGCAGCTTTTGAATTGTTCACGGATTTCATAGGGAATATCTGCCATAATTTCTTCCTCCGTGACCTGTGTTCCTTCCTCTGAAAATACACATCTGACCTCAACTATATTATCCTCGTTTGCAACTCCCGTGCTGATAAAATCATCAAGAACAATATATTCCGTTTCAGGAACGGTGAATATCTTATTTTCAAGGATAAATATATGGGGATTATCAAGCTCTGTCTGTCCCTCTGAGGGTTTCCAACGTTCGCCCAATTCATCATATCTCGGGTGATTGGTTATATCAAATTTATGGGTAAAAAACGGCGGCAGTCCACGCACCATTACAATGCAGTCATTGTTATCCATTGCAGAAAGTTCGTCAATGGTAGCAAGTTCTCTGCCGAGAATTGCATTATTATACGATGAACTTCCCTGTTTGCCCTTAGTCTGATTTATGCTCTGCTGGTCGATAGTTTCCTTACCAAGCTCCTTTGAAATATATTCATTGGTGAACTGGTCCTTACCGCCCAGATATATCATAGTGTCGCAGTTTCCGCCGTATTCCTCCCAACCTTCCTTATACATCTTTTTCAGCTGCGAGAGGTTTTGCAGGATAATTTGTATAGATATTTCAAACTTTCGGCAGGTGGCAAGAATCTTGTCTATGCCCGGAATTTTTCCAAGATTGGCAAACTCGTCAAGCACAAATCTGACATGGACAGGCAGCCTTCCTTTATACAAATTTATTGCTCTGTCGTAAAGAGTATCGAATAACTGAGTATACATCATTGCAGCAAGGAAGTTGTATGTGGTATCGGATGATGGAATAACGATAAACAATGCTGTGTATTCGTCCCCCACTTCTTCAAGATGGATATTATCCGTTGCCGTAAGATTGCGAACATCGGGAAGCTTGAAATACTGGAGCTTTGTAGTTGTGGAAATCAAAATACTTTGCATTGTTTTACCGGCAGCCTGCTTGAATTCCTCATAATACTGCACCGATAATGCCTTTGGGTCTGCTTCCTTCCGCAAGTCAAAAATGAAATCAAGCTCGGATTTTTCTTCCTCCTTGCCCTCAATAACCTTTGCCTTGTGGATAAGGTCAAGTACGCCTGCGAAATTCTGCTCTTCCTCCGTGCCTGTTTCAATAAGAAGAAAGCACAGCGATGACAGCAGCAGCCTTGTCGCATCGTTCCAGAAGGGATCTCCGCCGCTTGCCCCTTCCTCTTTGGTGTTCATCATAAATACATTTATCATTTTAATAACGTTATTCGGGTTAATTTCTCCGTTATAATCCTTTAGATAATGAAAAGGGTTATAGTTGGAACTGTGTTTCATATCGTTAAGATTAAAAATTTTTATCTTGTACCCATGATTGATAAGCATCTGCCCACAAGCCTGTGCAAGCTCACCGGAAGGGTCGGTTACTATGTATGAGGTGTTGCACATCATAAGGTTTGGCTTTACGAAAAATCTTGATTTACCTGTACCCGATCCGCCAAGAACAAGCTGATTAAGATTAAGCATAGGCTTTATTTTCGCTGCTTCCTTGCTATGCGAAACAATATCATGAACGGATACTTTTATATTTGTGTCATGGTGAACTGTTTGTTTTTCTTTTTTCGGTTTGGATTTCTTCGGACTTTTATTCTGTTTCTTTACACTTATTTCCGCTTCATTTCTGTCACGCTTTTTTCTGTCAAGTACAAGCATAACATCGGAAGCACATATAACATTGTTGTAAAAATCATTGGTATCGGAAATAATATCCTTCTCCGCTTTCTTTCCCCATCGTGCCGAACCGTGCTCAACACCCTTTCGGTGATAACGCTTACCGTCACCCATAATGACATATACGATTACGATAAGGCTTGCAAAAAAGCCGATAACCGTAGCTTTTGCAGTCATTCCGCCCTGTATCAAGGCTTCAAACATTCCGCTTATTGTTGCCTCGCTCAGATATTCCTCCGAATTGGATAACAGCTCAAATATCTGTATCTGACCGTTATCCGCTGCGGACAGATCAAGCAAGTATCCCAGGAACATTACCACCGGTAATGCAACTACACAGCCGATTACAACGGCATAAAAATATGGGGAAATCTTCTTTTCGGGAGCGCCCATATTAGCCATACATCATCGCTCCTGTCCCTTGGATTTGAGATTTTCCAATACCTTGCCGCCGCTCCCCTTTGCCTTTTCAAACAGACTTTTTGCATTATCCTTTAGCCTTGAAAGCGGCTGCTTTTCGGTATGGTTAAGCTCGTTTTCCGTCTTATCAAAGGACTTGCGAATATCATCAATAGCCTTATTGGAAATTCCCATTGCCGACAGCTTTTCAGTATCAAGCTTATCGAATGGCATCATAGCAGTCTGATTGTTGCAGCCAACCTCGATATATTTACTTGTGACCTGTGAAACGGAAACATCCTTATCAAAAATTTTGGGCTCGCAGGTCTTGACAATTTCATCGGAAACAAGCTGCTTCATAACCACTGCTGCCGACAGATCATCTACAATATCAAAATTATCGTGGAGAGCCTTTTCTACATCAGCAAGGCTGCTGCCCTTATCAACAGACATATATTTGTATGATTCCTCGCTTTCTCTGACAAGAATCATACAATCGCCCGATTTACAATAACCGCAGTCGGAAAGCTCGGCATTTTGAGTATCGAATGGAGTGACCGTCAGCTTTTGATTTTCCTTTTCTTCCTTTATTTCGAAAACATCTCCCTCTTTGCAGCTTCGGACAATTTTATCCGCAATTTCCTTTGCAGACATTTCTGAATATCCCATCTGCGACAGTGCTGCCTGAACTTCCTTAACAGGCATTACGGGGATAACTGCAAAACTGTTTGTGTTATTATCCATTACACAGCATTTTGCACCGGGATCCTTGGGCAATTCTCCTGTAAGATTTGCCTTTCCCACAATTGCCTGCGAAAGCTGTGACTGTGCAAGATATTCTCCTATATTAGGAATATCCGCATAAACAATTTCCGCCTTTTCCTTTGAAAAATTGAATATTTCCTTCTGCGTCTCGGTAAGTTTTTTATTTATATCCTCTAAAAGCATATCCGCAGTTCTGCCTGTGATATTATGCTCCTTGAGAATGCTTTTCATATTTTCGACACTGTCAAGCTTCATGCTGATAATCTCGTTCTTTTCGGCGTGGAAAAGATTCACACGCTCCATACCCTGACCGTGCTCATATATTTTTGTGTGCTTTTTCGCATGAGGATGACGAGTGTTATATGATTTTGCAAGCTCCGCACCGCTTCTCTCCTGCTTGATATTTCCTGAACTGTCATAAATAGAATAGCTCCCTGACATATCCAGCGTGGTTTTCAGAGACTTGCCGCCGTTTATGGTTTCCATCTCCGATTTATCCAGGCGAAGATAATCCTTGCCCGATGTATTGGGAACTCTTACGAAATACGTTTTATCATCGGAAAGCTCCGGAATAACCAGCTTGTTTATATCCATTGAAATGGTGTTATCCGTAACATCAATGGTGAATTTTTCGCTATCGGAAAGTGACTGCTCATACTCGGACAGTGCGTTTTCAATGCTTTCGGCAATATCGTTATTGTAAAGAACAGCTGTGTTCTCACCGATTTTTGCAAACCGAATGTCCAGCTCATTGTACTTTGCAATCGCCGCCAATTCATGAGCCTTATCGTCCGTTACCACTTCTGCTGTAAAGCTGATTTCATCAAGCGGCTCTGTCTGCTCAAATCGCACAACATCAATATTCTTTATCTCGTTGAGCTGCTTATTGACCTCGGCAAGTGCCTTGTTATACTGCCCTTCAAATTCCTTGGGTACAATGGTCATATACTTGCCGTCATCGGTCTGAAATGCAAACATGGAGATATCGTGGCTATTCATTACATCAGAAGTAATACGCATTTCTTCATCGGTGAGCTTACTGTTACCGTCTTTTACGATGAAACTGTCCGGCTGCTTTTCGATTTCCTTTGATAGCATATGCTGTGTGGCAATTGCAGCCATATTTCTTTGTGAGGCAGGGATTGCAACATATATATTATTGTTATCCTCAATCCCTCCTGTGAAGAATGTACCGCCCATTTTCTTCATTGATTCTTCAAACTGCGGCATTAACTCTTTGGGAACGGGCAGGAATTCAAAGGCTGTTCCGGCTTTCTGCAGCTTATTGAAGTGCTTTTTTGAGATTTTTCCTGTCTTTATTTTCGGCTGTTTTGGCTGCTTCGGTGTCTTGTTGTACTGTCTGTTTCTCTCCATATTGGCGATAAACTCCAGCAGCCTTTGAATAAGGGAGGCACATACAGAGCAAGCATCATCTCCTACCATTATTCAGATACCTCGCTTTCAATGGTGATTTCTGTTTCAACATTTTCCTCTGTGTTTTCGGCATATATAGTAACTATGTCCTCTATGGAACAGCCGTATGAATACGGGGACATATTGAACATTACAGATGCATCAAGGTCGATTTCCTCCTCAATGGATTTGCCCCATAAGTTAGGGATATTCAGCTTCATGACCCGATTTATTTCCACACCATCTCTGAAAGTCTGAGAATGAAATTCATCATAGGTATATTCGGAATAATTGTGGGATTCGTCAGTTGTTGCCTTTAGAATATCCCTCTGCTTTACTGCAAGGTTTTCATCCTCGCCGGAATAAGTAACCTTGTACTTGTTTGCAGTATCAATATATAGAAAATGTGTGCCGAATACTATACTTCTGTTTTCCCCATTATCCTCACCGAAAATCTCATTTTCAATATCCGCATAGCTGACCTTGCCGTTCTTATGATTTTTGGCATAGTCTATAGAATTGGATGTATAGCCGAAATTGTAGTACAACTTATCCGGTGTAGTGCCAAGAGCCGAACATATTTTATCGGCAGTCATTTCATTATTCTCTGACCACACCTCCATAAGCTTGTATGGGTCAAGGCGGATAAGGTAAATAGATTTACCGTCAATCTCCTTATTGATGTTTATATCTTCGTTCCAAAAGATTTCCCACATTTCGGGATCAATAAGTCCGTCCTTATCCAGTCCGATTGTACGGGCATAATACCTATAATCTCCAAGATCGGTAAATTTCTCCTCGTCTTTTATCCCCGACTCAAACCATTCGACAAGGGCATTATGCTCAAGCTCCTCGGGTGTAAGCTCCGGCTCCGAACTTTTTACGCAGCCTGTGAGCATCATCGGAACTGCCATAAGAGCAAGTATTCTATGCTTCATCTGTTTTCCTCCGTTTCAGCTTTGCTGTTTTCACTACAATCATTATATCATACTTGATTTTCCAAAAACGGCTTCTCTCTCCGCAGCGTAAACGACTGCAAACATTCTTAAACACTCACAAAGTTTCTCAAACATCACTTGAAACACAGGATTTCTTACGTTTATTCATAGTTTGGCCTTAGCATTTTTGTGCCTGAACATTTTGTAAACAGTTTTGGGCATAAAAATAGACGACTGCGGGAAAACAGCCGTCTTACTTGTTATGTGTACTTTTTTAAAATGCTTATCTATTATTGAGACCTAACCCATTGTGATTCTAATATTCAACATTCTCATAGTAATCTTTTATCATATCGTACACAGCATTAAGCGAATTATTTAATGCTTCTAAAAAGTCCCCCATAACATTGTAATCAAATATTCTATTCTGAGAAAAATACATTTGCATCTCCTTACTCATAGGATATCTAAAACGATTTGCATCATTATCATAATTTTGTAATTGAATACAATTGTCTTTTATTAAATCCATCTCCTTCCTGTAGCTTTCACTTGTGAAGACTTCAAGTATATATTTTTTAATGGTATTCCATAAACCCACAATGCTGTGCTTTTTTCTCATTGCTATTTTGCATTTTTCTTGAAAATTCATTCCGGTTTCCTCAAACAAAATCACTTTTAATAAAAGCTCAACACAATTCCTATACAAATAACACATGGGAAAGAGAAGCTTATCTCTTCTCTCATAATCACTTGTCACATTATTCATATGCCATTTCAAATAGTTTGCACTTTCCAAATATCCCTTCGTATATGGGTAAAAATCATCTTTAATATAT
>ERZ1026876.937-NODE-937-length-15910-cov-9.656891_pt1 | contig 15910 bp, 9 predicted proteins | sample MGYA00380168_ERZ1026876 | MGnify/ENA primary metagenome ERZ1026876 (study PRJEB33269, sample SAMEA4719804) | human gut metagenome | biome: human-associated habitat; feature: organic feature; material: feces | place: Cameroon | collected 2013-10 ... | reverse complement strand
GTAGCATCGCCATAGAAGCTCCACTCCTTACCCTGGAGAGATTCCCAGATAGCCTTCAGAGCCTCATAATCCTTGATGTATTCCTTGGTCTTGGAGAGCAGGATAGGCACCTGAGCCTTATCATTCAGTTGATTATCCTCTACGATAAACGCCTCACCCTTTACAGGCTGGGTCTCATACTTGGTCTTCACCGCACCGGTCTGACCGTATGTAGTGTAAGAAGTAACCTGATAAGTACCAGCAGGAAGCCATACAGTAGAATCACAGTAGGCTGTACCCACCTCCATATACTTATCATTTTCATCATCAGGATTCTGATGCTCTTCACTTGCCTCCTTGTATTTCACCTTAACACCAGGGAAAGTGAAAGTCTCACGGGTAAAGAGGTTGGTTACGCTGATATCAATCAATCGGATATTAGAGAAGAGATACTCGGCATTGCCAGCACGGGTCTTCTCCCATTCCTTGACGAGATTGAACTTCACCTTACCGCGCTCTACAGTCTCTACCATCAGATCTTGAACTTTCAGACCGCCACCAACAACGGTGAAGGTCTCGCCGGCAGAAGAAGCCAACAACTCCTCATCTACAGCATCATAGAGATAGAAACCGATGATGGTGTAGGTACCAGAGGCAAGTTGCAGTTTTTCACTTCTCAGACCATACTCAGCATTCTCTGAATTATAAGAATTGAGCACCAAAGTCTGAGATACGGTCGTACCATTGTGCTCCATGACCACCTTGATTTTCTTGGCATCATCCAATTTCTCAAGTTTGTCAAGGGCAGCAGCACGGGTAGCTCTTGTAGAAACCTTCTTGCTGAGTTTGAACTGCACATATCCGTATGTGCCGTCCCAGCCTTCGGTATCATCATCAGAGCAGCTTGTCACAGTAAAGGTCAGCATCGTGACCAAGAGCAACAAGAGTGCCTTACTATATTTTCTGAATGTCTTCATTACTTTCTCTTGCTTCTAAATCCCATATTATTGATAAAGACTACTCGCTGGCATACTCCCTGCATGTTGTTGAAACCTGCAAAGATAGGATAAGTGAGTTCATCAGCATTCAAGCCAACATAGATACCCTTATCGTCCTGTCCTACCTCGTAGTTTTCAACAGAGTTTCCTGTACCGTCGTAAATGACTACTTTTGCTCCAGCTGTAGGAACCCATCCGTCAATCTGAGGATAAATGGCTACATAACCACCATAAACTGTTGATTCAAATACTTCTTTACCAGTATAATTGAAGAAGCCCTCAGCATATGACTTAAAGTCATCATTGGTTGTCAAGGCACAATCTACATTCATACCCATGCTGGTAACAATAGGAGCAGTAACCTCTGAATCACCCTTCTTTTCTTCCTTCTGTACAACGTCCATCAGGAAGTAGCGGTCATAATCACTCTTTACAGTAGTGAACTCGTTCTCCAACATATCGTCGAGACCATTCTCCAAGCTCTCATATACAGCCTTAGGCAATGCATAAACCAGGAACTCACGGCTGCCGCTGCCCAAAGCATCAACAGTCAGCTTGACATCACCCTTCTCACCCTGCAACTTCACAGCGCCAGATTCATCCTCGAACAGACCTTCCTTCTTATTTTCGAAGACAACCAGCTGATAATCATCATTTAATGTGTTGAGTTGGAATGGAACAAAGTTGTGGAAAGTGAAAACATTGGTAGCATCACCATTAAGACTTGAACCATTCTGTGTGAATACCTTACCATCCATAGAAACATTCCATACAGCCCACTGTGATGAAGTAGGATAAGTGACATCCATTGTGTTGGTGGTCATACCATTATAGATAACAGGTACGGTCACAGCGGCCTTACCATCCTCAGAAGCAAAAGTAATGGTATAGTTAGCCTCCTTGGCAATGACATACTTAGCACTCAAGCCCTGACCCTCCTTGAAGGCAGCACCACCTACAACATCCTTGTTGGGTGTACCTACCAGGAAACCGCCTTCCAACTCTACCCAAGCAGGAGTGTTGGTCACAGCAAAACGATAGGTTGACTTAACAGTAAACTTGTTGTAGATAGGCTGACCTGCAATATTCTTGTAACCTACAGTAATACCGGTCTCAGTAATATCGTTGCCCAACTCATCATAAACCTTGAGGTCATAGCCCTCAGCAGAACGCTGAATCTCAGCAATAGTCACTTCCTGACCGCCCATCTTCAAGTTCAACTGAGCTACGCTCATATCCTTGCTGGCATCATCATCAGTAATAGTTACCTGGATAGTCTGCTTACCTGCAGCACCATTGAGCACGAAACCAGGCTTTACTACAGCCTTCGCCTCTTCCTGATTCTCATTCTGAGCCTCTACCTTAGAGATCTTACACCAGATCTGATTAGAAGAAAGGCTCCAGCTCTCGTTGGCATCGAAAGAAAACTCTTTCACATCGCCAGCAGCACCTGCGATAGTCTGTACCTGTGGAAATACAGGATTTACGGCATCGTCGTCGCTGGAGCAAGCGGTGAACAAGGTCACTGAAACCAGCGCCACAAGTACGAGCCAATATCTTGAAATTAACTTTTTCATATTGTTATTCTGTTATTATTTTCTTGAATATATCTGCGTTATATAAGCACCCGAAAGGCTTAATAACCTTGTTCTTTGAGTCTCTCTGCCTCTGCATCGCTTACCCACTCAAACATGGTGATGAAGGTTCCTACATTACCAAATGATGTACCATCCTTCTTATCGACACTCATGTTGACATACTGCAATACATAGTTCTGGCAGGTATTATAATAAGAGGTATAGAGAGAAGGCTGGCTGATGCGCAACTTGCCATCTCCATAGATAGTTCCGAACGCCTCACCGGTCTCACCGGCTATCTGGTCGTCCATCTCTACCTTTGGCTCCAGAAGGTTGCCAGTCTTAAACTTCAACTTCAGGTCATATCCCTTATAATATACATCCTTCAGGAGTACCGTATTTTCCTCACCTTCTACCACCTCAGTCTTGATCAGACGGTTGGTTACATTGTTCAAATATGAACTGTAGAAAGTAGAAGTAACCATACACCAACCAGAGAAATTGTGGATATCGAAAGGACAAGCCTTCTGCATCACCACGTGAGTATAGTCCTTGTAGAGTTCAGTCCAGTTGTACTTCTCAGGAATCACCAGTTTCAATGTGAAACCTAAGGAGTCCGTCTTTCCGATATTATCATAGATACCCTGAACCTGCACATTTCCTACCATCTCGCCTGCCTTGATAGTGACAGTATTGTTGAGCACACGATAATGCTTACCCTCGATGGCATTGCTCTCTTTGTCAACAACTTCCACACCGAAGGTGCGGTCGTAATCCACTTTTCCAGTAGCTGATACAGGAACATTGAAGATATCATTGTTTTCCTGTACAGGATACTGATAGAGCGTATCAGAGAACATGATATGACTCGGACCAGAATAGGTAGTAAAATCCTGCGAACAGCTCGCAAGAGCGATGAGTACAGCAACTGCTGCCAAACATCTCATCATTATTTTCTTCATGATCGTCTCTTTATTAATAATCCGTTATTTATTACTTTCATTAGGCTCTATCTCTGAACCTGGTGCTTCCAGCTCATGCTGTGGAATTGGCCAGACAAAGAGTGGATCATCCTTCTCTACCTTCAAGCTGCTCTGTACGAAGTTGGCAGCAGGCTGATCAGAAGCCTTACGCTCGAATCCCTTGTGCCAGCGCTTGAGGTCGTTCAGACGGAAACCTTCCATATAGAGTTCCTTCACACGCTCTGCCTCGATAATCTTCATGGCGTTGCTCTCGTCCAAGGATGTGTTACCACCATATGATGAGTAGCGGGCTGTACGCAAGGTAGAGATGTCCTTACCAGCCTTGCCGTATTCACCCTTATTAGCATAAGCCTCAGCACGGATCAGATACTGCTCTGAGAGACGGAACACCATTGGCTGGTGAACATGCAGGATGTTACTGTTCAGGAATTCTGCATCACCAAAATACTTGCTCAGCAAAGGCCACTGCAATCCGTGCTCATAACCAGTCACACGGGTGGTGAAGATGGCTGCAGCACGAAGGTCGTTGCTGTCGTATGAATTGATAACCCAAGTCTCTGGCACATAGTCAGGACGATAAGTCACATAGTTGTAGTTATCAAAGATAGTACCCAAGGCACCACCATAACTGTTTACTGTAAAACCGACCTTCCAGATAGCCTCACGTGAATCACCATAAGTCCAGATGTACTTATAGTCGTTCACCTGACTGGAATAGGTATTAGAAGACGCCTTCTCCAATGTATAATATTTGCTGCTGATAACCTTAGAAGCATACTTGATGGCATCATCCCAGCGATGCATATATAAGGATACGCGCGCACGCAAGGCATGGCAAGTATATTCATTGAAGTAAATCTCGTTGTAGAGATTTCCAGTAAAGTCATCTTCCAACTTCAGATACTCAGTAGCCTTATCAAGGTCTCTCAATACGAACTCGTATGAAGCCTTCAGGCTGGCACGCTTCTGTGGCTCATTGCCGTAATAATGCTCTGTGAGTACCACACCTAAGTCTTTCTCTGCCTGCTCATCATTATCATAAGCCTTGCAGAACATCTTGATCAGCTCAGAATAAGCCAAGGCACGAGCGAAGTAAGCCTCACCCTGATACTGCTCCAACCTGTCCAGTTCTGTATCACTGGTGGTATTGAGCTTTACTTTCTCTACATTGTCAAGCAGGAAGTTGGCACTATTGATAACACCATAAAGGGCACCATATACAGACTCGATGTCGGTGTTGGTAGGCTTGATGTCTTTCCAACGGTAGATATCGCCATAGGTATTGGAGTAGCCCTTCACACAATACACGAAGTCTGTCTGCAAATCTGGCAAGAGTGTCAACTTGCCCGAGTACAATGCGCTGCTCTTAAAACTGTCATAGATTCCATAGACCAGCTTATCTACATCATCCACTGTATTGATAGCCTCATCCATGCGGATAGAATCCTCAGGATACTTGTCAAGACAGGAAGAAAAAGACAAGGTCAGGACTGCTGACAGTATATATGTCTTAATATGTTTAATCTTCATTATTATTATCTCCTTTCTTTGTTTAGAATGACAGTTCTACACCAAGCGTAAACTGGCGTGATGCTGGATACTGCGCCTGATAAACATTGGATGAAACCTCTGGGTCAAGACCATTGAAGCCTGTGATGGTGAAGAGATTCTGTGCCTGAGCATAGACTCTTACCAAAGAGAAGAACTTGGTCTTGCTCAACAGACTCTGTGGCAAAGAGTATGACAAACTGAGGTTCTTCATACGCAAGAAAGAAGCGTTCTCTAAGTAACGGTCATCCAACTGGTTAACCTCACCCCAACGAGGAATATCAGTAATATCACCTGGGGTCTTCCAGCGGTCATACAACAAGCGGTTAGACTGGTTGTAAGCTGTACCGAAGGTTACACCACTCTCCTCGAAATAGCGGTCGTTATTGATAACATAACGTGTACCGATCCAGCTGAACTGAGCTGACAACTGCAAGCCCTTCCAGCGCAAGCTGGTACCGAAACCACCCATCCAAGGTGCATCGTAGGTCTTACCCATCATCACCTTGTCGCTCTCTCGGAATTCGTTGGTCACGTTACCATCCTTGTCATACCAGAGCTGTTCACCATTCGCAGGGTTCACACCTGCATAACGGTTCAGGAAGAACTCGCTTACAGAGTGACCTACTACATATTTCAAACCAGTAGTTGAGTTCACATACTCAGTCACACCATTATAGAGTTCCTTCAGTCGGTTCTGGTTGTAAGATACATTGGCACTTACATTCCAAGTAAAGTCGCGTGTGCGGATTACATCGCCGTCAGCACTCAACTCGATACCCTTATTAGCCATCACACCCACGTTCTTCCAGCGATAGCCCTCACCAGTTACGGTGTAAGACTCTGGCACACGCATCAGCATGTTGGAAGTGCGCTTGTAATAAGCCTCAAAACTGAAGTTGATACGGTCGAAGAAACCAAGACGCAAAGCAAAGTTGCTTGCCCAAGTGGACTCCCAACCCAATTCCTCATTACCACTCTGTGAAGGATAGAGACCAGCTGTATCGTCATAGTTGGCGTCACCGCTCACCAATGCGAGGTGATAATAGTTAGGAATCTCTGAGTTACCGGAAGTACCTGTGCTGACTGCCAACTGTGCGTTGCTCAGCCAGTTATACTTCTTGAGCCATTCAGTCTGCTTTACATTCCACATGAAACCTACAGACCAGAAAGTACCCCAACGATGATCCTTACCAAATCGGGAAGAAGCATCGGTACGGAGAGAGAAGTCTGCATAATAAAGTTCCTTATAGTTGTACTCGCCACGCATGAAGAATGACAAGTAAGAATAATCAGAAGAAGAGTCAGACCAGCGGCTGGCACGTGTACCAGACGAGATATTGGTCAGCAAGTCATTGTTCTGACCTCTGGAATAGACATTGAATCCCTCTGAATGATAATCGACAGCCTCCTGACCAAGCATCACGTTGAAAGAATGGATATCCTTCAAGGTGAAACGATAGTTGGCTGTTGTCGTCTCAGTCAAATTGAGCATATCGCTGCTCTGGCGAGCCGCAAGACCCTGTCCATTGTTAGAAGAGAGACTTGGGAAAGACTGCATGAATGCGGTAGAGTGAGAGAAATCGGCACCAAACTGGGTGCGGATAGTCAGATTCTCGATAGGATAAATCTCAGCATACATGGTAGAGAGAATCTTATACTTCTTGTTCTTGATAGGATTCTTTGCCATATATACGATAGGGTTCTCGCTCGTACCAGCCCAGTTGCCTGCTGCAAGAGAAGCTAAACTGCCATCCTTTGCGTATGGATTCCAATATGGAAGCATGAAGCGGCAAGCTGAAATTGGGGTAACGGTGGTATAAGAACCATCGTCTGCCTGCTGGGCCTCCTCGTAAGCTGCCATGGTGTTGGTACCAATCTTCAACCAGTTGCTTGCCTTCACATCAGCATTGGTACGGATGTTGTAACGGCGGAAGGTAGAATTCTGCGCAATACCATCCTGATCATAGAAACCACCAGAAACATAGTAGTTCAAACGGTCGGTAGCACGATTCACGGAAAGTTCATAGCTCTGCAAAGGAGCCGCATCATTGAACACCTCGTCAAGCCAGTTGACATTTACCTTAGAGAGGAGATTGTAATCCTTACCAGCGTCCAGTCCTACTTCTTTCTCAAACTGGATACGCTCATCGGTATTCATCATAGACCAGTTGGTCTGAGCCAACTGTGAGAAACCATACTGAGCACGGAGGGTAACCTTCGCCTTATCCAAAGAAAGACCACGCTTAGATGTGATTACAACCACACCATTAGCCGCACGGGCACCATAGATAGAAGTAGAAGAAGCATCTTTCAATACAGAAATACTTTCGATGTCATTAGGACTCAAAGTATTGAAATCAGAACTGGAGATTGGCACACCATCCAGGATAAAAAGTGGTGACTTACCAGAGTTGATAGAGTTAGTACCACGGATTTGGAAAGTAGCTGCCTTGCTTGGTTCACCAGAAGAGCTGATGACCTGCAAACCGGTACTCTGTCCTTGCAAAGCCTGGTCGAAGCTTGCCGCAGGGACATTTTCAATCTTTTCAGCTTTCACAGCAGACACGGAACCCGCAATGGTTCCTTTCTTACGGACGCCATACGCCACAACTACGACTTCATCCATCACTTTGGAATCAGAAGTAAGCGTAATGTTCAGCGTTTTCGTCTGTGCATTGACAGGATGTTTCTGAGTCACCATACCGATGTATGAAATCACCAGCGTAGCCTTAGAAGCGTCCTTTACCTCGATGGTATAGTTACCGTCAACATCGGTCACGACACCATTCGTTGTACCCTCTTGAAGGATGGTTGCACCAATCAGCGGTTCATTGTCATCACCAGACATAACCGTTCCCTTGACGCTAAAGGTTTGCGCCAAGGTTGTTTGGACAGTCAACACAATCAGAGAGACAAGCAATAGGGAAATTCTTCTCATTCTTGTTTGTTTCAATTGTTGTTTATAAATTATTAATAATTATTTTTTTCTCGTCGGAGTAAACGGTTGCATATATATATTAAAAATATGTTGCACGCCTGACAAACCCACCGTTCTCTCACCTTGTACAATTTTTCACAAATAACAAACATAAGTATCGCTATTTGATTAAAAGCGGTGCAAAATTACTAATAATTTCTCACTTATTACAAGTTATTGCTTTAAAATTTATTATTTTAACAATAAAAGACTAACATTTCCCGCATTTCAGGGCATCTGAGCCGTATTTTGAAGCATTTCTATCCCCTTTTTCATAAAAAAGACGAAAAAAATATCTGCATACAAATTATTTGTGTAACTTTGCCATCTGATTGATTTAGAGACTAAAATGAGAAAAAATTTAGAGACTAAAATGAGGACAGGAAGATGAAATACAAAATACTTTTTTTGATTTGCCTGATGTTGGGTACGACTCTGAGAATGACCGCACAGGATGATGAGACCCATCCGGAGAACAGGGATGTGGATATGGACAGCCCTACCTTTGAACCGATGGTGAAAGTCGGCAAGGTATTGCAGGGAAAAGACAGCATACAATATGTGGAGGTCAACAATGTCTATGTATATCCCGAACCGGTATTCAAGGATGCCAAGCAGCGCATGGCTTACAACCGACTGGTATATAATGTAAAGAAGGTGCTGCCTATTGCTAAAGAGGTAAGAAAGATCATCATCGAAACCGGTGAATATCTGGAGACTCTGCCCAACAAGAGAGCAAAGGATGCACACATGAAACTGGTAGAGAAAGGTATCAAGGAAGAATATACGCCAAGAATGAAAAAACTGACATACGCACAGGGTAAACTCTGCATCAAGTTAGTTTACCGCGAATGCAATTCTTCCTCCTACCAACTGATACAGGCTTTCCTGGGTCCTGTAAGAGCTGGCTTCTATCAGGCCTTCGCTTGGGCTTTCGGTGCGAGCCTTACCAAGAAGTATGATCCGAACGGAGTGGATAGATTAACAGAGAGAGTGGTAAGACAAGTTGAGTCAGGGCAGATATAATTTCCGTTCAAAGTCGTTGAACCGCCGTTCAAAGACTTTGAATGTCGGTTCAAAGACGTTGAACGGACATTCAACGACTATGAACGAAGATTCCAACGGGGCTAAAAAAGAAGTGTTCCTAAAGAAAGCAACAACTTTCCTTAGGAACACTTCCTTTTATAACCAAATGCGGCGCCGATTTATTCCTCAGTATAAAGCACCTGAATCATCGTCTGCCCCACAGCCTTCATAACATTTTTATCCAGATGAGCCATATCATCACTTACCGTATGCCAGGTAGGACCAAAACTGCTCTGCTGGCAGTCTGGATAATAGGCTATCACATCAATCGTAGGAATCTTCGCCTTTTCATTTACCGGGATATGATCATCTGTTATCATACCGCCATCACTCTTAGGGAAGAAACTGCCATAACCAGCCTGACGGGCTGCCGACCAAACCTTCTTGACAATGGCAGAAGCATACTGCATGGACATTCCCTCACGATAGAACTTGGCACCCTGTCCACCTACCATATCGAGAAGGATTCCATAACGAGGGGAATAACCGTCTGGCTTATTCTCACTCCAATACTGAGCACCCAATGCCCAGGTATCTCCACTATCCTGAACATCAGCCCATTGAGGAGTTCCCCAATCCTCTGTATCGAAACATACGAAATCTACTCCGATAGCAGGATTCAACTTCTTGTCTGCCTGCAACTGGCGGGCGATTTCCAGCATGACTGCCACACCACTGGCACCATCATTGGCTGCCATCACAGGCTTGCGCCAGTTGGTACTGTCCGGATCATTATCTGCCCAAGGACGACTGTCCCAATGGGCACAAAGCAGGATACGGGTGGTAGCCTTCGGATTATAATGAGCGATGATATTGGTATTCTTCAATATCGTGCCATCATATCCCTTGAGGTCTGCTTTCTGCTCCTCTACCTCACATCCGAACTGCTTGAACTTCCTTACAATCCATTCGCCACAAAGATCGTGCGCCTCGCTATTCATCGTGCGAGGACCGAAGTCGCATTGAGCCTGACAATAAGCAAAGGCTGAATCCGCATTGAAAGCTGGTCCTACAGGATTCAGCTTCTCAACTTCTTCCACTTCCTGTGCCTCAGGCGAACTTGTGCCATAAGTAGATTTGTAAGTATATGCACCTGCCACAATAGCCGCAGCAGTCACAACACCCAATATGATTTTCATTTTCTTCGTCATCTTGTTTATTTTGAACTTTCAGATTTGAACCTTATAATTATCTTTCTCTATAGAATTACCTTTCAATTCACCGGTAACATTTGAATTCTTCACTCTTCACTTACCTGACAGCCTGTACTTGCGCCATGACTCTGAGCCAGTTGCCACCCCATATCTTGGCGATATCCTGTTCGCTATACTTACGGCGGAGCAACTGGATGGTAAAGTTGATGAGTTCAGAAGAATCGGCTAAGCCACGGATTCCGCCATCACCATCAAAATCTGTACCAAGACCCACGTGGTCGATACCCATGACGTCGATAGCATGTTCCAGATGGGCAATAGCATCCATGATGTCAGCCTCACCCTCTTTGCGGAGGAATCCGTGATAAAGTGTGGTATGGGCTACACCTCCTCTGGCAGCAAGCGCACGCATCTGGTCATCGGTCAGATTGCGAGGCACATCACAGAGCGCCTTACTGCTACTATGACTGCAGACGATAGGCGTCTTGCTGATTTCCAAAGCATCGTAGAAACTCTTCTCGCCGGCATGACTCAAATCTACCATGATGCCCAGGCGGTTCATCTCCTGGATAACCTTCTCGCCAAAACTGCTTACACCATTGTGGGTATTGCAGCCACGGGCACTATCACAGATATCATTATCCCCATTATGACAGAGCGTAATATAGACAATGCCACGCTGGGCAAAATGCTTCACGTTGGCAAGGTCGTGTCCAAGCGCCAGTCCGTTCTCAATACCGAGCATGATACTCTTTCTTCCCTTCCGCTTGTCGCTATAGAGGTCGGCAGGCGTACGGGCGATACTCAGGTAATTGCTGTTCTTGCTCACAATAGCCTCTATCTTGTCAAAAATTAGGTCGGCATACTGGGTAGGACCAGCCACATCAAAATCTACCTTGCTGCTGAAGGTCTCACCCAACTTAGGCTGCGGCAGGTAAGCCACCATCGTCGTTGCATCCTGATGGCCATCAGTCATTTTATGCAAATCTACCAGAATACGGGAGTCGCGATGGTCGAAACAGATACCCTGCGGGAAGAACATCGGCGTATCACAATGTGTATCAAGAGTAAGAATGCGCTGATGCAACTGCTTCGCCTGATAAAACTCGGCAGCCTGGGCAGTAAGCCATTGGAATATCTTCAGTCCGTCTTTCTCCAACCATTCCGGATGCCATTGCACACCGAGAATAGACTTATACTCGCTACTTTCCACAGCCTCTATGATGCCATCAGTAGATTTGGCGATGCAGCGCAGTTTATTTCCCGGCACACTCACAGCCTGATGATGGAAGGAATTGACAAAAATCTTCTCGCTATTATATATATTAAATAAGGTGGAATCCTTCACTATCTGCACACTATGAGTAGGCTCCTCACGCTCAGCATCCTGCGAATGCTTCACTCCCTGTTTGATATCCTGCTCCACCTTTCCCCCTAAAGCTATAGCCAGAGTCTGAATACCACGACAGATACCCAACATCGGAATCTGTCGATTATAAGCCAGGCGAACCAGGAGGAACTCAGCAAGATCACGCTCCCGATTGATATGATGGAGCTTAGGAGAAGGTTCCTCACCCATCCAGAGAGGGTTGTGGTCGCCGCCGCCGGAAAGAATCAATCCGTCCAGATGCTGGAGCGTATTGACGATAACATCTGCATCGGCAACAGGAGGAATGATAACAGGAGTACCGCCCGCAGCTATCACTTGTTTATAATATCGGTCACGAAGCGTAGCATCTATGCCCTCGTAGTTGGCAGTAATACCAATTACCGGCTGATGAGGAGCCTCGGGAAAAACAGAATATACACCTTGCAAGTGTGAATCCAAATCAAATGTTTCCATCTGCTTATTTACATAAAAAAAGGATGTTTCACAAAGGAACCACTCACGACCGACTTAAGTCTTAACCTATGCCTCTCCCCGGTCATAAGTTGCAACACCCATGTGAAACAACCTTACCATTTATATTTACGTTGAATACTTATTCTTCTTCCAAAATAACAGGAATTTCTCGCTTGATACTCTGCTCAAGTGAAATCAAGGTCTCCGTAGAAACCACACCTGGAATAGCCTGCAACTTATTGTTGAGCAAATCCATCAGCTGCTCATTGTCGCGCGCATAAAGTTTAAGAAGCATGGTGTAAGAACCAGTAGTGAAGTGACACTCCACGATTTCCGGTATGTTCTGAAGGCGTTCTACCACCTTCTTATACATATTACCACGTTCCAGATTCAGGCCCACGTATGTACAGGTAGAATATCCCAAGCTCTTAGGGTTTACGTCGAATCCACTACCCGTGATAAATCCGGCCTCCATCAAATGCTGCACACGCTGGTGGATAGCTGCACGGGATACGCCACACTCTGCCGCAACATCCTTGAAAGGAATGCGGGCGTTCTTAGACAAGATACCCAATATCTTTCTGTCAAGATTGTCTATTTTCTCCATTTCTGTTGTTTTATGTTATTGTATCTTTGATGGTATCATCTTATACCAGATAGCAAAATTAGAAAAAACTATTGATATAAGCAACAAAAAGCACGATTATTTTGCAATATTCGTACTTTTTGTTAGTTTTTATACGGATTTTAACAGAAAAATCGCTTTTATGACATAGAAAGACAGTAGAGGAAGGCAAGCCTAACATCATCACTTCCGTTCAGGAACTCCACCATCGCCCTTCTCGACGACATGGCTTCGCAAGGAATGATTCGCGGCATCTGGCACGACTACATCGAAGTGGCAACCTCCCTCAGCGAGTTGCAGAAGATGGTGGAACAATGATAAATGCGGGATTGAGCAATCAACTCAATCCCGCATTTCCTTTAGTATGCTCGGCACGAGCATACCGAAAGTAGGAAGAAAACTACTTCGTTTTCCTCCTACTCGATTGAAAAACGTGAAATAAAGTTGTTAGTCATTCCAAATGGTTCCCCAATCATCGCTGATCGGTCCGTCTTCGCCACCTTCGCCGGCAATATTTTCAACAGAATTGACTTTGTTGAATTCATAAAGCGATGCTGTGACTAATAAAGCATCATCATTACATGTTTTTATATTAATGCTTATCGGTTTTATATATTCCTTTTTCATTGTTGCCTTTTTTATTTGACTACATATTTTTTTCCATTCACGACATAAATGCCCTTTGGCAGATTATTCAGATCGGCGGCATTGTTTTTCATAAGCACTCCGCTGATGCTATAAACTTTGCCAGAAGTGTCTCTATTCAAGTCATCTACCTTTACTGTTTCTATAGGAGTGGTAGAACTATCATCAAACAAACTTAAAGAAAGTTCAGAAGCTTTCGAGTTATTATTATTTGTTTTATGATGAAACCACCCACTGAACCCACGGATACCGTATGTTTTACCAGCTGTATAGGGATAGAGTTTCATCTTGCCGTTTTTGGACTGCTGAAAGAAATAATCATCGGTTGTTATTATACCTTGTGAATCCCCCACAGTGCCCGTGCGCTGAACAAGAGAACCTTTAAGCACATAATCATCATAGGATGCCTTACCTTTAAATGGTGTCGCATCAATATTCTCTCTACCATCAAATTCCTTTACCTGCTGTAACATTTCCTCAGCAGAATATGCTTTTACAAGCGTCCATTCCCCCTCATTTCCATTTGCTCCAGATGCAGACCAGCGGTAGTTCAAATCAACATTTCTAAACGTATAAACACCATTTGCTGCATCAATATCTTTTTGTCTCATCTTAACAAGGAATGTCTCACCTAAATCAAGCGGATATTCATCAAAACCGGTGTAATGGAGAAACATGAAAGTCTTACCATCTTTCCAATAGCCGCGGTATACACCCATTGTGAAATTATCACTATTAGCATCTCTATCATTATTGGTAAGCCCATTCACTATGATGCGTGTATTGTGAGCCTGTTTGGCTTTATAATCTTCACCCCACATACTACAATATCTGTAATTCACTCCAAAAGGCAGACAAATGGTGTTCCAACCCTCCTTAAGTGTTCTGTGCAATCTTACTATCGCATGTTGCTGCGGCACATTAATATATTCTGTATGATTACTATATAGGTCTTTAGTGAGAAGACGCTGAAACTCAGAATTATCTTTCATATAGGTCAAAAAACCAGTTGTCTCAGTTTTCTCCCATCCTTTTGCACCATTAGCAAAGACTACAGTTGTCATATTTGGATCCAGCCCATCAAACACTTTTTTATTTTTAATTCCTGCATATTCGTCCGTTGCCCCGCTATTTTCTAGACACAAAGGAGCCTCCTCACGGTTCACTGTGATAGTTTCCAACTTTATTTTAGCATCACCAGTAGAAGCAAATGCACCATCTCCTATTACAGAAAACTCTGCAGGAATATTCAAATGGGTAAAAGAACAAACATTTTTATTCTTATCCGATCCATCATGTCCATCTTGTCCGTTGCAGCCAAAAAACAGATAAGCAGGAATCTTCTTTCCCCCATTGGCTGCATTATTTTCCCCATTGGCTGCATAATTCGTTAACACACCATTAACAAATTCGTTGGTCATGGATCGACAGTCACCAAATACACCAGTTCCAAGATAGGTTATCTTAGCTTTATCGATGTTTTCAAAGGCATTCAACTGTTTGCAGCGCATAAATGCATCTTTATATATTCTAAGTACTTTATTATCCTGAGTTAGACTTATCTTTGCCAGTTTATCACAATTTTTGAATGCTTCAGAACCAATCTCCAACTCACCATTTCCTTGAATATTCAGTTCGGTAACGTCCACTCGATTATAAAAAGCCTGATATCCTATTTTCTTTACTGAGTTGGGTATCTCAATAACAATATTATTGCCTGCTAATTTTTTACGATCATCGTCATTTGCGAAAAAAGCATTGTCTTTTATCTCTGTAGTAACATCCCTTATCAATCGGTTTATATATATGGAACTCAAGGCCCAACAATTGGAAAACATAAATTTTCCAACTCTATCCAGCAACTTTTTATTCTTTACCTCATCATCTGTATTATTTGTTATATCTACGGCGTCTCCCTTCTTATCGCTCCATATAGTTATTTTTTTCAGATTCCAAGCATTAGCGAAATAACGTCGACAATGAACATCCCCATCTCCTACTTTCATACCATCTTTAGGCAATTCCAACTCTTCAACATTATGCATATCCATGAAATAGCTATCATCAGTATATGTATCAAGTTTATACTCGCGCAAACTGAGACAGTTGATGTGAGAACGTATCTCCGTCCACGCATCAAATTCATCTCCCTCCAGTATGTTTGATTGGTTATTATTATTTCTTCCTTTCCCATTGACAAACATAATAGCCTTAATTCCATCCAGATCTACATCACCATTGTCTTTTTTTAATGTATATTCCAGATGTCCATCCGTTACAGTCTTTCCATTAATAAGATCTCTCAGTCCGTTATGATATTTATATTTCGGTTTACCATTGCCGTCTACCCCATCTGGCACAGCATCTACCTCAATATAATCAGACCATCTTACAATCCCACCATCCTTTGGGTAAAGCTTGATTTTGAAGTAATAAGTGTCCGCTGAAGCCTGTATCAAGCACAAAGCGAGCAAGATCATTGATAAAAGTAT
>ERZ1026876.936-NODE-936-length-15957-cov-14.867690_pt1 | contig 15957 bp, 15 predicted proteins | sample MGYA00380168_ERZ1026876 | MGnify/ENA primary metagenome ERZ1026876 (study PRJEB33269, sample SAMEA4719804) | human gut metagenome | biome: human-associated habitat; feature: organic feature; material: feces | place: Cameroon | collected 2013-10 ... | reverse complement strand
GCGACTCTGTAGAGAAGATTGCTGCCCTCAAGGCAACCATCGAGGAGCTCAAGAAAAAGTAACAGATTCTTTTTTTAATATGTTGAATGTTGAGTGTAGAATGATAAATGTAGAATCTCAGACGGATGAATTCGTCAGCCATTCTGCAACTCAGCATTCAGCATTCAACATTCAACTTTTTTATTATGATCAAGAAGCTTTTCACCTTATTTATATGTATGTTTTCGTTCGCCATGACTTTCACCAGTTGTAGCGACGAGGCTTTTGATGTGGATAGCGTCAACAAGCAGACCATCCTGGTATATTATCCATGGACAGGCAGTACCACCAGTTCGGGTTTGAAGCAATTCCTTTCAAACAACATCGACAGCATCTGCCAGGGTATCGTAGCCAAGAAAGGACTTAGTGACTCACGTGTAATGGTATTTTTCAGCGAGAAATACAACAAGAGTACACTCTACGACCTGCAGTACGATGCCGCCAGCAAAACGGTGAATCGTGTGCCCGTGAAGACCTACGAGGACAACAGCTATTGCACGGCAGAGGGATTCGCCAACCTTCTCAATGAGGTAAGACAAAATGCAGAAGCACTTAACTATGCCCTGATTATTGGTGGTCATGGTTGCGGCTGGTCTTGCGCTGACGATTGGATAAATTATCCAAATCAGGCAAAATCATTCAATACTCAGCAAACATTTGATACCTCATTTAGCGGCATTCAGTTTGGCGCAGACCCAAACAATCCTACAACCCGCTTTTTCGGTAGCGTAGATCGCAAGGAAAATTCAATAGATCTAAGTACATTAGCGGAAGGAATCAAGCAAAGCGGCATCAAAATGCAATATATACTTTTTGATGTATGCTATATGGGAAATGTAGAAACTGCATATGAACTAAAGGATGTCACCAACTATTTCATCGCTACCAGCAGTGAAATCATGGCTAAAGGAATTCCGTTCCGCTCAATGTGGAACTATCTTAATGGAACGACTCCAAACTATAGCAGTCTTATAAATGGCATCGTAAACTTCTACAAGAATAGTAATTTTCCATATTGCAATATGGCTGCCATCGATTGCAGACAATTAGATGCGCTGGCAAATGTAATGAAAGAAATCAATCAAAAATATACATTAGATACCACGATTCCTCTCGACTCCATTCAGCCACTCGATGGTTTCTCACCACATCTGTCCTACGACATGGCAGTATATGTTGACAGTTTGAAGCCAAGCGGTTATCTGAAAGAACAATTCAGCAACCAACTGAAGAAAACAGTCAAAGCAGCAGCACATACAGAATACGCTTATACAGCTTTATATCTGTATCCTGAAGCAACTATTAAAGTCAAGAATTATTGCGGTCTCTCTATTTCAGACCCAAGCCAGCATCCTGTTGCTATCAGGGGTAAAGAGAAAACCAGTTGGTGGAAAGCTACACATGAATAAGTAATATGCAACTCATCTTGCATTCATAGGTTTGACCATACATTATATAATATTATAAGCAAATGAAATTCTTTGTTATATTAAATAATCAGCAAGAAGGACCATACACGATAGCCCAACTTGCAGAAATGGGTATTTCATCAGAAACCTTAGTATGGAAAGAAGGTATGAAAGACTGGCAACCAGCCTGGACAGTTTCTGAACTCCGCTATATTTTGAATGAAAATACAAGCGCTAAGACAAATGAATACAGAAATGCTTATTCCACAGGCATGCAACAAGAAACAGCAGTTCCTCCAACACCACCTTCTACTCCTTATAGGGAGAAAAAGAAACCGCAAAATCATTATTTGCTCAAAATTTTCGGTGGTCTTGTCTTGCTTCTCCTCATTATCATGACTCTGACAAATCCTAACAGGGAATCACATGAAAATGCCATTCGCACAGAAGTAAGTAAAGCCGTGGAAAAAGCAACAACATCCAATAGCAATGATATCTTCTCACAAGGTTTTGGAATGATGGCGAGAATGCTTGCAGGTAATTTTATCGACTCTGCACTTAAAAATCTCTTCGAATATCATAACTATCTGATTTTCTCTAAAGGTACTGTGACAATTCAAGATAAGGAACATACGGTCAGTTATGGAATTTTCGGAAAAGTCATTACTATGAATTCTGATGACATTGTAAAAGCATTGGAAGAAAACAACCCAGAAAATACCAGTTCTGACGAGTACAATTCAAGTGAAAGTACTACTGATGAAAGAGATTTGGGCGAAAACATCCAGAAGAAGTTGGAAGACAGAGCCAATCAAGCTATGGATAAGGCAGCAGACAAGGTAAGCAAGAAAATCGAGGAAAAGATTAACCAGAAGTTGGATGAAGCTACTGATTCTACTACAATAGATAAGATTATCGATAAGATTCTGGAATTAATATAAAAAGATAAAACCTCAAAAAAAATCCCAAACAGAGATTGAATATCAATCAACTGTTTGGGATTTTTTATCACAGTATTTATAATTTACTGTTTTTCAGCAATTTCGGACAGATATCTGTAAACTGACACTTACCACAATCCGGGTTGGCACTTTTACAAACATACCTGCCATGCAGAAGCAACCAGTGATGAGCATTAGGAATATCTTCATGTGGAATATGCTTCATCAGATAATCTTCTACTTTACGAGGAGTATCAGCGGTTCTTGGAACTAAACCTAAACGATGACTTACACGATAAACGTGTGTATCAACAGCCATCGTAGCCTTACCAAACCAAACAGCCCGTATCACATTGGCAGTCTTTCGCCCTACTCCTGAAAGAGTAACCAACTGAGCCATTTCGGAAGGAACCTCTCCATTAAAATCACACACCAGTTTACGCGACATTTCCACCAGATGCTTAGCCTTGGCATTAGGATAACTGACAGATTTAATCAGATCGTAGATATCATCCTCCTCAGCCTGAGCCATTCTGTTTGCATCAGGATAACGGGCAAAAAGAGCAGGTGTAACCATGTTGATACGCTTGTCTGTACATTGAGCCGAAAGCAAGGTTGCCACCAAAAGCTGAAATGCACTACCAAACTGCAACTCCGTGGTTACATGAGGCATGGATTGCCGAAAGTAATCCAACACAAATTGATACCGCTCGTCTCTTAACATAATAATATTACTTCTTTGCAGCAGGAGTAGCAGCAGGGAGTGTGCTCTTGTAAGCCTTGTTAAGACCAGAGATCACTTCTTTGGTAATATCATAAGCCTTGTCTGCGTACAGCAAGTTGTCACCACTCTTAGAGAAGATGATGCTATATTTCTTATCCTTATTATATCTTGCCAGATAATTAGCGATGCTATCATGAAGAGCCTTATTGTACTTCTCCTGTTCTGAAGCAAACTCGTTGCTCAAACGCTGCTGCAATCCCTGCAGATCATTATTCTGCTTCTGCAAAGCAGCTTGTCTTTGCTCTGCTGCCTCACGAGTTAAAGCATTCTGCTGTATCTGCTGCTGGAAATTAGCAGCTGCAGCCTGCAAGTTCTGCTGCTTCTGTGCAAGCGTAGCCTGAATATTCTGACCCTTCTTTTCAAGAATTGCAGCATACTCCTTTGCGAATTTATATTGAGTCATGATAGAATCCACCTCAACATAAGCAATCTTTAACTCAGCAGGAGCCTTACTCTCAGATTTAGCTTCAACCTGTGGCTGTGACTTGTTGCAAGATGTTAGTGACAAAGCTACCATAGCAGCAAATGCCACTGAACCCAAAATGTTCTTTTTCATTTCTTCTATAATTTTATTATTACTTATTTTCTATTTCTCAAATTCTCAAAAATCAAATTAGGAATCGGAATGCATACATGAGTTATCATTATAATAAACATAAAATAACATATACGTTATCTCCCATTTATCACAATATATCTCAATTATTAATTAATAGGCTTTTCCTGCCTGACGCGCTTCTCTATCCTGATCGATGACACAATGAATGCCCTGCTTGCGCAAGCCTGGATTATCATGCACATGCTGGGAAGAGAACTTTCCGTTCTTCCTAAAAATCAACTTAACTGATAACAATGCTATACAAATAGCAATTATTAACACACTAAATAGGAATATCTTTACCATTTTTATTAATTTTGCAGTGCTTTAATTAGCACATTTGGTTGCAAAGGTAATATTTTTTGGGGAATATCCCAAATAAAAAGCCAGAAATAGTAAGTAATTATAAATAAAATAACATTCTTTTCTAAAAAAAGTAAGTTATTAATAGTACAACTATAATATAAAAACATATTGATATGGAAAAAAATGAGTTAAAACCATCTTGCGTTTTCGAGCAATTCGCAAAAATCAACCAAATTCCTCGTCCTTCTAAGCACGAGGAAAAGATGATTGAATTCCTCAAAGATTTTGGTGCAAGCAGAAATCTTGAAACCAACGTTGACAAAACGGGCAATGTGATCATCAGAAAGCCTGCTACACCTGGATATGAGGACAGAGAAACCATCATTCTCCAGAGTCACATGGATATGGTTTGCGATAAATTGGTAGATGTTGATATCGACTTTACAAAAGATCCTATCCAGACTTATATTGATGGCGAATGGTTGAAAGCTAAGGGAACTACTCTGGGTGCTGACGATGGAATTGGATGCGCTATAGAACAGGCTATCCTTGACAGTAATGAGATCGAACACGGTCCTATAGAATGTGTGTTTACACGTGATGAAGAAACTGGCTTAACAGGTGCGCATGGCATGGAAGCCGGTTTTATGACAGGCAAAATGCTCATCAATCTGGATTCTGAGGATGAAGGACAGATTTTCGTTTCATGTGCTGGTGGACAGACCATTCACGCAACTTTTGATTTTGAACGTGAACAAGCTCCTGCTGGTTACTTCTTCATCAAATTGAGTCTGAAAGGCTTAAATGGCGGTCACTCAGGTGATGACATCAACAAGAAGCGCGCCAATGCCATCAAACTTCTCGCCCGCTTCCTGTATTTGGAGATGGAAAAGTTTAACGGCGACATCAGATTAGTCAACTTCAATAGTGGCAAGATGCACAATGCCATCCCTCGTGATGGTCAGGTAGTATTAGCTATCAAGAATGAGGTAAAAGAACAGGTTCGTATAGACTGGAACATCTTTGCATCAGAAGTTGAAGAAGAATTCCATGTTACAGAAAAGGAAATGGTCTTCAATATGGAATCTGCAGAATCATCTCCTGTCATCGAAAAGACAATAGCAGAAAAGTTCATCATGGCTTTACAAGCAGTAGATAACGGTCCGTTGACAACCTGCCAGGATGAAGCTATCGCATGGATGGTAGAAACTTCCAGCAATGTTGCCAGTGTGATTACTACAGACAACACGATTGATATCGTAGCTTCACAGCGCAGTAATGTGATGAGCAATCTGGAAAACATGACCAATACAGTGAAAGCTGCCTTCCAGTTGGCTGGAGCTAAAATTACGGTAGGCGACAAATATCCAGCATGGAAAATGCGTACAGATAGCAAACTAACGGAAATCACCGTTAAGAGTTACGAAAAACTTTTCGGAAAGAAGCCATTGGTCAAGGGTATTCATGCAGGTCTGGAATGCGGTCTCTTCTCAGAAAAATATCCTGATTTGGACATGGTTAGCTTTGGTCCTACTCTCCGAGAAGTACACACTCCACAGGAATCACTCTACATACCAACTGTACAGATGGTATGGGATCATCTTTTGGACATACTCCGCAATGCACCTCGCAAAGGATAACACGTCCAGTAACAGGTAGATAAGTATGGGCTTAAGCCCAAAACCACATAGTCCCACAGATTTCACAGATGAACACAGATTTTTTAGATAACAAAACAAAATCTGTGAAATCTGTGTAAATCTGTGGGACTTTTCTTGGCATACAAGATACGACTTATGCCATACCCAACTTTTACTTTATCCGAAACGCAAAAATATACTAAATTCAATAAAATGCCATAAAAGACGAATAAATATTCCTAAAGAAGAACAATTCAGTTAAAAACGTTAAAAAAATAGGGTAAATACTTGACAGTTTGGAAAATAATGATTAACTTTGCAATGTCTTAATGATAACAAATATGTTTCCTAAGATAGTGTATAAGTATAAGATAAACATTTATTAAATCACCAAAACTAAAGAAAATGAAAACAGAAAATGCTAAGAACTATGGTGAGTACGTAGAAATCGCATCACCTATTCAAGAAACTTTGTTTAAAACCCCAAATGTAATGGGCGGAGAAATTTGGTATAACTAACTTATGATTAGCTAAACAAGGAAATTTTCGTTGTCTCAAATCTTTTGTGGCAACAGCTACAAAAAGATAGGAGAAGTTATCACTTATAAGATGATAATTTCTCCTATTTTTATCTGAATTCAACTTTTTTATATGAATACAACTTTTATATGAAGACTTCTTCCATTCAAATCTCCAATTAAGCCAGCATACGTTTCATATATTTCCTAACCTCTTTACGAGCAGCACAAAGACGATTTTCAACCTTTTTATATTTAACATCCAACTTGATTGCAATCTCACTAATCTGCATTCCATCGCATACATTCATTCTGTAAATCTTACGTTGATTTTCACTCAGGCGGGCAATCCCACGCTCAAGGAATTCGTTAATTTGCTGGACCGAATAGATAGATTCCCCCGTATTAGTACATATTCCAGGAGCAGAAGAGTTCACGAAAAAATGCTCATAATCATACACACATTGACGATGACGCCAATAATCACAAATCAAATTCTTAGCAACTGTATATACCAAACAAGGCAAAGTGACAGAAGATATCATTTTGTCCATTTGCAAGAGGCGCAAGAAGATGTTCTGAACGACATCTTCAGAATCGTCAGCATATTGTAATCGAGAAGAAACGAAAGCCTTTACTTCTTCATAGTGCTGAGAATAATAGTCAGCGATCAAATCGGATTTAGATTGAAATTGTTGCATCATAATTGTGTTGTTTCAAAAAGTTTATCATTAAATATATGCAAAGGTAATAAAAAAAACAAAGCAACCAAATTTTACAAGAAACAATTTGAGCCAAAAAGTCATAAATGAAACATTTCAGATATAAGAAGAAACATTTTGTCACTCTTTGGCACGCCTTTTGTAAGTGGCAAAGACAAAACATATGAATAGTAAATTCAAAATTAAAACATATAATTATGGCACAAAAAGGTAATATTGGAGTAACGACAGAGAATATTTTTCCTGTCATCAAGAAGTTTCTTTATTCAGACCATGACATCTTCCTCCGCGAGATGGTGTCAAACGCAGTAGATGCCACACAAAAATTGAAAACACTTGCTGCTCAAGGTGATTTCAAGGGAGAAATTGGAGACACGACTGTAAGAGTTTCTCTTGACGAGAATGCTGGTACATTGACTTTCAGCGACCATGGTATCGGAATGACAGAAGAGGAAATAGATAAATACATCAATCAAATAGCTTTTTCAGGTGTTACAGACTTCCTCGACAAATACAAGGAGAATGCCAATGCCATCATTGGTCACTTCGGACTCGGTTTCTATTCTTCTTTCATGGTTTCCAACAAGGTGGAAATCATTACCAAGAGCTACAAAGAAGGCTCAAAAGCTGTAAAATGGAGTTGCGATGGTTCTCCAGCATTCGAAATTGAAGATGCAGAAAAGAGCGAGAGAGGTACTGATATTATCCTCCACATAGCAGATGATTGCAAGGAATTCCTTCAGAAGAACAAGATTCAGGAATTGCTGAACAAGTACTGCAAGTTCATGGCCGTACCTGTGGCATTCGGAAAGAAAACTGAATGGAAGGATGGAAAAAATGTAGAAACAGAGGAAGATAACATTATTAATAATGTAGAACCTTTATGGACTAAAGCTCCAAGCTCATTGAAAGACGAGGACTACAAGAATTTCTATCGTACCCTCTACCCTATGTCTGACGAGCCTCTGTTCTGGATTCACCTGAATGTAGATTTCCCATTCAATCTGACTGGTATTCTCTACTTCCCACGTATCAAGAACAGTATCGACATGCAACGCAATAAAATACAGTTGTATTGCAACCAGGTATTTGTGACAGACCAAGTCGAGGGTATCGTACCAGAGTTCCTCACCTTGCTTCATGGTGTCATCGATTCACCAGACATTCCATTGAACGTAAGCCGCAGTTACTTACAGAGCGACAGCAACGTCAAGAAGATTTCTACCTACATCACCAAGAAAGTAGCAGATCGTCTGAATTCTATATTCAAGGAAAACCGCAAGGAATACGAAGAAAAATGGGATGACCTCAAGATATTCATCAACTACGGCATGTTGTCTAAGGAAGATTTCTACGACAGAGCTAAAGACTTCGCCTTGTTTAAGGACGTAGATGGTAAGTACTTTACATTTGACGAATATAAAACCGTCATCAAGGACAACCAGACTGACAAGGAAGGCAACCTGATTTATCTCTATGCCAACAACAAAGAGGAGCAGTACTCATATATCGAGGCTGCAAAGGACAAGGGATATTCTGTACTCTTGATGAATGGACAGTTGGATACCCCAATGGTGAATATGCTTGAACAAAAGTTTGAGAAATCTCGTTTTGTTCGCGTTGATTCTGATACAATCGAGCGCCTTATCGTGAAAGAAGATGCCAAAAAGACAGACCTCAACCGTGAGCAGACCGACAATCTGACACAAGTGTTCCGTTCACAACTTCCTAAGATAGAAAAAACGGAATTCACAGTTGAAGTACAAGCTTTGGGTGAGAACAGCAAACCAGTAGTCATCACACAAAACGAGTGGATGCGCAGAATGAAGACCATGAGTCAGTTCCAGCAAGGTATGAACTTCTATGGTGAGATGCCTGACAGCTACACCATCATCTTGAACTCAGACCATATTCTGATAAAGAATGTTTTGGCAGATTCAGAAAGCAATACTACAGAAGCACTCAAGCCTATCTTGGCAGAGATCAAGGGTCAGGAAGCTCGTTTGGCAGTTCTTCATCAGGAACAGACCAAGAAGAAGCCAGAGGAGATCACCGAGCAGGAAAAGGATGATGTTCATCAAACCGAAAAGACTATCAGCGATGAAAAGGGCAAGCGCGATGAGATTATTGGCAATTACGCCAAGAACAACAATATCGTACATCAACTGATCGACCTTGCTTTGCTGCAAAACGGTATGCTGAAGGGCGCAGGTCTCGAAGCATTCTTGAAACGCAGCGTTGATATGATCAAATAATAGATTATTCCAACCGAATATTATAAAACAATTCCCCTCCCGGAAAGACTATCAAATGCTTTCCTGGAGGGGATTTTTATGTTGACAAACCAGAATCATAGATTACAAATTCAAGGAATAAAGGGAAACAGCACCGACAAACAAGTCATTTAGCAATAGAAAACAAGTCATTTAGCAATAGTAAACAAGTCACTCAGCACCAGTAAACAAGTCACTCAGCACCAGTAAACAAGTCACTTAGCATCAGTAAACAAGTCATTTAGCACCAGTAAACAAGTCATTTAGCATCAATAAACAAGTCATTTAGCATCAGTAAACAAGTCAGATGGCAACAGTATCTCCGAAAAATACCACTCCTTCATCTTTTACAATATTATCCGAAACACCAATTAAACTTGCCTATTGAATTAATATCAAAGAAACTGAGGTTAATATTGTTAAAAAATACGTCATAAATTTTGCTATAACATCAAAAAACACTATCTTTGCAATGTTTAAAGGTAAGTATGAATATATATCATGCAATTCATGCTAAATTACCTGAGAATGGAAGATTGGCAGAGTGACCGAATGCGCTGGACTCGAAATCCGGTATACCCTTTACGGGGTATCGGGGGTTTGAATCCCTCATCTTCCGCACATATCATTTATAAACCATTCTGTTTTCGCCATTCACCGAGCGGAAAAGATTCTAAAAACAAAATGATCATGAAGAAAGTATTTTTCACAATATTCATGTTTCTCCCTTTAATGATGTCAGCACAGACCGTATTGACACCAGAACAGAAGTTGGAGCAGGCTCAAAAGCAACTGGAAGAAGCCAAGAAAGCAGTTGAAGAAGCAAAAGCTGCTGCTGAAAAGGCGAAAAGTACAGATAAAGAACTGGAACCATCCATTGCAAACGAACCAGCATCTACTACGATTAATGGTAAAACTATCGTAGTCAAAAATCAGCAAAAGAATACAGAAAGCAACAATACTCCTTCAGAGACAAACCAAGGTTGGATTGTCCCTAAAGTTGAAAAACGAGCAGAAGTTGCCAAGAAAACGGTTACAAAGAATGGTGTCACGCTGAAAGATGACCCAAAATATTTGGAGGGCGCAATACCAACTGATGAAAATGGCAAAATCGAATTTACCATGCAAACAGATGCTAACGGGAAATCTGCAAAACAGATTTATGATCTTGTGTACAATTACTTCAGCAGTTTAACACAAGACAAAAATAATATAGCAAGCAGAGTTGCACTTGTCAATCCAAAAGAGAACATCATAGCAAATACCATGGATGAATGGCTTGTTTTTAGCCAGTCATTCCTTTCACTCGACCGAACAGAATTCAGATATCAGTTGGTTGCAAAAATTGCAGATAACTCTTTGACCGTTACTTTGTCAAAAATCATCTATAATTACGAAGAAGGACGCTCTACCGGTTTTAAGGAACCAGCAGAAAATGTAATTTCTGATCGCTATGCACTCAATAAGAAAAAGAATGGCTTAGCACGCATCTTTGGCAAATTCCGCAAGGGAACTATTGACCGTAAAGATCAGATTTTCAGCGATATAAAAGCATTAGTTAAAATTTAACTTTCAAGTGGTTTAATACAATTCATTCAAAATGCAAGAAGATAACAAGATACAGGATACAGTAAATACTGAATCCAACGAGAATAACGAAACTAAGACATCTTATGCCGTCAGACCCCAACATCGCCAGCGACGACTCATTGACTATGATGGCAGAGACAAGATGCTGAAAGTTCGAAACAAGCTTAATATTGCATTCATGCTTTTGGCTGTCATCGGACTCATTCTTTGGACTCAAACAGAATATCAAACTGCAAGTACCATTGTACTGATTATAGGAGTTGTTCTTAAAATTATTGAAGTCTGTCTCAGGCTATTTAAGAAATAACATTATTAAGATTTTAAGAAATGATATTAGGTTTTGTCAGTTCAAGAATCATGAGAAAACCATATATATAGGAATAAGAAAGTAGTAAATGAATACCTACATAATGAATAAAATATTCACTACAATGCTATTTTGTGCTGCAACCACCTCGGTTGCAGCACAAACTGATTTTAATTCAATCAATGAAGATGGAGATTTCCGCCCAGCTTCCGAAAGAAGAATAAGTACAGATTCACTCGGCTCCAATCAGGAAATTCCTAAAGGAATTAAGGTTTGGACGGTAGATGAAAGATTCGGCGACCAGCAAGATGCTGTTGTAGATACACTTCAGCATATGTACATGAATACGACTTTCACAGAAGGACTTCGCGGAGAATACAACACCTTAGGTAACATGGGCTCTCCGAGAATAGGACGTATTTTCATTGATCGCAGAAATACTCAGGGACAATTCCTTTTCACAGAACCTTATTCATATTTCAACACGCCCGTCAGTGATTTTCATTTCACCAACACATACTCACCAATAACCAACATCACACTCAATTCATGTGGTGACCGCACGAATGGTGAGGACGATTTCCATGCCATCTTTGCTGTCAATGCCAACAAGCGATTGGGAGCAGGATTCAAATTCGACTACAAATACGGACGTGGTTACTATAACGCACAAAGTACCAGTCACTTCAAATATACCATGTGGGCTTCCTATATTGGTGACCAATATCAGGCACATTTACTTCTTAGTACGCTCCACCAGAAAGTGACAGAGAATGGAGGTATTACAGATGATGACTATATCAAGCACCCGGAAATTTTCGAAGAAACATTTACGGAAAACGAGATTCCAACTGTTTTAGAGAAGAACTGGAACAGAAATGATAATCAGCATATCTTCTTATCTCATCGCTATAGCTTAGGTTTCAAACGCAAAGTTAAAATGACAGAAGAAGAAATCAAGGCTAAGAAATTCGCTATGGAATCTGCAAAGGATAATGCTGAAAGCGAAGCTAAAGAAGAAGCCATAAAAAAGGCGAAAGAAACCGGAAAGAAATTTAACGAGAAGGAATTTGATAAAGCCCAACAAACTAAATATTCAGGAAGACCAGAAGGTGCTAAAATTGCAGGCAACGAACCTGCCCAGGAAGCTAATGCTGGCTCTTTGAAAACAGATACAACCAGAATAGCAGTCAATGGTAAAGCTGCTGCTGATAGCTTATTGGCCATCCAAAAGAAGGCCAAGGAAGACTCATTGTTCTATAAAACTGAGTTCGTACCAGTCACCAGCTTTATCCATACACTCAAGTTTGACAACTACAAGCGTATATACACTGCTTATCAGACCCCTACGAACTTTTACTTAAACGAATACTACAATGCGGGTAAGTTGGCAGGAGACTCTATATACGACAAGACCCGCCATTGGGAAATGAAGAATACCTTTGCTTTAGCTACTTTAGAGGGCTTCAGCAAATGGGCCAAAGCTGGCATCAAAGCTTTTGCAAGTTACGACATGCGCCACTTCGACTTGCCTACAATGGAGGGCGGTATAGAAAAATATAATGAACATACACTTAGTGTTGGTGGTCAACTCAGTAAAAAACAAGGAAAGCTATTACATTATAATGCCATTGCGGAAATAGGTATCGCAGGCGAAGATGCGGGTACTTTGGCTGTAGATGGAAATCTGGATGTAAATATCCCTTTCCTTGGAGATACGCTTTCGATTATTGGAGATGCATTCTTCCATCGCGAGAATCCATCTTTTTACTATAGAAAATATCATTCCCGACACCTCTGGTGGGAAAACGATCTCGATAAGATTATTCATACCCGCATCATGGGAACATTAAGATTCAATAAGACTCGCACTTCGTTACGTGTTGCCGTTGATGAAATCAAGAATTATACTTATTTGAGTCAGAGTTACAGCATTACCGATGAAGGTTTGAGAACTGGCGTTACAGTAACTCCTATGCAGAGTTCCAGTCCTATCAATTTGCTTACTGCACAATTAAAACAGGACTTTAAGTTGGGCATACTGAATTGGGAAAACGTAGTCACATACCAGCATTCAAGCAAAGAAGAAGTAGTACCGGTACCAGACTTGGACATCTACACCAATTTATATATCAAATTCTCTATCGCAAAAGTTTTGCATATAGACTTAGGTGCAGATGCCCGATATTTCACGAGCTACACAGCACCCGACTATTCTCCATATATGGGACAGTATGTTGTCCAGGGAAATGGTGATAAGAACGTAAAGGTAGGCAACTATCCGATAGTCAATGTATATGCCAATGCATTCATCAAGCATACCCGTTTCTTTGTCATGATGAGTCACGTCAATGCCGGACAGGGTGACAGAAATTATTTCTTGACACCTCACTACCCTATCAATGGAAGGGTATTCAGATTTGGAGTAAGTTGGAATTTCTTTAACTGATAAAATGGTAAAAACGAATTCTGTAAAAGCGTGGCTTTTAGCAACACGCCCCAAGACGCTTTCAGCGGCTGCAGTTCCTGTCATGATAGGAACTGCATTCGCCTGGCGCAATACAAGCGAACATTTCAATTGGATTCCTGCAATCTTATGTTTGCTGTTTGCATGGATTATGCAGATTGATTCAAACCTCGTCAACGACTATTTTGATTTTAAAAAAGGTAATGATGACGAGACGAGATTAGGTCCTAAAAGAGCATGTTCTGAAGGATGGATAACATCCGATGCAATGGTATGGGGAATCCTCATTACAACCCTTTTGGGATGTATGACAGGAATACCGCTTATATTATACGGAGGACTGGAAATGGTGATGGTAGGAATAGCATGTGTCGTATTTTGTTTTCTCTACACCACATTATTCAGCTACCACGGATTGGGTGACATCTTAGTACTTCTGTTTTTCGGTATCATTCCTGTATGCTGTACGTACTACGTCTGTATGCCTCTCCACCAACAAATCCCAACAGGTGAAGTTATCGCATCATCCATAGCCTGCGGCTTAGCAATAGACGCACTATTGATAGTCAACAATTACAGAGATATTGACAATGACAGGAGCAACGGCAAGATAACCCTTGCAGTACGTTTGGGAGAAAACAAGACAAGAAGGCTATACGAATCAATAGGATACCTCGCTGCAGGTATCATGATCATCCTCATATTCTTCGATTTATATCAAATCAATAAGGTAATACCAACATATGCTATATACATTATATATATCATATTACACCGGCAATCCTATAAAGAGATGAAAAGAATCAACAAGGGAGCAAAATTAAATCAGGTTCTCGGCTTGACAGCCCGTAATATTTTAGTTTTTGGCCTCCTATCAGTTGCAGCCATTCTTTCAGTAATACTTATATAAAAAGCTTATGAAACAACAGGTAAATCTTGAGATAATGGAATTCATCGAACTTCAGATTCTTCCACGTTACAATGCTTTCGGAACGAGTCATGGTTTGCGCCACGTGAATAGAGTTATCAAAAACTCCATCAAGTTGGCAGAAGTGACAGGTGCCGACATCAACATGGTATATGTGATAGCAGCATATCATGATTTAGGAATGGAAGGGCCAAGAGCCATCCACCATATCACAAGTGGCAAGATACTCCAGAGTGATCAAAGATTGAAGCGTTGGTTCAACCCAGAACAAATCAAAATCATGAAAGAAGCTGTGGAAGATCATAGAGCATCTTCCAGCAGACAACCTCGAAGTATTTATGGAAAAATCGTAGCAGAGGCTGATAGAGATATCGAAGCTCATGAAATTTTCCTGCGAGCTATCCAATATGGAATAGAAAATTACGCAGAGAAAGATAAAGAAAACCAATGGCTCAGATTCTCTCAGCACATGGAAGAAAAATACTCCAACAATGGGTATATCAAACTCTGGATACCAAATTCACCCAACGAAAAGGCATTAAAAGAACTCAGGGGTATTATAGAAAACAAAGAAGAATTAAGAAGAACATTTGAAAGCATCTGGAAAGAAATTGAAGAATGCAAATAAAAAAATGAGAAAATATTTGGTTATTTCATAAGAAAGCATTACCTTTGCAAATGTAAGACATGACAAATGAATAAAAATATTTGGGGTCGTATCGGTTCGATCGGGTTACTCTTCATATAAAATCGTGAAACCGAGAAGACTTCTCTTGTTGATGGCGGGCCATATAAATCGCATTTGCGACTAAGCTGTAAAGCCAGTGGATTACAAAGACGGAGAGCTCTCAAACTTGTGAAAGTTCAGAGTTTCATCACATCATCGAGCGACCCCTCTCTTTTTATAAGTACATGAAAGTACAGACATCCCTATCATGCCAGACAATAACGCTAACAGATACAACATGGAAATAACAGAACAAACACTTCAGCAAGTTGAGCGATTCATCAAGAAGATAGCTCAAAAGTTTCCTCCTCAAGAACTCGATGAAACTTCTGCTCTTACAGATATTCATGTACGATGTTCTCAGGACAGTGGAGAATTGTTGGCATTCAATGACGACGAACAGGAGATTACTCGCTGCGTTGTTGAACAATGGATAGACAACAAGGACGAAAAATTCTATGAGGAAGTTGCCAAGTGTTTGAGAGATGTCTTGAGAAAGAACAATGCTATCGTTGATAATTTGGGAATTCTCAAACCATATAGTTTTGTTCTCGAAGATGATGACAAAGAACATCTTGGAGAACTGTATCTGGCAGATGACGACACGATTATTGTGGGTGGTGATTTGATGGAAGATTTAGATCAAGACTTGGATACTTTCCTCGATGACCTACTCAAAGAAGTATAATCGTGCTTTCAGTAAAAAAG
>ERZ1026876.932-NODE-932-length-16015-cov-6.977694_pt1 | contig 16015 bp, 10 predicted proteins | sample MGYA00380168_ERZ1026876 | MGnify/ENA primary metagenome ERZ1026876 (study PRJEB33269, sample SAMEA4719804) | human gut metagenome | biome: human-associated habitat; feature: organic feature; material: feces | place: Cameroon | collected 2013-10 ... | reverse complement strand
CCGGCACCGCCATTGCCCTGATGATCGAAAACCAGAACACCCGCAGCGGCGACTATGCCAAAACGGCTGACCTGCTGCGGCCCGGCCACGCGGATTACACTGCCTACGCCAAGTACCACGGCTATCAGGATGCCCGGGGCGGCGGCCACTTTTCGGGCCGCGTCACCGCCGCGCTGGTGGCGGGCGGTGCTCTGGTGCTGGGAGCCCTGAACCGGGCCGGGATCGAGATCGTGACTCACATCGGGCGGTGTGCCGGGATCAGCGATGCCCCCTTTGCGCTGGACGATCCCGCCGCGCTGGCGGCGCAGGCCGAGGCACTGCTGAACAAGTCCGAGGGCTTTGCCCTGCTGGACGGCAGTGTGGAGGAACCCATGAAAGCTGCCATCCGTGCCGCCGGTGCCGAGGGCGACAGCGTGGGCGGCGTGCTGGAGACCGCCATTCTGGGCCTGCCCGCAGGCGTGGGTGAACCCTATTTCGACAGCGTGGAGAGCAAGCTCTCCCACCTGGCCTTCTCCATCCCGGCGGTCAAGGGCATCGAGTTCGGTTCCGGCTTCGGCTTTGCGGACCAGAAGGGCTCGGAGGCCAACGATGCCTTCCGGATGCAGGGGGAGCGCATCGTCACCGCCACCAACCACAATGCGGGCCTGAACGGCGGCATCTCCAACGGAATGCCCGTGGTGTTCCGCACGGCGGTCAAGCCTACCCCCAGCATCTACAAAACGCAGGATACGGTGGACTATATCGCAAAGAAGGACGCGGTGCTGTCCATTCAGGGCCGCCATGATCCCTGCATCGTGCCCAGGGCTGCCATTGTGCAGACCTGCGCCGCCGCGCTGGCCGTGGGCGACCTGCTCACCGCAAAATACGGCATGGCCTGGATGGAGAACCCCACCGGCTACCGCAAGGAGGTGCTGTAAATGGAATACGGACTCATCGGCGGGCGGCTGGGCCACTCCTACTCCAAGATCATCCACGAGATGCTCTGCGGCTACCGGTACGACCTGTGCCCCCTGCCCACGGAAGAGGAAGTCCGGGCTTTTATGACCCGGCGGCAGTTCAGGGCCATCAATGTCACCATCCCCTATAAGCTGGTGGTCATGGAGTACTGCTCCTACATCGACCCCCACGCCAAGGCCATCAACGCCGTGAACACCATCGTCAACAGGAACGGCCTGCTCTACGGCTACAACACCGATTACCCCGGCTTCTCCTACCTGTGCGATGCACACGGTGTGGAGTTCAAGGACAGGACCGTGCTTATTCTGGGCACCGGCGGCACCCACAACACCACCTGGGCCGTGGCCCATGACCGGGGCGCGAAACAGATCTATACCGTCAGCCGCCATCCCGACCCCGAAAAGGGAGAGCTGACGTATGCTCAGGCCCTGACCACCGGGGCGCAGATCATCATCAACACCACGCCGGTGGGCATGTACCCCAATGTGGGCGTGAGCGCCCTGGATATCACCTCCATGCCCGGGCTGGAAGCCGTGATCGATGTCATCTATAATCCCGATAAGACCGAGCTCATCCTCCGGGCCCAGGAGCTGGGGGTGCCCGTTGCCGTCGGCGGTCTGGAAATGCTGGTGGCGCAGGCAGTGTACGCGGCAGAATTTTTCCTCGACCGCAAGTTTGAGGATGCCGGTGCCGAGATCACCCGTGTGACCAGCGAGCTGCGGCGGGAACAGCTGAACATTGCCCTCATCGGGATGCCCTCCTCGGGCAAATCCACTTTGGGCCGCGCTCTGGCGGAACGGCTGGGCAAGCGGTTCGTGGATCTGGACGAGGAGATCGTCAAGGCCGACGGCCGGAGCATCCCGGACATCTTTGCCGCTGAGGGGGAGGCAGGCTTCCGGAAGCTGGAGGCCGCGCAGACCGCCCGCTTTGCCCGGGAGAACCGGCAGGTCATCTCCTGCGGCGGCGGCGTGGTCAAGGACCCGGCAAACCTCCGGGCGCTCCACGCCAACGGCATCGTGCTCTTTATCGACCGGCCGCTGGAAGATCTGCTGGTGGGCGGCGGAAGGCCCCTTTCCACCAGCCCTGAGGCCCTGAAAACCATGGAAGCCCAGCGCCGCCCGCTCTATCTGGCGGCAGCGGATGCTGTGATCCCCAACAAGACCACCCCTGCGGATGCCGTGACGGCGGCAATGGAGGCGCTGGATGAAATTTTTAGTCATTAACGGTCCCAACCTCAACCTGACTCAGTTCACGGAGCCGGGCATGGAGGGGCAGATCGATTTCAATACACTGTTGGATTATATCGAGGCGGGCTGTGCCCAGATGGATGTTCAGGCGGACTTTTTTCAGTCCAACCACGAGGGGGACCTCATCGATGAGATCCAGTCGGCGGCAGGCCGGGCCGATGGCATCATCCTCAACCCGGGCGGCTACGCCTATTACAGCGTGGCCATTCTGGAAGCGCTGCAGGTGTGCGGCGTGCCCGCCGTGGAAGTGATGCTGGCCGACCCCAGCGGCAAGGAGCCCTTCCGCAGCGTGGATGTGGTCTCCTTTGGCTGTCAGGGCCGCTTTGCAGGCGAGGGGGTCAGCGGATATCTCCATGCCTGCGCCTACCTTGTGCAGCTGCTCCGGCTGGATGGCGGCGCGCAGACGCACCTGGTGCAGTAACAACCCTCTCAGTCTCGCATTCGCTCGCCAGCTCCCCCGAAGGGGGAGCCCTTGGCAAGTAGGGCAGGCTGTGCAGCAAAACGGAAAGCATAGAGACAAAACAGAAGGGAAAAGAAACAAGATGATCATTTCGACCAAAAAAGGCACCCCCAAGGAAGAGCTGGAAAAGATCGTAGACAAATTCGAGAAGCAGGGCCTGGATGTGACCCTGATCACCGGCAAGGATTACAATGTGTTCGGTCTGGTGGGCGATACCACCAAGATCGATGAGCGCGACGTGCTGGCCAACCCCTGGATCGACAACGTCACCCGCGTGTCCGCCCCCTATAAGCGGGCCAACCGCCTGTTCCACCCCGCCGATTCCATCATCGACTGCGGCGGCGTGAAGATCGGCAGGGGCGAGAAGATCGCCGTGATGGCAGGCCCCTGCAGCATCGAGGGCGAGGAGCAGGCACTGCGCATTGCCAACGGCGTAAAGGCGGGCGGTGCAAGCCTGTTCCGCGGCGGCGCTTATAAGCCCCGCACCTCTCCCTACTCCTTCCAGGGTCTGGAGACCGAGGGCATCCTCGATATGGTCAAGGCACGGGAGGCCACCGGAATGCCCATCGTGTCCGAGCTGATGAGCGAGGACCGGATCCCGGAGTTTGAGGAGTATGTGGACGTGGTACAGATCGGTGCCCGCAACATGCAGAATTTCCAGCTGCTCAAGGCCGTGGGCAAGATGCACAAGCCTGTGCTGCTCAAGCGCGGCCTGTGCAACACCATCGAGGAGTGGATCATGTCCGCAGAGTACATCATGGCCGGCGGCAACGAGCAGGTCATTCTCTGTGAGCGGGGCATCCGCACCTTTGAGAAGTACACCCGCAACACCCTTGACCTCTCCGCTGTGCCCATCATCCACGAAAAGACCCATCTGCCCATCATCGTGGACCCCAGCCACGCCACCGGCAAGGCCAATCTGGTTGAGCCGATGATGATCGCCGCTGTGGCCGCCGGTGCCGACGGTCTGGAGGTGGAAGTCCACTATGATCCCCGCCACGCATGGAGCGATGGTGCACAGTGCCTGACCCCGGATGCCTTTGCACAGGCCATGGCAAAGTGCCGTCAGGTCGCATGGGCCATTGGCCGGGATATGTAACACGATGAACGGCCTCACCCTCTCAGTCAAAGCCTGACGGCTTTGCCAGCTCTCCCAAAGGGAGAGCCTCTGGCGAAACCACAGACCTTGCGGTGGACTGCCAAGGCCTCGCCCTTTGGGAGAGGTGGCAGCGCAAAGCGCTGACGGAGAGGGCGAGCCAGGTAAAGTAACACGATGAACATTACGATAAAATCAAGCCGGACGGTGGGCGGCAGGATCGCCGCGCCGCCCAGCAAAAGCATGGCTCACCGGGCGGTGCTCTGCGCGGCGCTGGCAAAGGGGACCTCCCATCTCCATCATCTTGCTTTCAGCAAGGATATCTCCGCCACGCTGGACGCGGCGGGCCGACTGTGCGCCCGTGTCACCACCGGTGAAAACGACGCGGTGGTGGAGGGGCTTGGCCGCTTTCTGCCGGTTGATGCCCCCGTGGACTGCTGTGAGAGCGGCAGCACCCTGCGCTTCCTCATCCCGCTGGCCAGCCTGACCGGGCAGGAAGTGACTTTTACGGGCCGTGGGCGGCTGATGGAGCGGCCCCAGTCGGTCTACAAAACGCTGTATCAGCAGCAGGGCCTGCGCTTTGAGCAGGGCGCGGACCGCCTGACCGTGGAAGGTGCCCTGACCCCGGGCGAGTACGAGCTGGCAGGCAACGTGTCCAGCCAGTTCATCAGCGGGCTGCTGTTTGCCCTGCCCCTGCTGGGCGGCACCAGCACCCTGCATCTCATCCCGCCTGTGGAGAGCCGGAGCTACATTGATATGACCCGCGCGGTGCAGCACGCCTTTGGCGTGGAGAGCCGCTGGCTGGATGAAAACACGCTGGAAATTCCCGGCGGGCAGCACTATCTTCCCGGTGATTACACCGTGGAGGGCGATTACAGCCAGGCGGCTTTTCCTGCCGTGCTGGGCGCTGTGACCGGCGGTGTGGCCATCACCGGCCTGTCTGAGGAGACCTTGCAGGGCGATGCGGCCATTCTGGAGATCCTCCGGCGGTGCGGTGCAAGATTCACCCGCACCGGGCAGGGCGTGGTGTTTGAAAAGGCTCCGCTCCACGGAACGGACATCGACCTTGCCGACTGCCCCGACCTGGGCCCCGTGCTGATGGTGCTGGGCCTGCTGTGTGAGGGAACCACGGTCATCCGCAACGCCGAGCGTCTCCGCATCAAGGAGAGTGACCGCATCGAGGCCATGGAGACCGAGCTGCGGGCCTGCGGCGGGCAGCTGGAGAGCGAGGGCGGCACCATTACCATCCATGGCTGTGCCGGCGCGCTCCATGCCCCGGAGCAGCCGCTTTCCGGCCACAACGACCACCGCGTGGTGATGAGCCTTGCGGTGCTGGCGCTGGCCGCCGGGCTGGCCCTGCCCATCAGCGGGGCCGAGGCCATTGCCAAGAGCTGGCCGGATTTTCTGGAAGCCATCAAGCCTTTGGGCGCGGAGGTGGAACATGTTGGATAAATCAAAGCGTTATCTCATTGTGGGCCTGGGCCTGCTGGGCGGCAAGTACGCCTTGGAGCTGAGCAGGGCCGGGTTCCATGTGGACGGCATCAACCGCAGCGAGGGCCATCTGCAGTATGCCCTCGACCACGGCTATATCGCCAGCGGCAAGACCCACGATTTTGAGGATCTGGTGCGTCAGGCCGATCATATCATCTTCGGCTTGTACCCCACGGCCCTGCTCGAGTGGTTCCGGACCTACGGCCACCTGCTGAAGGAGGGCTGCATCTTTACCGATGTGTCGGGCGTAAAGACCGGTCTGGTGGAGCCCATTCAGGCCATGTGCAGGCCGGGCGTGGAGTTCATTGCCAGCCACCCCATGGCGGGCCGTGAGACCTCCAGCGTGGAGCACGCCGCCGAGGTGAATTTTGCCCCGGCCAACTTCATTGTGACCCCCACGGAAAAGAACACCCCGGAGGCCGTTCAGTGGGCCAGGGAGCTGGCCGAGGTGCTGGGCTTCAGGCATATCTGCACCCTGACCGTGCAGGAGCATGACAGGATGATCGGCTATGTCAGCCAGCTCTGCCATGCCATCGCCGTCAGCCTGATGTGCGCCAACGACAATACCTCGCTGTGCGAGTACACCGGCGATTCCTTCCGGGACCTGACCCGCATTGCACGCATCAACGATAAGATGTGGGCGGAGCTGTTCCTCTGGAACAAGGAAAACCTCATCTCCGAGATCGACCAGTTCAGCGGGGCGCTGAACGAGATGCGCAACGCCCTTGTGGCCGATGACCGGGAAAAGCTGGAGGAGATGTTCCGCCTGTCCACCCAGCGCCGCGCGGCGTTTGATAAGAAAGCGCCGTAACCTTTTCAGCACACAGCACTGCTGTTTTTTCTGGCTCCCCTGCTGGGGGAGCTGAAAGCGAGACTGAGAGGTTTGGCACAACACGAAAAAATGAGGTGTACCGAATGCCCAAACAGGAAGGCCAGAAATCCAAGCTGCTGGCGCTATTGCGCATTTTTGAGCAGCAGACCGATGAAAACCACCTGCTGAACGTGCCGCAGCTGGTGGAGCTGTTGGAGGCGCAGGGCATCCGCTGTGAGCGCAAGAGCGTGTACAGCGATATTGAGGCACTGGGTGCGCTGGGCTATGACATCAAGCTGCGCCGGGGCCGGGGCGGCGGGTATTTCCTTGCCAGCCGCACCTTTGATCTGGCGGAGCTCAAGCTGCTGGTGGATGCCGTGCAGGCAAGCCGGGTGGTATCCGGCACCACGAGCAGGCGGCTGATCCACAAGCTGGAAAAGCTCTGCTCCAACTACGAGGGCAGCCAGCTGCAGCGTCAGGTCTATGTGGAGGGCCGCCCCAAGACCGACAGCAAGAGCCTGCTGTACAGCATCGATGCCCTGCACGAGGCCATCAACAACGGTAAAATGGTGGAGTTCCTCTACAGAAAAGCCGACAGCCGCGAGAAAGAGAAAAGGACCGTCAGCCCGTGGCAGCTGGCCTGGGAGAACGGGTGCTACTACCTCATTGCCTTTGCCGACGAAAAGGGCATCCGCCATTATCGGGTGGACAAGATGAGCGGGGTCCGGGTGCTGGATGCGCCCCGGCGGGGTCAGGAGCAGTTTGCGGATCTTGACCTGCCTGCCTATCTGCGCAAGCACTTTGGAATGTACGGCGGGCCGGAGCATCGCGTTACCCTGCGGTGCACCGCTGATCTGCAAGGTGCCATGCGGGAGCGCTTTGGCGCAACGCCCATGTTCCTGCCTGAGGAGAATGGCTGCTTCCATTTTGATGTCCCCATCTGCGTCAGCGACCAGTTCTACGGCTGGGTCTGCGGCTTTGGCGGCAAGATAGAAGTGGTCGCCCCGCCCGAAGTGCGGCAGGGGCTGCGGGAGATGACCGCCCGGCTGGCAGAACAGCATCAATAACACAAAAAGGACTGCGAAAGCAGTCCTTTTTGCGTGTTTACGGTTCCTTCAATTCCAGATCACTGGGCAGAATCAGATCCAGGGCGGCGGCAGGTTCGGCCACGAGGCGGCGGCTCTGGTGGAAGATGGCCTTTTCCAGTGTGTTGCGGGCAAGGCGGCCATTGCCGGCGGTGCGGGCATCGGCAGCCTGCCAGCGGGCATAATAGCCCAGCAGGGGTTCGGTGCAGGCTTCGGCCAGGGTGTAGCCCTTGTTTTTGGCAAGGACCCGGGTGATCTGCAGCAGCTCCACGGCGGTGTAGTCCGGGAACTCGATCCGGTTGGGAAAACGGCTGGCAAGGCCGCTGTTGGCGGTGAGGAAGGTCTCCATCTCCCTGGTGTAACCTGCCAGAATGACCACCAGCTCATCCCGGTGATCCTCCATCCCCTTCACCAGCGTGTCGATGGCTTCCAGCCCGAAGCTGTCCTGCTCGCCGCGGTAAAGGCTGTATGCCTCATCAATGAAGAGCACGCCGCCCAGCGCGCTCTCGATGACGCTGTTGGTCAGGGGGGCGGTGTGGCCGGTGTAGCGGCCCACCAGGTCGGCACGGGTCACCTCCACCAGCTGGCCGCCCTTGAGGGCACCGATGGCTTTCAGATACCGTGCCACCAGCCGGGCAATGGTGGTCTTGCCGGTGCCGGGGTTGCCCGTGAAGATCATGTGCATCGAAAGGCTGGCAGTCTTGAGTCCGGCGGCGGCGCGGCGCTGCTGCACCTGCAGGTTGTCGGCCAGACCGAACACATATTCCTTGACCGGGGCAAGGCCCACCAGCTCGTTGATCTCGGCGCGGATGGCATCCAGCGCGCCGGTGTAGGCGGCAGGCAGCAGGTCGAACAGGGGCTGGTCTGCGCCGTCGTTCAGGCGGAACAGCACCCCTTCCGGCCCGGCGGTCAGGGTCACGGTGCCGGTCAGTGTTTCATCGGTCCGCAGGCAGTATTCGCTCAGGGCGCGGAAGATGCGGTCAGTGCACGCGGAAAGGCCTGCCGCACCCTTCTGTGCGGTGCACTGGGCCGCGACATAGTCCCGCACATCGGCCCCGGCGGAAAGGGTCAGCCCCAGCCGGGTGCGGATCTTCTGGGCCAGCGCGTTGAGCTGCTGTGCGGCAAGGGCGGCCAGATCCTCCCGGGTGTAGGAGGCCGTCTCGCAGACATCCCCCAGTGCCGACACCAGCGCCGCACCGAATTTGTCAGCCAGTGCCTCCCGGCCCTTGTGGGAGTAGAAGATGAGGTATTTGCCGCAGGGGTCGATGCGGCTGACGGCTCCCGGGGCCAACGCTGTGCCTGCATCCACAAGGATGCCCTCCTTGTTCACGAGATACCGGCTGGACAGGGGGGCGCTGCCCTTGACGGCCAGATCGGACAGGGTCTTCAGAAAGCCGGGATAGCAGCTCTCGTAGTGCTCAAAGGCAAGGATCTCCCCGGGCGCGTGCAGGGCGGCGTAGAGGTCCTGCAGGAAGAGCTTCTCGGCTCCGGAATTGGGGTAAAGGGCCAGATCCAGCGTGGCGATCCTGTCGCTTTGCAAAAGGCCCCGGGCCGCCATGCAGCGGGCAGTTTCTTCCAGTGCAAAATGCCGGCCTGTGCCTGCCCCGCCTGTGAGCAGGATGAGGTTGCGGGCGGCGGGGGCTTCGGTGCCCAGCACAAAGGGGCGGCGCATGGCCCGCACCACGCTGTCCACAAAAGCATCCTGCCCCAGCACCGTCTGCTTGACCTCGGCGGCAAGGCCTTCAAAGCTGCCCAGGTGCTCCGGCTTCACGTCGGTGGTGCCCCTGGCCAGCAGGCCTTCGTCCTCCATGTCCCGCAGCATCTGGCGGCTGCTTTCCAGCGCGGCGGCGGTGGCATCGCTCTGGGTCTTGAGCTGGGCGTTCTGCTGCTTCAACAGCTCATCCAGCCGCTTCTGCTGTTCCAGAAGCGCCGCGTTCAGGTCGGGCAGGGCGGCGTTGCCGCCTGTTTTGGGTGCAGAAGTGCCGGGGGCGGCCTTGAATCTGCCCCCCGGGCCGAACACGCCGTTCATCAGACTTTCCCAATCATCGGTGTATGCCATAAAGCTTCCCTCCGTGCGGTGTTTTTTCTTTCAGTATAGTGGAGTCTGGTACGTTTTGCAAGGAAAGGGTTGAAATAAAGAACAAAGTTCGTTACACTATTGTCAAACGAAAGGATGAATTGCCATGGAGCCAAGAACACCTGCTGAATGGAAGACGCTGTTTGAGAGCGAAGCCTTTGCCCGCCAGACGGAATACTACGGCCCGCTGGGGGTGGAGTATACCCCCGCCGGGACACACCTGCGCCTGTGGGCTCCCACGGCAAAACAGGCAGCAGTGAACCTGTACCGCCGGGGCACCGGCGGGGCCTGTGTGGGCACCCTGCCCCTGCAGCAGCAGGACAAGGGTGTGTGGAGCATCTATCTGCCCGGCGACCAGCACGGAAAATACTACGATTTCACCCTTACCACCCCGTTTGGTACCTGCAATGCAGCGGACCCTTACGCCCGCTCGGCGGGGGTGAACGGGGTGCGCAGCATGATCTTTGACCCGGCCCGGGTAGACCCGCAGGGCTGGGAGCGGGATGTGCGGCCGGTGATCCCATCGGCCCGCCGCAGTGTGTGGGAGGTCAGCGTCCGGGATTTCTCGCAGGACCCGGCCAGCGGCGTGCACACGGCCTGGCGGGGCAAGTTCCTGGCCTTTACCCAGCAGGGCACGACCCTGAGCAGCGACGGCATCCACCCCACCTGCCTGAATTACCTCAAGCGGCTGGGGGTGAGCTATGTCCAGCTCATGCCCATCTTCGATTTTGGCAGCGTGGATGAGAGCCGCCCCCTGACCCGGCAGTATAACTGGGGCTACGACCCCACCAACTTCAATGTGCCCGAGGGCAGCTACTCCACCGACCCCACCCGGGGTGAGGTGCGGGTGCGGGAGTGCAAGCAGATGATCGCGGCTCTTCATGCGGCGGGCATCGGCGTTGTAATGGACGTGGTGTATAACCACATGTACCGCTCCGACAATGTGCTGAACCGGGTGGTGCCCCTCTACTACTTCCGCCAGAACGACGACGGTTCCCTCTCCAACGGCAGCGGCTGCGGAAACGAGTTTGCCTCCGAGCGGCCCATGGCCCGGCGCTATCTCATCGATTCGGTGCTCTACTGGGCGCGGGAATATCACATCGACGGCTTCCGGTTTGACCTGATGGGCCTGTATGACGTGGAGACCATGAACCTCCTCCGGGCTGAACTGGACAAGCTGCCCGGCGGGCGGGATATCCTGATGTACGGTGAGCCGTGGCAGGGCGGCTGCAGCGCCCTGCACCGGTACGAGGCCAACAAGAACAACCTGAACATGCTGAACGAGCGCATCGGCATCTTTTGCGACAACACCCGGGATGCCATCAAGGGTGGCTGCTTCGATGCCCGGGAGCCGGGGTATGTGGAGGGCAGGCCCGGGAGCTTCTGGGATATCGGTGCTTCGGTGGCGGCGTGGTGCCGCAGTGAAAAGCTGCCGCCCCACGCCCCGGGGCAGATCATCAGCTACGTTTCGGCCCACGACAACTTCACCCTGTGGGATAAGCTCCTGCTGGTGCGCTATGCCCGCCCGGAGTTTGCCGCTGTGGACAAGACTGCGCTGGCCCAGAACCGGCTGGCAGCGGGCATCTACCTGACCAGCATGGGCCTGCCTTTCTGGCAGGCGGGCGAGGAGTTTGCCCGCACCAAAAAGGGGCAGGGCAACAGCTACCGCTCCAGCCCGGCCCTCAACCGGCTGGACTGGCACCGGGCCGAGCAGTTCCACAGCCTTGTGGATTACTACCGCGGGCTCATTGGCCTGCGGGCGGCGTTCCCCCGGCTGGGTGCGCTGGACAAGGCCAGCCCTGCCGCCATTGAGTTCTTCCCGCTGGAACAGCCTCTTGTGGGCTGGCGGCTCCCCGCCCAGTGGGGCGACGGCGCGGCATGGAGCGCCCTGTGCGTCTACTATAACCCCACCGAGACGGCGCAGGTCGTCACCCTGCCCGGCGGCAGCTGGAAGCTGCTGAGCGACGGCATCTCCTCCAGCCTGTGGCGGGGCAGCAGCCGCATCTGCACCGGCCAGACCGTCCTCCTGCCCCTGAGCGCTACCGTGTTCGGGCAGGTATAAAAATACGGTCTGCCGTTGCTTGACAAACCGTTAAAAATTGACTATACTACAAATAGAAAAGGCGCTGGTCCGCAAACGACTAGCTCCTTACCTGGTGATCAAGAAAAATGACCGTTCAAGTTGGGGAACTGTGAGGCGGTCATTTTTTCTTGCGTTTTTTATCGCTTGTAGCGATTTTCCATGTAATCTGAAACGTTACAAAGATGGTTCCGCCGATCAGCGTCAGCAACACTGCAACATCCGAAAAACTCATGGCTCTCACCCCCTTTCTGCCCGTAAGCGTCCGGGGAGTGGCAACTTCTCAAGAAAAATGCCTTACCCGGCGTTTGGGCCGGTAAGGAGCAGCCGCCTGCGTTGTGGACACAGCGCCTTTGCTGTCATCTCTGACAGCGAGTTTAGTATACCATAACTTTCGACAACCTGCAATTGAAAATCCCCTGACCAGTTCAACGCCGGCCAGGGGATTTTTGATTTATTGATCGGGAAAAAGATTGGGGAGGATCAGGAGTTCTTCTGTGCCTGCTGGGTCTGGGCGTTCTTTTCACCCAGGGTCAGGCTGACGGTCTGCATCTGGCCTTCCCGGGCCACGGTGATGGAAAGGGTATCACCGGCGGCGTGCTGCTGGATCAGGGTGCCAAGGTCGTCCTTCTGGGCAATCTCGGTGCCGTCGATGCTTACGATGCGGTCGCCGGTCTTCAGACCGGCCTTATCGGCGGGGCCGCCCTGCACAACATCCACAACGTAAACGCCGTAGGCATTGACGTTGAGCTGTGCGGCGGTCTGGGCATCGGTCACAGCCAGATAGGTGATGCCCATGTAGGGGCGGCCAGAGACATAGCCGTTCTCCAGCAGATCCTGCGCCACCTTGATGGCATCGTTGATGGGAATGGCGAAGCCCAGACCCTCCGCATCGCTGGAGGAGGACTTTGCGTTGACCAGACCGATGAGCTCACCGTTCATGTTGAACAGGCCGCCGCCGGAGTTGCCGGGGCTGACAGAGGCATCCATCTGGATCAGGGACATGGTGTTGGTGGAGCTGGTGCCCTGGATGGTCACGCTGCGGTTCAGGGCGCTGACGATGCCGCTGGTCACGGTGCCGCCCAGCTCACCCAGCGGGTTGCCCACGGCCAGCACGCTCTCGCCCACGGCAAGGCTGTCGCTGTTGCCAACGGTGGCGGGGGTCAGGTCGGTGGCATCGATCTTGAGGACAGCCACGTCGCTGGTGTCATCCTCGCCCACCACGGTGGCGGGGTAATCGGTATCGCCGATGGTCACGGTGATGTTGGACGCGCCGGACACAACGTGCGCACAGGTCAGGATATAGCCGTCGGAGCTGATCACGACACCGCTGCCAGCGCCGCTCTCCACCTGGCTCTGGCCGTACCAGGACCACTGGGAGTAGACCACCTGTTCGGTGGTGATGACCACAACGCTGGGGCTGACCATCTCAGAGACCTGAGCGGTGGTCATGCCGGAAGCGGCGTTCACTGCGGAGGCAGAGCCGGAATCACTGCTGGACGTGGAGGAAGGTGCCACCTGCTGGATGACCACCTTGCCGCCTGTGTTGCCCACCCGGGCCCCCACAAAGCCGCCGACAAAGCCCATGGCTGCGGCCAGCACCAGCGCAACTGCACTGCGGGCGATATTGCCGTTTTTCCGGCGGCGCTTCTTGGGGGGCTGTTTGGGGCTTCCCTGTGCGGCCTGATACCGGGGGCCTTCCGGAGGCGGCACCGCGCCGCCATCGCTGCCGCTGTTCGGCTCGGCCTGGGGGGCGGCCTGTGCGGCCTCGCCGTAGGTACCTGCCGTGTTGGCGGTGTTCATGCCGGAGGAGCCGACGTTGGGGTAGCCGGTCTCGCCGGTCTGGCTATGTTCAGAGGAATAATCGTATTCCCACTTGTTCTCGTTATCCATACTGGTTACTTCCTTTCTCAAAGGGAATGGTTCGGAGGGGGCGCTTCTGCCGCACCTCCTTGGAACTGTTTCTATTGTATCCGGTAATTGTGAAAAGGAATCGCTGACCGGGTGAAGAATATGTGAAATAAGGTCGTAGCGGGAAGCCTTGACAGCGGCGCGGGGGCTTGGTATTTTAAGGGTGCGGCGCAGAAGCCGGAAGCGTTGCGAAACCTCTCCGTCATCTTCGCTTTGCTCGATGCCACCTCTCCTAGTAGGAGAGGCCTTGGCATACCGTCGCGTTTTCGTGGGTCGGCGCTTCGCTCCTGTTTGCCCTGCGGCAGGTATTGGTTTTGGAGCGTCAGCGATTATTGCGAAAAAACGAATCTTCTGCCAAGGGCTCCCCTACTAGGGGAGCTGTCGCGGCAGCGCCCGCGACTGAGAGGTTTAGCCCAGCAGGGCAAGTCCGCGAAAGGAGCAAATTATGAAACTGGAAAAGACCCCGGGCGGTTATGCCCTGTATAAAGAGAAAACCATCATTGGCACCTGCCAGGCCCAGCCCACGGAGCAGGGCGCGGACATCACTGCCCTGACCATTGTGCCGGAATGGCGGCGCAAGGGCTACGGTTCCTACCTGTTAAAAGAGGTATTGCGCAGCCTGGGCGGCTATGACAAAGAGAGCGCCACGGTGTTCACGGCTCCTTTGCCTGCCGATGCGGGGGAGCTGGCCTTCTGGGCAAAGTTCGGCTTTGCGGCAGAGGGCAGCGGGCTGTGCCGCCGCCGCACCCCCGACCTGACGGCCGTGAAGCTTGTGCAGGACTTCCTCGCCGCGCGGCTGGCTGACCCCAGGCTCTGCATCGATGCCACCTGCGGCAACGGGGGCGACACGGCCTTTCTCTGCCGCCTTGTGGGCGAAGGGGGCCGGGTGCTGGGCTTTGACATCCAGCCCGAAGCCATTGCCTCCACCCGACAGAACCTTACACGGAAGGGTCTTGCAGCAGAGCTTCACTGCGACAGCCACGCCAACCTCTTACAATATGTACAGCCCGGCACCGTTGATGCCGTGATGTTCAACTTCGGCTGGCTGCCCGGTGCCGACCACGGGGTGTTCTCCCACGCCCAAAGCAGCATCCCGGCGCTGGAGGCTGCCCTCGAGGCCCTGCGGCCCGGCGGGGTGCTCAGCGCCATCCTGTACAGCGGCAAGGTCATCGGCTCCGACGAAAAGACTGAGATCCTCCAGTGGATGCGCTCCCGGCCCCTGAAACAGTGCACCGCCCTTGTCTGCGGCTTTGCCAATTGGGCCGATACCGCCCCCTTGCCCTGCTTCCTCCTGAAAAAATAACAAAAACTCTTGCATCTAGGTGGAATTGCTGGTAAAATATAAGCCGTGTGTAATTTTGGCATCCTTGCCCTCTCAGCCAAAGCCTGTCGGCTTTGCCAGCTCCCCCGAAGGGGGAGCCAACGCATCTGGAAGGAGAAGTGCTGCAGATCTGCAGGGCCTGTACCTGGAGCAGCAACCGGCTCTCCCTTTGGGAGAGCTGGCTGCGAAGCAGACTGAGAGGGCAAGCCAGTTTACGGAGAATCACCAATGTAACGTGAGATTGACCGAATAAAGAGCCATTCTGATTCAGGAGAAATCAATATATGACAAATCGTGAAGAGATCGAGCGCCGCCGGACGTTTGCGATCATCAGCCACCCCGATGCCGGCAAAACGACCCTGACCGAAAAGCTGCTGCTGTACGGTGGAGCCATCAATCAGGCCGGTTCCGTCAAGGGCAAGCAGAGCGCCAAGCACGCTGTGTCCGACTGGATGGATATCGAAAAGCAGCGCGGTATTTCTGTCACTTCCTCTGTCCTGCAGTTCAACTATGCAGGCAAGTGCGTGAACATTCTGGATACCCCGGGCCATCAGGATTTCTCGGAGGATACCTACCGTACCCTGATGGCAGCGGACTCCGCTGTCATGGTCATCGATGCGGCAAAGGGCGTTGAGGCCCAGACCATCAAGCTGTTCAAGGTCTGCACCCTGCGCCACATCCCCATCTTCACCTTCATCAACAAGATGGACCGCGAAGCCCGCGACCCCTTTGAGCTGATGGAGAACATCGAGGAAATTCTGGGCATCAAGACCTACCCCATGAACTGGCCCATCGGCTGCGGCAAGGAGTTCAAGGGCGTGTTCGACCGCAATACCCGCAAGGTGCTGGCTTTCTCCAGCGACGGCCGCGCCAACGGCGTGAAGAAGGTCAACGAGACCGAGGCCGAACTGGGCGATGCCGCACTGGACGAGCTGCTGACCCCCTACCTGCACCAGCAGCTGGTGGATGAGATCGAGCTGCTGGACGGCGCTGCCGAGGAATTTGACCTCGACAAGGTGCTGCGCGGTGAGCTGAGCCCTGTGTTCTTTGGCTCTGCATTGACCAACTTCGGCGTGGAGCCCTTCCTGGAAAACTTCCTGCGGCTCACCCCCACCCCGCTGGCCCGTGTGGACAGCCTGACCGGCGAGCCGGTGGACCCCTGCCGTGACGAGTTCTCGGCCTTCATCTTCAAGATCCAGGCCAACATGAACAAGGCCCACCGTGACCGCATCGCCTTTATGCGCATCTGCTCCGGCAAGTTCGAGCGCGGCATGGAGGCTTACCACGTGCAGGAGGGCAAGAACATCAAGCTGGCCACCGGCACCCAGCTGATGGCGCAGGATCGCGCCATCGTGGATGAGGCCTACGCGGGCGATATCATCGGCCTGTTTGACCCGGGCATCTTCTCCATCGGCGACACCCTGTGCACCGGCAAAAAGAAGGTCGAGTTTGCGGGCATCCCCACCTTCTCGCCGGAGC
>ERZ1026876.929-NODE-929-length-16055-cov-8.340312_pt1 | contig 16055 bp, 17 predicted proteins | sample MGYA00380168_ERZ1026876 | MGnify/ENA primary metagenome ERZ1026876 (study PRJEB33269, sample SAMEA4719804) | human gut metagenome | biome: human-associated habitat; feature: organic feature; material: feces | place: Cameroon | collected 2013-10 ... | reverse complement strand
CTCTGACCATCGATATAAACTTTCGTCTTCATGATTTCCTCCCATAAAAATACCCGTCATCCAGACAGCTCTGAATAACGGGTATTATATACCTGTGAAAATTTAAGCGTCTACCACATTCACGGCAGACGCTATAACAATCAGTGTTGGCAGTTATTCCTTCACATCCGTGGCGTCATCCGGGCCGAGGTCGATGATGTCGTCAGTGTCCTTCGGGGTCGGTACGAGGCGGGCACGATCAGACAGACTGTGGTCGCCTGCATTGGCCCAGTGCTGACGATCCGCAGCACGGGTGGCGCGTCCATCCACAGAGCGTCCGTCGGCAGCGGTGGTCTGCAGGCCGAAACGCCGTGCGATGTAGTCGTGAAGCGAGCCGGAGATATAGAAAATGCCGAGGAGCAGCAGGATCTGCGGCATCACAAAGATGCTGAGGGCCGTGAGGAGGCCGTTCATGAGCTTCGCACGGGTCAGGAAGAGGCGGATCAGGAGCGAGATGGCGATCGCACCGAAGCACATCAGGATGATGTAGCCGACGATGCCGATGATCTGGAGCAGGCTCTGGAGGATCGCGTTCTCGAGCGGCTTCGCGAAGGTGTAATTATAGGCGAAGAAGGCGAGGATGGACAGGGCGCCCAGCCAGCGCGGCGGGTAATACTCGATGATCGGCTTCGGCTGCGGTACCGCCACGTGCAAGCGACGCAGGATCAGAAGGCTCAGCTCATAGATGATGAAGCCCTGGACGGCACCGGTGAAGGCAACGGAAACGATCAGGATGCGCTTCAGGAAATCCGGTGTCAGCATCTGCTGGAAGACGTCCATCTGGGCAGCGCCCTGCGCGGTCGCGCCGGCACCGGCGATTTTCTGAGCCGATTCGAGCGCCTGCGTCATGATCGTCTGCATCTCGAGGACATCCTGATCGAGCGTCGTGCCCGAGATGACCGCGAGGAGGATGACATTGACCAGCTCCGTGATGATTGAAAGAAGCATCACGAGGAGGAGGGTCCTGGTCATATCCTTCTTATCGTGGATACGGCTGCCGAGGATCATGCCGATGAAGGCCATGCAGGACGAATAGATGAGCGTCGTCGGCAGACTGAAGAACACGGCCATCAGCGTGGACGCGATCCAGACCGCGAAGCTCGAGCGGAGACCGTAACGCGCGCCATAGGCGACCATCGGGATCGGCAGGATGAAGATGAGCGCCCCCTGGAACATGGAGCCGGTCTGACGGTCGATCAGGAGCAGGATCGTAAAGAGCGCGGTGATCATCGCACCGAACGTGATTTTCTGAGTTTTCTGGTTCAATATGTTTACCTCGATTCTGAATTCTCATAAATATATATCATATCACTGCCTGTTTTTCTCGGAATTTCAGAAGAATTATGCTGGAATTCCTGAGAGCAGAGTGTTATAGTCGGAACGTTTGAAATTTTTCATCACAGGAGTTCGCAATGAAACTGATCAAATCAAGAAGAAACCTGTTGATTCATCTTTGTATGGCCTTCATGGGCGGTTATGCCGGTATGTACGGCATCCTGGTCCGTGGCTCGTTCGGACAGGCCATCACCTCGAATCTCGCAAATGTCTTCCGGCATCTGCTGCTCGGGGACAATGTAGAGGACGCGTTGTTCCGCGCCGGTGCGCTGCTTGTCTTTCTGTTTTCACTTGCACTTACACATATCCTTCAGATGAAGGACCGTCGCACCGCGGAAATCACCTGCCTCGTATCACAGCTTGCCTGCATCCTGATTTCGGCAGCGATCCCGGAATCCACCCAGGGTGCACTGGCGCTCTATCCGATTTTTTTCCTGACCGGTATCCAGTGGGGCACCTTCACCGGTGCCGAGGGCTTCAACAGCGCGACGATCTTCTGCTCGAATAATTCGAAGCAGGCACTCTTCGGCTGGATCGACTATATCCTCACAGGAAAGCACGAGAGCTTCAAACAGGGACTCTTCTACACCGCGACCCTCGCCTTCTTCTATGTCGCCGTCGTCATCTCCGTCTTCATGAGTGACCGCTTCGGCGCGCACGCCATCCTCCTCGAGCTTCTGCCGCTCGCGATGGTCTCCGGCGTCTGGCTCGTCAACGACCGCGCCGCCGCGAAGGAAGTGGCGCTCGCCGCGTGACAAAAATGAAATCGTAACGCTTATATATATGGCTGCCGCACCAATTGGTGCGACAGCCATTTTGATTTCCAGGGCTTCATGCCTGCTGCAGGCGGGTCGTCATCCAGTAGGCGCCCATTGACTGGCCTGGTTGCTCGGTAACGTCGTCCGTGAGATACTCTCCAAGGCCGACCGAAGTCGGGTCGAAGGCCCGCGCCTCGTCTTCGCTTCCGAACTCAACTTCCGCATACCAGAATTCGGTCGGCGCGCCCTCATCCACATGATTCACCTCAAGCTGATGTCCGTCCGGCAGCTGATAGGTCCGGCGAAGTTTCGCAATCAGCGGCAGCCCGATGAGATCCTCGAGCTCGCGGAAGCGCGCCTCCTCGATCGGGAACTCGATTTCCTTCCGGCTGAGCCGCCCCTTCGACTTGAAGCAGAGGATGAACTCGTCCTTCAGCGGCGCATCATCCCCCGACGCCAGCAGTTTCTCCTCGCGGATCCGCACGGTCGGTCGCACCGACACGTAGCCCTGCCGCATCTCCTCTTCCTTCCGCAGCGGGTAGCCCTCCGGCCAGCCCTGCACCATCCACTTGCGTTCGATTTCCATGCCCATAAATTAACCTCAACTTAAAAACTGAAAGCCCATCACGACGATGCCGAGGATCACCAGGATGACGCCGGTCGCCTGATTCAGGGTCTTCGCGGACGCACGGTTTGCGAAGACGGCGGCGATACGCGCCCAGATGAAGGTGAACACGATGCACAGCACCCAGACGGTCAGATCCGGCATACCGCCGATTGCGAAGTGCGAAACCGCGCCGGTCAGCGCCGTGAAGGTCATGATGAAGACGCTGGTACCCACGGCGGTCTTCAGCTCGTAACCGAGGACGGAGGTGAGAATCAGCAGCATCATCATACCACCACCGGCACCGATGAAGCCACAGATAAATCCGATCAGAACACCGCAGATGACGGACTGGATGGCCCGCTTCTGCGCGGACACGCCCTGCATGGACTCCTTCGTCGTCATGACCGGACGCACGATGAACTTGATACCGAGCAGGAAGGTCATGAAGACAGAGAAGCTGCCCATGGTCGCGGACGGCACGAGGGAGGAAATATAGCTGCCGATAACAGTGAAAATCAGCACACTGATCATCATGATGATGCCGTTTTTGATATCGAGATTTTTATTTTTTCCATACGTGTAGGCCGAAACCGCGCTCGCCAGCACATCCGATGAGAGGGCAATGCCGACGGCCAGATACGGGTCCATACCGAGGAAGGTGACGAGCATCGGTGTGATCACGGCGGCTGCGCTCATCCCCGCGAAGCCCGTGCCGAGGCCGGCGCCCATGCCGGCGAAAAAGGCAACAATGATGGTAAAAAGAAGTGACATAAACTAAGCCTCCGTATTTTTTATATTTTTTTCCATCTGCATCAGCGCCGTGCGAAACGCCGCCAGCGTCGTTTCATCGATACCCTGCAGCATCGTGTCGATGAACTGCTTCTGCACCGCGCGACCCTTCTCGACGATCGGTGCCGCCTTCTCCGTGAGCTCCAGCTCTACCTTCCGGCGGTCACGTGCGACCTCGCGGCGCACGAGCAGCCCTTCCTGAACCAGACGGTCGACGTTGATCGACACGAGGTTCGCCTTGATCCGGCGGATCTCCACGATGTCCCGCGCACTCTTGTACTCCGGATGATTCGCGAGAAACATCAGGATATCAAACGCCGTCTGCGGGATATCCAGCTCATGGCAGAGCGCCTTACAGCTCCGCGTATACGCCCGGCTGATCTTATCTGCAAAAGAAATATCGAACATAATTCCTCCATTTTTGATTAGTTCATTTTTGAACAATCGGAGTATAGAACGATTTTACGAAGATGTAAAGAGGGAGGCATGAAACCAACTGTTAAATTTCTGTGAAGCTATGGATTCTCCTGCCGCTGCGATCTACAATCGCTTTATCATTTATCCGAGGCCGAACGTAAGGATTTTATCCCCCTGCACGCGTGGCGCACAGTACGTAAATACGTGCAGGCCTCGGGCGACGTTTCATCGAACGTATATTTATAAACATTGGCGAAAGGAGTTTAAAGAGACGATGTGTACAGCAGCAACCTATAAGACGAAGGATTTTTACATCGGCAGAACGCTCGATTATGAGTTTTCCTATGGTGAAGAGGTGACGGTCACGCCGCGAAACTATCCGTTCCGGTTCCGCCACGCCGGTGAGCTGAAGTCGCACTATGCGATCATCGGCATGGCCTTCGTGGCCGGCGGCTACCCGCTTTACTATGATGGCGTGAACGAGAAGGGCCTCGGCATGGCAGGGCTTAATTTCGTGGGCAATGCGGTCTATCAGGATGCCCTCCCGGATGTGCCAGCGGAAACCGATCAGGTCGCGCAGTTCGAATTTATCCCGTGGATTCTCGCGCAGTGTGCGACGGTCGACGATGCCAGAACGAAGCTCGCGACACTGCGACTTCTGAAAACACCGTTCAGTGAGCAGCTGCCGGCAGCACAGCTCCACTGGATCATCGCAGACCGGGATGAGTGCATCGTCGTCGAGTCGATGGCGGATGGGCTTCATGTATATGATAACCCGGTCGGCGTCATGACGAACAACCCGCCGTTCCAGAACCAGATGTTCGCCCTCAACAACTACCCTGGCGTTTCCCGGAAGCAGCCGGATGCCAGCTTCGCCGGTGTACTCCCGCTTCAGGCCTACAGCCGCGGCATGGGCGGCCTGGGTATCCCGGGCGATCTGTCGAGTCAGTCCCGTTTCGTGAAGGTCGCCTTCACGAAGCTCAGCTCCCTTTCCAGGGATGACGAGCGCTCCAGCGTGAGCCAGTTCTTCCATATTCTCGGCTCCGTTGACCAGCAGCGCGGCTGCTGTGAGGTCGCTGAAGACAAGTATGAGATCACGATTTACACCTCCTGCTGCAACGCAACGAAGGGCATCTACTACTACACGACCTACGACAATCACCAGATCCACGCCGTTGACATGCACCACGAAGACCTTGACGGAAGCGAACTTCACCGCTACCCGATCGAACTCGAAGGCGAGGTAAAGTGGATGAACTGATCTTAGCAAATCCATTATGAACCAATAAACGTATAACCCTTCCAGGGGAGCCCGTACTTTTTCTAAGAGGCGCGAACGCCATATCTCTTTAGAGAAGAATCCACAGAAAACAGCCAATGCCCCGCGGTGGACCATCATCCACCGCGGGGCATTGTGATTCTGTTGAAGATTCTTTCGTTAATGTACGAAGATCAGTGACAGGATGAAGACGACGATGATCGTCGTGACACCCATGACCGCCGTCATACCGGTCTGGCACTTATATGCGTCCTTCGTATCCATATCGGAGAACTGCGATACGACCCAGAAGTAAGAGTCATTGGCATGCGAAACCGTCATGGAGCCGGCACCGATCGCCATGATGACCAGTACCTTTGCGAGAGGAGATGTGAAGCCGAGGGCCGGCATCATTGGCGCAATCATCGCCGAGGTCGTGATCATCGCAACGGTGGATGCACCCATCGCCGTCTTCAGAAGAGCGGCGATGATAAATGGAAGGAAGACACCGACGCCGAGGCCGAGCAGCGATGCACTGAGCGCATCCGCGATCGGAAGCTTCTGAAGGATGGCACCGAAGGATCCGCCGGCGCCGGTGATCGCCAGGATACCTGCCGAGTTGGTGACGCCCTCGGTGATCCACTTCAGCGCGTTCTCCTTTTCACTCTTTGGAATCAGGGTCATGGAAAGGAACACACCGATGATCAGTGCGATGACCGGGTTACCGATGAAGGAGACGAAGGTCTTCACGGCACCGGAACCGAATGGTGCACTTGGGAAATCGCCGACGGACTTCAGGGCGATCAGGATGATTGGAAGAAGAATCGGGGAGAAGCTGTGCAGTGCACCTGGCAGCTGACCGTACTTCTCCATCAGCTCATCGACGGTATACTCCGGGTTCGCCGGGATATCGATCTTACTGGAAACCTTGTTTGCATACACCAGTGCAGAAGCCACGGCCGGAATGGAAACCAGAAGTCCGACGAGAATCGTGAGTCCAAGGTCGGCCTCCAGTGTGCCTGCCATCGCAATCGGGCCCGGTGTCGGCGGTACCAGACAGTGGGTCGCATAGAGACCACCGGACAGTGCCGTCGCCATCACTGCGAGGGAAATGTTACTGCGGTTTGCCAGTGCCTTCGAAATCGGGCTCAGAATAACGAAACCGGAATCACAGAATACCGGGATACCGGTGATATAGCCGGTGATACCCATCGTCAGCACGCTTCGATCCTTGCCGACGATCTTCAGAATCGAATTTGCCATCGTCAGCGCTGCACCCGTCTTCTCCAGGATGGTGCCGATGATCGTACCACAGAGAATGACGATACCGATGCTTGCGAGGATGTTACCGAAGCCGCTCTTCACGGTATCGATGACCTCGCCCGCCGGAATACCGCATACCAGACCAACTAAAATCGCAATTACCGTCAGCACCAGGAACGGGTGCATGTTGAATTTTGAAATCGCGATGACCATACATACAACTGCTAAAAATATAACGCCAAAAATAAATAAACCAGACACTTTCATACCTCCTTCTGTTATTTAAAATCTCTGGTTCCAGTACTCCAGCAGCAGACGAACATAGAATTCCCGCACAAACGCTGTATCCTCTTCGATTTCGAGAAGCTGGTATAGCCGCTTCATCCGATACAGCAAGGAATTCTTATGCAGGTGCAGCCGTTCCGAAGCTCTGGTCGCACTTCCATTTTCCTCGTAGTAGCATTCCGCTGTGCTGAGAAGCAGTTCTGCCTGCTTCTTCCCCTCCTGCAGCAGCCGTTCCTTCATCTCCCGTACGGCCCGATCGCCGCCATAGCTGATGAAGCGCCCCAGCAGATAACGCATCCTGCACGAATGCTCTTCGAGATTCTGAATTTCCCCTCCCTTCATCTCTTTCATTATCATCACTTCACGCATACCTTCCGGTATTTCGTTCATCGTTTTACATATACCGCTGATGACGGTCCGCCAGCCAGGATGCGAACGGATCTCCGCGATCAGCTTCCCGATACGATTCTGGCTATTCCTTTCATGTCACTCTCCGAAATTCACAGGAACATGCAGTCCCCTGCGCCGAGATAGCAGTGCCGGATGTCCGGACGGGCGTCCAGCATCTCCTGGAGCAGTTCACCGGAACAGTGATTGAAACCGATCAGACGGACACCCATGGCCTTCATCTCATCCAGTGTCTTTTCGATGCGCGACTGGTCTGCCTCTACGAGGTGCGTACCGCCGAAGACCGCATACACCGGTCGATGAAAGCGCGCCTGTACGGACTTCAGAATATTCAGAATACCCGGATGACTGCAGCCCACGATGACGACGAGTCCCTCCGGCCGCGTCAGCACGAGACAGACTTCATCTGAAAAATCATCCTGCTTCCAGCCCTCCTGATCCCGGAGCACGAAGCGCTCCGGAATCGTCTCGAAATCATGCGTCCGCTGGAAGCCACCGACGACATAGCAGTCGTCCTCCAGCTTCATCATCTCACGACAGATGCGATGATCGATCCGGCGTTCCTCCAGCCAGCGCTCATCGAAGCTGCAGCCGAGGTACGTCGCCTTCATCCCATCAAACGCATATTTTTCCTCGAAGTAACCGTCCCCCGTAATCAGCGGGCAGTTCAGCCCGCCCTCGTAAAAGTCCGGATATCCACCGCCGTGGTCATAGTGCCCATGACTTCCGACGGCGTAATCGATCGATTTGAGATCTACGTTCAGCTTTACTGCATTGTCATACGCAGCCCGACCGGCGCCGAAATCGAAGAGGACCTTCGTCGTCCCGGTGTCCAGCAGAAACGACAGCCCATGCTCGGCTGTCAGCGCCTTCTGCTCGCTTCGGTGGTTATCCATGATTGCGGTCAGCTTCACATCCACACCTCCATGTTCAGTTGTCAATTCACGATCTGTTCTGATGGCTCTATTATCGCACTTTCGGGGATGGCTTTCATTGTGCTACAGTACAAATAAATCCGCTGAATTTTAGTGAAATTTGCAGATATCTGCGCGGGTTTTATTTTCTGTAACAAAACAAAGCATCCTTTCATCTTTTTCACGTTTTTTTCATGAAGTATTTCATCTTTTTCACGCTTTTTTGTTGAAACATTTCATCTTTTTCGCTGGGAATCACATCAGGATACCGGATGGCTGAAAAGCCCGGATTATAAAAAACCACGCGCACCGTGAATGGTGTGCGTGATTTTCTTTTTTTTCAGATTTATTTTGCTTCGCTGCTGATTTCCTTCACGGCGTAGCCTTCGCGGGCGACGGCGGCGATGATGGTCGCCGGGGTGATGTCCCGGTCGCAGTCGACGTGAGCGTGCTTCTTTCGGAGGCTGACGTCGGCTGCGGCGCCGTCGATGGCATCGATGGCACTGGTCACTTTCGCAGCGCAGTGCGCACAGTGCATGCCCTCGACCTCGAAGTCGTAGCTGTGCAGCACCGCGCCGTCCAGCTTCTTCTTTTCCGGCTTCGCGCTGCGCTCACAGGAGCCACCGCCACAGCAGCCGCCCTCGCCATGCAGATGCTTCGCCGATTCCTTCACGGCCCAGGCCACGATGACCAGTAGTACGACGATTACAATCAGATTTGACATATACCCTCTCCTCTTTTCTGTTCATTCGCAGTTTCCCACGTTTACCGCTGTCCGGACGGTGTACTGCAGGCATGATGACCAGTTTCAGTGGCTTCCATGCCTACAGTCGCTTCTATTTCCTCTCCTCCAGCAGGTTCGTCATGCTGTCGATGCCGACCATCATGGTGGAGCTGTTGTGCAGCAGCGCCGAGGTCGACGGGGTGATGAGGCCGCCGATGCCGAGAGCGATCAGCAGCGAATTAAAACCGACGATGAAGCGGTAATCACCGTGGACGCGGTTCATCAGCGCACGGCTCAGGCGACGGAGCACGACAAGCTCCATGAGGTCGTCCGCGGAGATGGTGATGTCTGCGATTTCACGTGTGATGGCGGCACCGGAACCGATGGCGACACCGACGTCTGCCTCGGACAGAGCCGGGGAGTCGTTGATGCCGTCGCCGATCATGATGACCTTATGACCGGCGGCACGACGCGACTTCACATAGTTCACCTTATCCTCCGGCAGGACCTCCGCCTGGTAATGATCGAGGCCGAGCTGTGCCGCAACGCTCGCTGCGGTGCGCTCACTGTCGCCCGTCATCATGCAGACGGTGTTGATGCCCAGTGCCCGAAGGCGTCGGATCACCTCAGCGGCTTCCTTACGAACCGGGTCGAAGATGCAGAGCACCGCCGCCAGCACGCCGTCGATGGCGAGGTAGATTCTCGAGTAGCGACCGTCGATCGCCTCAAGCTTCGCTTCCTCGCCGGCCGGAATCGTGCAATGCTCATCCTCCATAACGAAGTGATAGCTGCCGATGACGACCTTCTTCTCGCCGACATGACTGCTCACGCCGTGCGCCACGATGTACTCGACCTTCGTGTGCAGCTCCTCGTGATTGAGGCCCTTCTCCTGCGCCCCACGGACGATGGCATTCGCCATGGAGTGCGGATAATGCTCCTCGAGACAGGCGGCCACGCGAAGCATCTCGTCGGGAGCATTGCCCCCGAAAGCGACGACGTCGACGAGTCGCGGTACCGCGTAGGTCAGGGTGCCGGTCTTATCGAAGACGATGGTGTCCGCCTCCGACACGGCTTCCATGAACTTGCCGCCCTTGATGGAGATGCCGTAGCTCCGCGCTTCCTTGATTGCCGACAGCACCGCGAGCGGTACCGAGAGCTTCAGTGCGCAGGAGTAGTCCACCATCAGGAAGGACAGCGCCTTCGTGAGGTTCCGGGTCAGGAGATAGGTCGCTGCGAAACCGGCGAAGCTGTACGGTACGAGCGAATCCGCGAGCCGGTAGGCCTTCGCCTCGGCGTCGGACTTCAGCTTCTCGGACTCCTCGATCATCTGCACGATCTGGTCGTACTTGCCCTTGCCCGACTCCTTCTTCACCTCGACGAGGCACTCGCCCTCCTCGACCACGGTGCCGGCGTAGACATAGCTGCCCGCGGTCTTCGGGACCGGGGCCGACTCGCCCGTCATCGTCGCCTGGTTGACCGTCATCGCACCGGAGACGACCACGCCCTCGAGCGGGATGATGTCGGAGCTCCGGAGCACGATCACATCACCGGCCTGGATCTTTCCGATTGGCAGCTCGATCTCCTGCTCGCCCTTCCGCACCCACGCGCGGTCGACGTTCAGCGACATGGCACGTGCCAGGTCACCGACCGACTTCTTCCGCGTCCAGTCCTCGAGGGTCTCGCCGATGTCGAGGAAGAACATGATGGAGGAGGCCGTCGCGTAGTCTGCGCGGAGGATCGAGGTCGTCACCGCGATACCATCGAGCAGCTCGACCTTCAGTGATCCGCTGCCGAGCGAGTGCAGTGCCTTCCACACATATGGGATTCCCTTCACCATCGTGCGGAGCGTGCGGATCGGCGGCGGCAGCAGGAGCTTCGCGGCGTTGTGCGTCAGCACCTGCAGCATCAGCCGCTCCTGGTATTCGCGGTTCAGCTTTCGTCCCGTTTCCTCCGGGACCAGCGCCGCCACCTGCTCCGATGTCTCATCGTACGCGGCCAATGCCTCCATCAGTGCACGTCGCTGTTCGTCGTGATGCGCCGTGAACCGTGCCGCGGCTCCGCGGGAGGTGACGGCATGCGCCGAAGCGTGGGATGCCGTGGTGGTGCCGTCGATCGAGCGGGTTGTGACCGCACCCACGGTGCCGGCATTGGTCGACAAGGCGGACGGGGTCGCCGTCGAGCGGGAGGTGACGATCTGCGCGCCGCCAGCATTGGCCAGCGGACGGGTGAACTCGACCGTCGCGTTTCCGGTGCGTTCGTCGACCGCCGCGTTCTTCACGCCCGGGACGCTCTTCAGATAGTACTCCAGAAGATCGGCCTGGCGCAGGGACATGTGCTCCTTCGGAACACGGAGGCGAAGCCGATGCTCGGATTCATGTAAAATGAAGCATTTCATGCTTACTTACGCCTCTTCCTTCGTGTCCGCAGCCTTCTTCGACTCCTCAACGAGAGCCTCTGCCTCCGCGAGACGCTCTGCAGCCTCTGCCTCGTAACGCGCGTCGTTGATGTCCTTCGCGTCCGCGTAGATATCGCCGCAGTTCTCCTTCAGTGTCGCGGTGGTCTTCATCACGCTGTCCTTGCCACGCAGAACGGCTGCTGTGCACTGGGTATATAACTTCTTCGCATCCTTGCTTGCGAGCACAGCGATACCAGCGGTACCGAACAGCACACCACCTGCAAAAACACCAAGCTTCTTCAGATTCTTCAGATCGTTTACCTTTAACATGATTTCATCCTCCTGATTGATTAATGAATGTTAGCCTCTGCTAACTTTTAAATGTTAGTACTAGCTAACCCGCATGTCAAGAGAAATCATGCGGATAGGAACTCACTTTTTCGAATGGATGGCATAGTTTCCATATCACAAAAAGAGAGACGCCGATTGACGTCCCTCCTGTTTTAGACCATATTCATTTCGGTGAGAACTCTTTGTTCGTTTCTCCAACACAGCCAGATTTCAAGCCTCCGGGGAGAACTGGTCCTTGCCGACTGAGCACAGTGGGCACTCGAAATCCTCCGGAACATCCTCCCACTTCGTACCAGGTGCGATACCGCCCTCCGGGTATCCCTGCTCCTCGTCGTACTCCCATCCACATACATCACATACGTACTTCATCTTATTACCTCCTGATTTTTTATAAATCCTGCATCTGACATGCAGGGCAGATTACCTTAAACATGATATCGTAGCTCAGGAACTTCATCCCCTGCGGGTCGCAGATCCGCTCCATGAGGCCCGGAATTTCGTCAATGTCTACATCAAACACCTCTCCGCAGTGCACGCAGCGCCCGTGGTAGTGGTTTCGCAATGTGAAATCAAAGCGGTCCGGCCCATTCGGAACCTCGACGCGACGGATGCTTCCCTCCTCTGAGAGGATGCCGAGATTTCTGTACACCGTACCCTTTCCGATGCCAGGATGCTCCTGCCGGACGTATTCGTAAACCTCCTCGGCCGTCACGTGACGCTTCATCGTCAGCACAGCATTTCGAATGAGATCCTTCTGCACGGTATTCCTTCTCTCCATGTCGCCTCCGTCATTTCTTATTAGGATTAATTCCTATTAACACTATATACCACACTGCATACGATGTCAACGAAATTTCAAAAAAGGCATGATGCCACTGGAAATCGGACATCATGCCTGCAGAATCCTCGAAATCGAAATTTAGTAATCCGTGATCTTCTTTTCCACCAGTCGATCGCCTTCATAACGGAGCTTGATGGAGAAGAAGCGCTCATCCCCGGACAGGAGGCGCTCGAGGAAGACGCGGTCACCTTCCCAGGTCGGGAGCGCGAGAACGTCCGACTTCTCCACCCAGTGCAGGGTGCCTTCATTGCACTCGACCAGCTTCGTATCCACCGCATCCCCCGAAGCTGCCGGTGCCGCTGTCTTCGACTTCTCCACCCACGCAAGCTCGCCTTCATCGCACTCGATCAGCTCGCTGTCGAAGGCATCCGCGGTGAAGACACACATAAGCTCCGGCTCGCAGACGTCACTGAGGAAGGTCACAAGACCACGGAGACGATACGCCGTCAGCGTAAGCCCGGTCTCCTCCTTCACCTCACGAAGCAGGCACTCCTCCGGCGTCTCGCCGTTTTCCACATGACCCCCGACACCGATCCACTTTCCGGCATTGATGTCATGGTACTTCTTCACCCGGTGAAGCATCAGGTACTTTCCCTCTTTTTCGATATAACACAGCGTCGTCATCTTCATAATTTCCTACTCCATCTACCTTATATTTCAAGCTCCATATTAGAAATATCTTCTCAACGTATTTCAGTATGGTTCTGAAATTACTCTATGCTACAGAATGCGTCAAATCAAGCATTTCATGTCATAACGAATCCCATGTGACATCACAAAGGGGAGCCAGTCACCCGGCTCCCCTCGCTATCCACATAATCTATGAAGTTTTACACCCGCACGCAGTCTCTCGTGATCTCCGCGAGTGTGCTCACGCCGCACATCTCCATGGTGTCCTTCAGTTCACTGCCGATCTTCTGGATATAGGCCTCGACACCTTCCTCCGCGCCACCGTACACTGCCGTTACGAACGGGCGGGCAATGATGACGGCGTCTGCGCCGAGTGCCAGGGCCTTAAATACATCGGCACCGGAACGGATACCTCCGTCGACGAAGATCTTCATGTCGCTGCCGCTCGCACGCACGGCCTTCACGATATCCTCGAGCACCTCTGCGGTCGCCGGACACTGGTCGAGCACACGTCCGCCGTGGTTTGAAACCACGATGGCGGCCGCACCGGCCTCCTGCGCCTTCAGCGCACCCTTCACGGTCATGATGCCCTTCACGATGAACGGAACGCCGGCGGCCTCCACGATCTCACGCAGCTCCGCGACCGACTTACTGCCGGCTGGCGGGGTCAGATTCTTCAGGAACGGAAGACCTGCCGCATCGACATCCATCGCTACGGCGAAAGCGTTGGCCTCCTTTACCAGCGCCATCTTCTCGCGCACTGTCTCGATGTTCCACGGCTTCACGGTCGGGATGCCGAGACCACCGGCCTTCTTCACCGCTGCAGTCGCCGCCGCCATGACCTCTGGATTCGTGCCGTCACCGGTGAACGCCGCGATGCCATGCGCCGCACACGCCGGCACCAGGATGTCGTTGTAGGAGATGTCGTTCAGCGCATCGCCGTAGTGCAGATTCACTGCGCCAACCGGACCCGCAAAAAACGGATACGCGAAACGCTTTCCGAACAACTCGAGGGAGGTGTCCACCGGACGCTTCTCTACCAGCGTATCCATCTGAAGACGGATCTCCTTCCACTTATCGTAGTTGCGGATCGCCGTGTCACCGACACCCTTCGCACCCGGACCCGGAATCTGGTTCCGGCATGCACGCCCATTGCACTCCGGACACGCCTTACAGTACTTCCCGATGCGCGTTCTCGCCTGCTCTATACACTCAGAAAAATTCATATCATGCCTCTCTTTCTATACGCCATGTGTACTTTATTATACACCGTCGCGACAAAAGTTAAGCACTTTTTCACATATCGGAAGTTATCGCTGCGGTGCCATTCGTATTTCGCTTCGCTTCATACTCATGTCGCGCTGTCGCGCTATGCGTCTGTGCTCATACATGTGCATTTACGAGCAAGCTCTCATGCACATGTATAAGCCATCCGCGCACCGCTTGTAGAAACGCGCAAATTCTTAAGATGACGTTCGATGAAAGCAGGCTTGCGTCGACCCTCGCTCCGGTGCTATCCTATCACAGCATACTCAACGAAAATAAAGAAGGATCCATCATGTCCATCACTACAAAAGACGAATACCTCATCACCGACGCGCCGCTTCGGGCGCTCACGATTTTCGCACTGCCGATGATTCTCGGCAGCTTTTTCCAGCAGGTCTACAACATGGCCGACTCGATTATCGTCGGTCAGTATGTCGGCTCTGCTGCGCTGGCAGCGGTCGGGGCCTGTGCCGCGCTGACCAATGTCTTCATCTGCATCGCGCTCGGCGGGGGTGTCGGTGCCGGCGTGCTCGTGAGCCGCGCATTCGGCGCACGCAGCTATGCGCGGATGAAAACGATCGTGTCGACCTCGCTCATCAGCTTTCTGGTCCTCAGCATTGCCCTCGGCGGCCTCGGCTTCGTGCTCTCCCGCCCGATGATGCAGCTGCTCCAGACCCCGACCGACATCCTCGACACCGCGACGCTCTACCTCCGCGTCTACTTCCTCGGCTTCCCGTTCCTCTTCATGTACAACATCCTGTCGAACATGTTCACCTCGATCGGCGAGTCGCGCATCCCGCTCGCGCTCCTCATCTTCTCGTCCGTGCTGAATATCTTCATGGATCTCTGGATGGTGGCGAGCCTCGGCATGGGCGTCTTCGGTGCCGCCCTCGCGACCCTGATCTCGCAGGGCATCTCCGCCGTCTTCTCACTTCTGATCTTCCTGCGCCGGATGCGCCGTTATCCGGGCCGCTTTGCCTGGTTCGACCTGAGCGCGCTTCGGTCAATGCTGGAGATCGCCGTGCCTTCGGTCCTCCAGCAGTCGACGGTCTCGATCGGTATGATGATCGTCCAGGCCGTCGTGAATCCGTTCGGCACCCAGGCGCTCGCCGGCTACTCCGCGACCATGCGCGTGGAGAACGTGTTCTCGCTGATGTTTGTGTCGATCGGCAATGCTGTCTCCCCATACGTTTCACAGAACCTGGGCGCACAGAAAACCGATCGTATCCGAAAAGGCTACCGCGCCGCCCTGCTGCTCGATGTCTGCTTCGCCGTCCTCGCCTTCGTCGTGATCGAGACCCTGCACACGCAGATCTCCGCCCTTTTCTTAGGAAAGGACGGCACCGCCCTCGCCTATGAAGTCTCCGCCGGCTACATGAAGTGGCTCGGCTACTTCTTCATCTTCATGGGCATCAAGATGGCCACCGACGGCGTGCTTCGTGGCCTCGGCATCATGAAGCCGTTCCTCATCGCAAACATGGTGAACCTCGCCATCCGCATGTCCGTCGCCCTCATCCTCGCCCCGCGCTACGGCATCGCCTTCGTCTGGCTCGCCGTCCCAGCCGGCTGGCTCGCGAACTTCCTCATCTCCTACGCCGCACTCCGGAAAAGCTGGCCGGTTTAAGGTTTTCGGTGGTATTTGTGCCGGACTCAACATTTTTTCGGACGTATTTTTATAATAAATCACATTTTTTCGGTGATACTTTCGGCTGGGATTGCATTTTTTTCCTCCGCATGCTATCGTAACGCATGCACAAATAAATACGAGTGTTATG
>ERZ1026876.924-NODE-924-length-16134-cov-12.144039_pt1 | contig 16134 bp, 22 predicted proteins | sample MGYA00380168_ERZ1026876 | MGnify/ENA primary metagenome ERZ1026876 (study PRJEB33269, sample SAMEA4719804) | human gut metagenome | biome: human-associated habitat; feature: organic feature; material: feces | place: Cameroon | collected 2013-10 ... | reverse complement strand
CACTTCTCCTCTTGTTGTTTGATTGTAGCCCATCGCTACAACTTCAATTCTACCCCTTTGGTGGGTATTGACAACGAAAGAAAAGTATGGTTAAGCATTGATTTGTCGGAATCGTGTGAATCTATGTAATGAGCACAAAAAAAGGCGCGGAAATCCGCGCCTAAGTTACTGATAAATAATTATTATTGTGAAACCACGCCCTGTAGTGACGCAACGGCTGATTTGAGACTTTCAAGCCCTGATTTGAGACTTTCAAGTTCTAATTTGAGTGCTTCATTTTCCTGCTCCAGCTTTGTGATCCTGTCGTCGCTTTCGCGGCAAACCTGAACAAGCAAGCCAGTTACGGCGGAATAGTCAACACCAAGATATCGCTCCTCACCTTGCAACTGAGATCCATCCTTGTTTACACCTGGGATATCAACGTACTTAGATAGACCGCTGATAGCCTCTGGCAGCGCCTCCATAACCTCTTGAGCGATCACACCAGCATAAGGCATCCCATCCTCTTTCATGGTGTACGTGTATCCATTCATCTTACGCAGAGATGCAGTCGCGTCCTGAATAACTTCAATGTTATCTTTCAGATCCCTGTCGGACGTTTGTACTAGGCTCGTGCATTTAACAGTTCCGTTAACTTGCATTATCCTTGAGTTATCTTTGTTCAACTGAGAGTAGAAGAAATAACCATCATCAACCTTAAACTCCATAACTGAAGGTCGATCGGTATTACCCCAATGGACAATAGTACCATTCTTACTTGCGGAGGAAAGGTTTTCAATAGAGAAAGACCTGCCGTTACTTCTCCTGACCACCATCTTAGCAGCGTCAACCCAAAAGCCCATTCCGTAATCTTTCGTCCTTACAACAGCAGCGCCATCACTCGGAAGCTGGAAAGAGCCACCGCTGCCGTCATTGTAAAATGTCGCTCCGGCGTCAGCGCCACCTTTCCCTAAGTACCAAGCACGACTACCATCACCGTTCACACCAGAGACATAAAGCGCACGCCCCTTAGCACCGTCATTGCCTTTAATCTGCAACCCGCCGCCGCCAGTAATCACACGGAAGTTATTCACTGTAACTTCATAGTCACCAACATAAGTGATGCCGCGCCACATGATTTCACGATCCGCGTAAGTCAATCGCCCATCATCCTTTAGCTGCAAATATTTGTTGCTCTTGGTGTTGCGGAAGTAAACGTCAGAGCCACCAACACCAATCCCAACTGACTTGTCGCCACTAGAAGCGGAAATCGCACCGCCATTAAAAGTTGGCGAGGAATCAAGTAGCGCCAATCTTTTCCAATTCTTTGACTCCTTACTTTCTTTTGGATTGGTTGTGTCAACATACCGTATGTAAGCATTATCAGCAGTACCAATCCAGAATTGGAAAATTCTATTTGCAGCATATGACGCCTGGAATCCAGCACCATTAGCTGGCGCCCATGACGTGTTTCCGTCGTTATCGGATATAAACTGGCACGCAGCGCTTGTTACGTTGTTGCGCAAGCTGTCAATAGCGCCAACGCCGTACCTGAATGCTGAAATATGCTTAACCCATCCAGACCACACCCAAGAACTGCCACTCTTGTTGTAGTGTCGAACGTAAAATATTTCCGGCTTATCATACGGGAAATACGTCTGCCTCGTTTGCTCAACCCCGTTAGCCTGAGAGCTTGTAACAAGAAGGACTCCGGCAAATGCTTCTGGATAGTTATTTGCTGCGGTAGCGTTCGCGTTCATTGAGTTGAAGTAATAACCAGTTTTACTAAAACCGAACAGGCTGTTCAAGTTAACACTAGCGCCTAACGACGTTCTTTTTTGGTGGAACGATTCAATGTTAGCCCTTGCACCTGCTGCATCCTTCGCGCCAGTACCGCCCTTGTCTACCGCCAGAGCGATCCAATTGTTTGACGCATTAAGAGCACCCCATTCACCACCATCATTGATAGCTAGACGGTTCCCATTTGCCTTGCCTACCGTTGTACTTGTTGACCCTTGCACAAGTCGATCAACGTTAATTGACAACCTAGCCCCAGCAGCATCTTTTGCGCCAGTGCCACCTGCTCTGACAGGTAACGCAACATGATCGCTCTGCCTGTTCAGCGCACCCCAATCACCATCATCACCAACAAAAAGCCTGTACTCGCCATTTGCTGTCGCCATTTCTGTCCGCTGTGCATGTTGACGGAATCGCTCAAGTTCAAGACCTTCCCTTGCCTCAAGCGGTGTGCTTCCACCAGTGCCGCCGCCTTTAACTGGTAACGCAACATATCCCGCTTCGCTATCATGAGAATCGCGATACACAAACCAATCATCATAGCCGATACGCAATTCAGTTTTTTCGTCGCTTGATTTGATTCGCGTCATGTTGCTGTCCTGTAGCAGACGATCTACTTTCATGTTTTGGCGTGCGGTGTTCAGATCTGAAACGTCAGAAAGGTTTTTGTCTTTCAGCATAACTTTCGTCGTGTCCATCTGATCTGCAAGCTGCGCGGCGCGGTCTGCTTCAGATCTGGCTCTGTCAGCCTGTTCCGTTGCATTGTCAACATGAACTTGAACTTCTTCGCGAATTTCCTGTTTTGCGTTGTCAACAACACCCTGCGCTCGATCTGCTTCACTGCGTGCGCGTTCAACTTCAGCCCTCGCCTCGTTGACAACTTCCAGTTTCGCACCCGCGACAATCTCTTGAGCGAGTGTCGCTTCCGCTTTAGCCTTGATGAACTCTTTGTTTGCTTTTACGGCTTCACCTTCCGCTTTTTGAACTTCGGCTTTCGCGAGTCGAACTTCCTCTTTAGCCAGCGCTACCTGTTGCGCCGCCGCTGTTACTTGCTGCGCGGCTTGGTTTTTCAGGCCTTCAGTTTGCGTGTGCAGAATAGAAACTTCATCTTTTCTTGCTGCTGCATCGTGTGCGCTCTGCTGCGCCTGGTTCGCGTAGGTTTTCGTTTGCTCAACGCGCTTGTCGATTTCGGCAAGGTTTTTTTCGAACTCCTCTGACTCATGTTTAATTCGCTGAATCAGGGCTTCAAGCTTTTCGTAGTCCAGACCTTTGATTACTTCGATGAAGTGAGCGAACTCAGTCTCTTTGCCTTGGTAGTAGCGCAGGGTTTCGGCAACGTCTTGCGCCAGGCCGTCAACAGTCAGCGAATCGTGAAGCAAGATCACATAGTCGCTTTTTGCCGCCGTAGCCTTTCCGAAGTTAATCAGGCGAATACTGGTATCGCTGATAACCTCAGAAACAACGCCGTAAATCACCGGATTTGATGCAATGATGATGGTCGCACCTGGGCGGATTAGGGTTAGAGAGGCTTTCCATTTGGTATTGTAACCAGTGAGATAGCCTTGAGCGTCAAGTGATACCTGACCTTTTCGATATATAGCCATATTTGTAAATCCTCCTAAATAGCACGTTTTGTTAATGACAAGACAGATTATAGCATTGCGCAAGGCATAAAAAAACCCCGCAGAAGCGGGGCAATAGTGGCAATCACAAGAAGGATTCTGGCTTGTAGAGTTTTCGCTCTATTCCGTGCTTGAAATTATCGTTAATCGGTATCATCACGTCAAGCTGTCTTTCTTCCGCTGCAATCAGTACGTCCTGATCGGTTGACTTGCAAACCACTCGCATTTTTCTCTCGCCTTTATAGCGGTGCGCTACGATCTCAAGATTTGATGGTGAGAAGCAAGCCCAAACCTCTTGCCCCGTAGAAAGGTGGATGTGTTGAGCGTCCAGCCAATCAACGCAAAGATAGATCGTGTTTTCAGTTTTACCCGTCACAGAGACCGAGCCGCGCGTGTAGTCTCTCGCATAAAACTTTTGCCTCCCCTCCTCGTCAATCATGAGGATGTTACACATTTCATCATCTAATTCATCATCATGCACCAGGTGGCACGGGATGGTGTGAAAAAGCGATTCTCCGCCATTCTCAAGCGTTTTCACTCCTACGGAATACATTTCCTCGTCTGGTGGCGCGATACCCTCAAAAACGCTTAGAGGAGTTTTACAGCGCAACTCTGTGCGCTCCATAACTGCCAGGCAATTTTCATGTGGAGCCTGAGAGCCGAAATTGTAGCCGGATGCGCGAGATGCGCGTTTATTCGCCTTGATCACATACTCTTGCGGCACTTTACCCAGGAATCGTCCGAGAATGTTGATGCATTCGCTGTATGGCTCGCCAGTTAACTTCATTAACCAGCCAATCCCGCTGTCGTTCCCGCAAGCGTTACATACCGCGCCGCCGTCGCCGTCAGTGCTAAGTTTATCAGTCCAACGAAAACGGTCTTTCCCGCCGCAATGAGGGCAGGGCTGGTGTTTCTTGTTGAATACGTCATTGTGCAATCCGCAAATGCTTTGCAGCGCGTCGCGCCACATTCCTTTCATGTACGGCAAAACGTCCTCTTTCTGAAACATCATGTTCGGGTGAATGTCGCTCATAATTTGCTCCAATAAAAAAACGCGTAGCCGGATGATACCAGATACGCGTTTGAGGTTTTAGCTTTTCGTGCTGTCGATGAAATCTGATTCTTTCACTACGCGAAGCATTTCGCGGCGGTCACATTTCAGCGTCAACGGCTTGCCGTTAGAGTCGAATCTTAGATCGGGGCGACAGAATGCAGCGCGGTAGCCCTTGCAGCCGTTTCGCTTGTAGTCATTATGCACTTTTCGCGCACCTTCCGCCGAAATCATGCCGCGCTTGCGCCACTGCTGGATCGTCTGGTGGCTAACACTGAGGCGGCGGCACATTTCCGCCTGAGTCCCGTAATACTGGCAGACCAATTCCAGGCGAGCACGCAAGCCAGCTTTCACTTCGTCTTTAAGGACATAGTAGCCAGTTTTGCGTTTGCGTGGTTTTTTGTCTTTACCTCTGCGCGTTCCGTTGTTACCGTTAATAGTGCGCTTGTCTACTTCACCAGTTGAAACAGCAATTCTTGTCATAATAAATTCTCCAATAGCACTTTTTGTTAAAAACATAATTAGTTAGGCGTGTATTATAGCGTCAAACGTCAAACGGTTAAAGGTTTAAAATGGCAATTCCAAACATCAAAAAGCAAATTTCCGCATTGGGCGAGGCGGTCATTAAGGCGATTCAGGATCGCTTTAAGGTTGGCGATATCGTCCCTTACGAATATCAGTGCGTGGCGTACTCTGAGATCGCAAAGCGCATGAAAAATTATGAGCATCCGTTTTTTGTAAAGGCGTCCGTATCTGCTGGCAAAACGCTAATGTTTGCGATGGTTGCGGCGCAGTGTCAGAAAATGGGGCTTAAAATGATGGTTCTCGCTCGCCAGGCTGAGATTGTGGATCAGGATTCCGAGGAGATCACAAACTTAAAGGTTCCAAACTCTGTTTACTGTGCGGGGCTTAAAACTAAGAGCGCCTATTTCCCAATCGTGGTTGGTTCAGAGGGTACGGTTGCAAACGGTCTGTTTAAGGCGTTGGGCGATTACGCCCCAAGCGTAATTGGGATCGATGAATGTCACCAGGTGGATTGGGAGGATTTAGCAGACGCTATCGACAACAACGAAACCTATGAACAAATGACGACGAAAAAGGGCGAGCGTGTCCTGAATGGTTCCGGCGAAATGATGTTTAATGAGGACGGCGAGCCAATGGAGGGAACCGGACGCACTCAATACACCGTTATCATTCGCGAAATGCAACGCCGTTGCAAGGAAACACACGGCTACGAATTGCGCATTTTCGGAATGACGGGATCAGAGTTTCGCGGCGTCGTTCCAATCCTGGTAGAAGATAAAAAGCAGAAAGGTTTCTGGCGCGAGCAGGTAACGAACATCGATACGAACTATCTGATCGAGTTCGGCTCAGTAGTCCCAACTAACTTTGGTAACGTTGGCGATTTGGGTTATGACCTTTCAGAGTTCACGGCGTCCAGTGAGGATGGGGTTGCAGACTTTGACCAAAAAACACTCCGCAAGATGGAGGAGAAGATCCATAATGATGCAACCATGACTCAAAAAATCATGGCTCGCGTGCATGAGATCTGTAAAGACCGTAACGGCGTCCTAGTAACTTGCGCGGGTGAGCGTCATTGCAAAGAGGCGGCTGCGGCTCTGCCACCTGGCACGACATACCGCATTATCACTGGCAAGACGGGGGAGAAACAGCGCAAAGAGTGGTTGCGCGAGGCATACGAGGGGAAAGTGAAATACATTTTCCAGGTTATGGCATTAACCACTGGCGTAAACGTCCCGTTTTGGGACACGTCCGTAATTCTGCGCAAGATTGGCTCATTGACATTGCTGATCCAGCTTTTGGGGCGCGGAATGCGGCTGCTTAAAAAGTGGCACATTGAGCAAGGCTTTGTGAAACACGATCACCTCGTGCTCGACTTTGCCGGATGCATGGACGAGTTGGGCGAGTTGTACTTTGATCCTATCCTGGAGCAAGCACAATTCCAGCGCCGCCACGACAACGGGAAAGATCCGAAGTTCTGCCCGATTTGCGGCACGGAAAACTCATTCTATGCGCGCCGTTGCATTCATACGGACGAAAGCGGGAACCGCTGCGAGCACTTTTGGAAATTCAGAGAGTGTGAGGATCAGATTGACCCGCGCACGAAAAAGGTTATCGTTAAGGGGTGCGGGACTAAAAACGACGTGGTAGCCAGGATTTGCCGCTGCTGTGACGTATCGCTAATCGACCCAAACGAGAAGTTAAGCGGCAAGCACTACACCAAAAATGATTGGTGCGATGTGAAATCCTTCCGTGTCGATATGACGAAAAACCAGCGCGGGATTGTATTCTGCTATGAGCTTGAGGCGCACGGCGAAACGTTCAAAGCATACGAGCGCTTTTTCCCTGAGTCGGATAGCCCGATCTGCAAAACGCTCTGGCGTCAAACTGCGCTCAAGCACATTCCTGATCGCAGGATTGCGGGTGTTACAGCGAGCTACCGCAACGCGCGCAAGATTATGCAAAACGCGCATCACATCATGGCTCCAAAGCGCGTTACGCATCGCAAAAACGCAAAAGGAGAGGACATTATTTATCATCGGGAGTTTTGATTATGGTTACTGACAAAGGCGATTATCTGGAATACTACGAGCGCGATCCGAGCGACACGCGCAAGGAAGATTCTCACCAGGTGGATTGTGTGGCGTGGTTGCGCCACCATCACCCGCAACTGCTTTTCTGGCACACGGTCAACGAAGGGCAAAAGACAATGACCAGCGCATTGCGTGACGAGCAAGCCGGATTGAGAAAGGGCGTTAGCGATTTCGTTATCCTGATTGGTGATCCCGCTTATAGCGATATGCCTTACCCGTTCGCAGCTATCGAATTGAAGCGCGTGAATAAGAGCGGAAAGGGCGCTGCGTCACCTGTCAGTAAGGAGCAAAAAGCTTTCCTGCGTGACGTTCGCAATCGTGGCGGCTTTGCTGCGGTGGCTTACGGGTTCGAGCAATTCAAACTGGCGATATCGGATCTTTTTTATAAATAGCACTTTTTGTTAAAACCCGCTCCGGCGGGTTTTGTATTATGCACCCAACGAAACGAACAAGGAGCACGAAATGAAAACTAAGGTTTTGGGCGCTGTCGCGATAGCGCTTGCTGGCGCTTTGGGTTGGGCTTTGCCAGGCGCAATAGACAGCTTGACAAGAGATCCTGTTGACACCGAACTAAACAGAAAGGCGTGCATCATTGCTGTTAGCGAATCATCGCGCGAATTCGTAGAAATGAATGAATATGAAATGAGCGAAGCGGCGAAAAAGCGGATCAGGCTAACCATTTCGCAGCAGTGCAAGGTTTCTGTTATGAGCGCAAACGGCATCACGGTTAAGGAGCCGAAAACGCTACAGGCCGCAAGTTCAATGCTGATTGACGGGCTTGACTACGAGGAGGCGCGAGCCGTTCGCCACGCGAAGAAATCAGCACAATTCACTGGCGAGGTTATAGGCGCAATGGGAGCTAAAGAGTTAGATGCGTGGCTTGCAAACTGGCAGGATGCACAAGAAAACAAATAGCACAAATTGCTAAAACGCCGGATAACGAATCCGGCATAATAAGCACAACGAAAACAACTGAGGATTTGAAAATGATTAAAGACATTGGCAAGGCAGCATACTGGATCGTGGTCACAATGATTGCTCTGTTTATTGTTTCCGCCGTTCTGGTGTTCGGATTGGAATTCCTGTTTAGTCCGTGGTCACTTTTCTTTGCGGTAGTTTTCGCCCCTATGTTATTAATGAAAGTTGCCGCAAGCGGAGCGCCGGAAGCCAAAAGCGAAGGCGTGAAAGTTATCAAAGAAAATAACGTCAACACTGTTAAGTTCAACATCATTAAATAAGGATCTGGTAATGGCTAAAGATATTCTCGACAAAGACACACACGACGCATTTATTACTTTCGAACAACTGGAGCGTGAAACCATGATCGGAAATTGCCTTGCCACTGGTGGACATTACCAAGCCGTGCGCCCTTGCCAATATTATAAGGTTAGCGGCAACCGTTACGCCGGAAGTAATACGCCGGACGTGGTGCGGGATTTATGGGCTACTCCTCGCGATGTGGTTGCATATATGGAAAGCCGCTACGGTAAATATGATCTTGACGCAGCAGCGAGCGATGATAATAAAGTCTGTGATAAATTCTACAGCAAGGAAACCAACTGCTTAAAACGCTGGTGGGGTAGTAAAAAGCACGTATGGCTGAATCCGCCATATTCCAATCCAGATCCGTTTGTGCTTAAAGCCATTGAGCAAATGGAGCACGACAACCAGATCGATATATTGCTTCCGGCTGATAACTCAACCGCCTGGTTCAGCGACGCGCAGAAACATGCGGCGGAAATTATCTGGATTACTGGCGAAACCTGGAAAGATGAAGATGGGCGCGAATATTCTCGAACCGGACGCTTAGCGTTTATTTCCGGCCTGACAGGTGAGCCAGTTAGCGGAAACAATAAAGGCAGTGTGATTTTTGTCATGCGCAAACTTAAAGACGGAGAATCGCAGGTTACTCACTATGTACCAATCAGCGAGATTTGCCCTTCCGTTAAAAACAAGCGTTCTAAAGCGAGGAGCATTTAATGAAACATGATCTTTGGGCTTTATTTCTTCTTTGTGCATTTATGATTGCTGGAGGCTTTTGCTCTTTCGCGCTAATTTCCTTAATCGTCAAAGTTGGAGAATTGATTCAATGAAAGAAAGAAACGTATCACTCAACGAAACAGGAGAATGGTTGCTTTATCGTGCGATGGTGTGCGAGGCGTTAGACAAAAACCCCGACATCAAAGACGCCTTAGACGTTGACCCTTGGGCGTTCACAAGCTCACTGGATATGAGCTTTGACGAAACCAGGCCGCTCCCTCTCAATAAGTGGCAAGACAAGATCCGTGACGACCTGCAAGAAATGAGCGATGATTGGCATTTCTGGCACGGTAAAATTAGAGTGCAATAGCACGAATTGCTAAAACCGCCCGGCGAAAGTCGGGCATAATCATTTCCAACGAAAACCACTGAGGATAGAGAAATGAAAATTTACAGCACAGCAGCATTGGAAATTGCACAGCAAGCAGCACGCGAGGCGGTAGAGTTGGGCGTGAAAAATGGCGGAGATTTCGATTGGGGAATGGCTATGATTTGGCTGAAAATCGCAACCGGACACGCGCCAGTTTTCAAGTATGAGGAGCGCGGGATTCGCTCAATTATCGCTCACATGGAGGGCAAGGATGAAAGTTGAGCAAGGCCGCGAGGCCGTTTGGAGCCACGCCAAAGAAACCGGAATGGCAGACGATATAGCACGAATTGCTAAAGTTTTTGATCTGGCTGATGTTAGTATTATCAGCAACGGGAAAATGACTTACTTACACGAGAGGCCGCGCAAGATGCACCGTGTGCCAGCAATCCCGACTAAAATCGACTTCAAAGAGGCAATGGCGAAGATTCGCGAGCCGAAAAAGTATTACAAAGGAGAGAAATAAAGATGTGGCGCTTGTTTGTTTTACCCTTACCCGTTATTATCGCAACCGCATTAGTTTACTCAGTGGTTATGTTTTAAGGAGATCTCAGAATGGCAGTAGCAAAAATGACAGACCAGCAGTTTAAAGACGCTCGCGCACAGGGTAAGACGTACAAGCAGATCGCGGAGGAGTTCGGCCTGAATGTTCGCAGTGTTGAGCGTCGCGCCGCTCGCCTGGCTCGTGCGGGTGAAACCGAAATTAAAGGCGCACCAGGTTTTGCGGTTGTTCGCGAATCAGTTCTAACCCGCGCAAACGGTGAAGAGGTTATGCGCTGGACAATCACCAACAAAGATAAAGAGCAGTTGGAAGCGCTTATGCAAGCGGCGATGGAGGCTTTTGCAGAGGAAGTGCCACGCCTAGAGCCTCAGCCGGAAATCCGCAAAGACTACAGCGAAAGCCTCGCGCTCTATCCGATCTTTGATATGCACTTAGGCGCAATGGCTCATAAGCACGAATGCGGCGAGAATTGGGACACTGCAACCGCCGAGCGCGTGATGAATAACTTCTTTGATTATGCGATTGAGCGAGCGCCAAACAGCGAGAAAGCTGTGATCCTGATCGGTGGCGATATGCTTCACAGTGACGGGCTGGAGGCTGTAACACCTGCTAGCGGTCACGTTCTGGATCAGGATAGCCGTTACGCCAAACTTGTTTACGTTGCAATCAGAGCCACTCGCCGCGCTATCTCTCTCATGCTGACCAAGCACAAAGAGATTGAGGTTCAAATCATTGAGGGCAACCATGACCAATCAGGCATGATTTGGTTGCGTGCTGCGATGGCGGCGGCATACGAGGATGAGCCGCGCGTTTACGTCGATGTGTCACCGCGCGTTGTGCATCACACGCAGTACGGCAAAACGTTCCTGGCTTATCATCACGGTCACACCGTGCGCAAGCCGGAATCGCTGTTAATGATGTGCGCGGCAGATTGGCGCGAGGATTTCGGGATCTCAAAATCAATGTATGCGCACGTAGGCCACTGGCATCACCAGACCGTGACAGAAACCAGCCTGGGGATTGTTGAGGTTCACAGCACCATGGCGGCTAAAGATGCATATGCGGCTCGCGGTGGTTGGCGCTCTCGTCGCCGTGCGGCGGTGATTATCTACGACAAAGAATATGGTGAAATCGGTCGATTCATGCACTACCCTGAAATGATGGAGTCCAAATAATGAAAGTTAAATGCCTGGAAAATTCTTCTAAAACACTACCTTACTATGAGGGCTTTGTTTACGAGGCTGAGCCGTTACCTGGCGGAATGTTCAAGATTATTGACGAGGCAGGGCAGCACATCATTGCACCGATGGAAGGGCATTATCTGACCTTTTCGCCACTGTAAAATAATGTAATTTCATCACCTTACAAGGGGTTAGCATTTGCTAGCCCCTTTTTTATTGTTTTGTTTTTGTCCAAGTGTGGTTAGTATATATTAACGAACCTATTGACTTTTTTTATTTTGGAGATCTAAACATGAAAGATTTTATCAACGCTGCAACAATGGGCACTGGCGGCTCCTCGCTAACCAGCGCCGCAACCGGACAAATGACCGTGGCTGTGATTAGCGTCGTGCTAATGGCGGCTTTCGGTTTGTGGGGCGCTTATCTGCGCTGGAAGGATAGCAAGGCGCTACGTGAAGCACTGGATCGCGATGATATCAAAGAGGCTATTCGAATCAGGGGGAAATAATCATGAGCATTCAAAAGAGTGTGGGCTTTCTCGCTTTCGGCGCTGCGCTCTCTTTGACTTCCCCACTTCTGGAGGAAATCGAGGGCATCCGGTACAGGCCGTATAAAGATATCGCTGGTATCTGGACGGTTTGCGCTGGCATCACTGGAAGCGATGTTATTTTAGGCAAGACGTACACACAGCGCGAGTGTGATGCGCTACTTGCAAAGCATATCGCCATTGCAAAGGCGGAAGTTGACAAGCGGGTTAATGTTGAGATCCCGGACACAATGCGAGCGGCTATGTACTCTTTTACTTACAACGCTGGCACAGGCGCATTCCGCAAATCAACAATGCTCAAGAAGATTAACGGCGGCGACCTTTACGGCGCGTGCGACGAGCTTTGGAAATGGACGTACTTTTACAACCCGAAAACGGGCAAGAAAGAGAAGTCCAAAGGGCTTAAAAACCGTCGCGCGGTGGAATACAAATACTGCGTTAAGGATCTGAAAAAATGAAACGATTAGCTTTGGCGGTACTTGTTGCCGCCTCTCTTTCTGGTTGCTCAGCGTCAAGTGCTCTGAGCGGTTTGGTAGGCAGTAAGCCGGAAATCACAGCACAGGCCGGAGCCGAAAACGTAAAGCAGACCGTTGGACTGACTGCAAAGCAGGACTCCAGCAGCAAGCAGGAAAACACGTTCAAAGGCTCGCAGGTTGGCAAGGTTGACTCCTCCAACAAAAAGAAAGTGAGCACGTCAAGCATCCAGGCCGAAACCATCACGGCGGATAAGATTGAAATCCGTAACAGCGAAAGCGATCTCTATGTGATGTTTTTTGCTCTTGCGTGTTTCTTTGTGGCGGGTTTCGCTTCCGGCGTATTGTGGGGCGGCAGAAACAAGAAAGGAGCCTAACGGCTCCTTTTTTTATTCCATCAATCGGACGTTAATCAATACAACGCCGTCCTCGTCGTGCAAGTTATGCTCCTCAGCCGGATTTGCTCGCATGTCGCTATACAGGATCAGGAGTAGCGCTCTGATCATATCGTCATGCGATACCGAATTTACGGCGCAGTGCTTCATAATCGTGTCGATTAGATTTTGAGCAGAATAATTCCTCATCGCTTAACTCGTCCAAGTGAAACAGATCGTAAATGTATTTATGGCTCTCACCCTCCAGGCTATACAGTTCAAACCCATAAGGCCGCTTGTGCGAGCCGTGGCACGTCACCACGCCCTTATCTATACCAAGGTAGCCCAATGTAGCCATTCGCGGAATAAACTCAAGAGAAACGCTTGAGGCGAATCTACGAGGAGTCATATTTGCGGCTCTCGCGAGCCGCTCACATTCTCTATGCTGAAACACAAATCTTGCAAGGTGTTGCCGATTAAACCAATCGTAACTTTCACAAAATTTATACAGATCTAAGAGAAACATCATTAAATCACCCCAAGAGAGAAGGATTAACAAACACTCGACCATTTGCTAGGCAAACATAATTCATTTCTTCCAGCTTTGGAAGCAGGGCAGTTTCTAAGCGCTTCATCACGCCAGCCTGACCCAAGAACGGGCGAACCTTGCGGATTGATTCGTAAATCGCGCGCGCCGTGAGCGTACCTTTGTTCGCTTTGCCTAAGCGGGTAATGGTGTCGATGATTTTCGTAAGTTCAGCATCTTCACCAGCATGACCGGAGGCATTCGCCGCGCTAATGTAGGTCTTGCTCAGTTCCTGGAACATAACCAAAGCCTCTTGCATCGTTTCAACATCGATCTCTTTTGACTTCAACACGGTTCCGTTATTGTCTTGCCAATTGCGGATCGTGTGAATCACCGATGCCAGGCGAATGACTTGCTTATCCATTTTACCCAACGCGCCGCGCAACATCGTGTGAGAGTATTCGCCTCCGTCAGCCAACTTTGGCTCCATTTCCTGGCGAGCGATGTTCAATACACGCATTGCTGACTTACTGACTTTCAGGGAAACATTTTCCTCAGTCATAATATTGTGGATCAGCTTGTAATACGCCGCTTTAAGACCAGCATCAACTGGCGTGTAAGTGGTTTCGCCGTTGTCGTCAACAAATTGACGACGCCCCAAGAATGACTCCTCGCGAACCAGCAAGAAACGCTCAGAAACACCGATACCACGCGCACCAGCTTCCATAATGCCGCTGATTGTTTCGTCCTGCGCGATTACCGCCATACAACCAAGAGCGGTAAAACTCATGTTGTTGTCTGCGTTCGCACGAGCGATGGAAACGTGACCGCTATCCCATGCCTTTAACACCAATTCGCTGTTGGTCTTGCGTTCGCTATTGGCGTATGTCAGTCCGAGCAGTGAGTTGATACTCGTTGCCTCGTCAGAGATCACTGCAAAGTTGCCCTGGCGGAAGTTGATTTTTGCCAAACCCTCTGGCGTGGTGTCGGAAACAGGGAAAACGATGTCACACATTTTTGCGATCTTTTCCTCCATTTCTTCTTTTTCTTCAAACAGAGCAGCCAGATCAGAGCCGGAGCGTTCGCCTTTCAGTTCTTTCTCAAGACCTTTGAGTTTTGCTGTCAACTTCTTACGCTCTTTGCTGCGCATTTCATTGATTCGCTCAACCTCTGCGACGATTGGAGCAATAGCCATTGAGTTAATCGCAGATTTACCAGTTGAAGGTGGCTGGCTAGTCACAACGTAAAGCGCGGTTGGCTGATCGGTTCCGTGATATTCCACGGTGAAGCGTCCGAGCATCGCAGCAGACACACAGCCTACAAAGTGCATATAAGCAGATGATTCAGGGAATTGAACAGACTGCGCCAGGCTGCGAGATAGTTTTCCAACAACATCCTCACTACCGAGTGAGATCACAGGATATTTATCATTTCCGGTGTTGATATCCTTCACGTCACCCCAAAAGCTTGACGAGCGAGTGTAACCGTTCGCCTGAATTGCCACTTTCACAGGGCTTAAGTTTTGAGCCTCAGCGGTTGCAATGATTTGTTGCGGGGTTAAAGTTTGAGTATCGAAAAACATTATTAAATCTCCTTTCTTGTTGCCGCTAATTATAACGGCAACATTCTACAGCCTTTTAGCAATTCGTGCTATTTGATCCGTTCAACTTTAACCAGAAGTCTGCCGTCTACTATGCTGTGACACTCCAGCGTTTCAACGTCAAACCAGAGTGAATTATGGAACGTGTGACCAATCAGCAGTTCACGCCCTCGCGAACGTTGCTGGTAAACAACATCGCCCTCTCTTAATGTTTTCACTTCTGAGAACACGATCTTGAATTGGTTAGCCAGCATGGTTTTCGGAATATGTCTTGTGTAGTCTCTCATGAATATTTCGCCTCGAATAAGTAGCAGCCACCAGCAGAGAATCCAACCTCCTCACGGTACAGCGTAAAGCGGTCGCCGTCCTCGTCAAACACATATCCAGCCACGCCGCCCAATACGCGCCCTTGCTCGATCTGGTAGCGTTTGCCAGCCTTGAAAGTTTTCTTTGTTGGGTTTTTGTGGTCTACCCAAGTGCATTTAATTGTTTTAGACTTGATCACGCGAAAATCGTTAATGTTCGCATCTTGCCACTTGCTGCCCTTTGTTAGCTCGCGAACCTCGAAAACTCCGCTCTCCTCAAAAGCGATCAGATCATCATTCTTGATACGGCCTTTCATTAATTTGTTGTCAGCGTTGCGAATAACTTTCATCTTGATTTCCTCGTTGTTGTTTCGTTGAGGTAATAATAGCGGATCGCATAGACCCGCTTTTAACAAAAAGTGCTATTTTGAGTTAGCCAGCCATACAGCAATCGCCAGGCCTCGCGGAGTGAGTGAGCGAATCAGTTTTGTTCGCGCTGATTTGCCGCCTAATTTCTTCCAGCCTGGATTGTCGTTTCCTACTGGATCAACTGGCAGTGGTTCAGGCATTACAAAGCCGTTACCCGTCCAAAGACAAGTATTCTTGTTGTATGCGTCGCTCGCCGGAATAATGTCAGGGAAAGCGGGGTGCGCCTCGTCTTTCAAATGGATGTAGCCGCCATAATCACAAGGGTGGAATTTGTGATCCGGCTTTCTCCATAGCGTTGACAACTTGCCTACAGGGTTTTCAATCATGTACGGCACGCCGAAGTGATCCGCAATGTCAGCCGCAATCTTGCAGGTGTTCGCCGCCTCAATCTGGAATTTCGGATTTAACTCTGCCTTGCGTTTCCAGTGACGGGAGCCGGAGTTAGCCAGGTCTGTGCATGGCGGGAATGCCATAATGAAATCAGGCTTTCCGTAGAATTCCATTTGCGCACGGTGGCGGAAATCGCTGTCAATCCATGCGTTAACATATTCGATGTTAGGATGCGTTACGCGCACTGATTGGTACGATCCGTGATCACCTTCATCGGCGTTAAAGCAAATCACTTTGTAACCAGCTTTCGCCCACGGCAGGGCAGCATAGCCGGAGCCGTCGAACATTGAGAAAACCAGACCTTTGATGTTGTTCATTTTTTAATCCTCAGAATGG
>ERZ1026876.921-NODE-921-length-16182-cov-4.352452_pt1 | contig 16182 bp, 8 predicted proteins | sample MGYA00380168_ERZ1026876 | MGnify/ENA primary metagenome ERZ1026876 (study PRJEB33269, sample SAMEA4719804) | human gut metagenome | biome: human-associated habitat; feature: organic feature; material: feces | place: Cameroon | collected 2013-10 ... | reverse complement strand
ATGTGTATAAGAGACAGCGTCCCCAGGACGAGCGACGCGCTCCTCCCCAGCCGCAAGCGCGCCCCCTACCACCTTCCCTCCGCCGAACGTGCGGCCCTCGGCGCGCTCCTCACGCGCGTGCGGGGCGTGCGCGAGTTCTTCATCCTCAACACCTGCAACCGCGTGGAGCTCGTTGTCGTCGCCTCCCACGACCCGGGCGTCGCGGCCGTGCTGCGGCGCCTCACGGGCTTCGACCGCCTGTTGCCGGAGGAGCGCTTCGAGCTGCGCGGCTTCGAGGCGTTCAAGCACCTCACGCGCGTGGCGAGCGGGCTTGAATCGTCGCTCCTCGGCGAGTTCCACATCGTTTCCCAGATGAAGGAGGCGCTTGCGGAGGCGGAGGCGAACGCCTGGAGCGCGGGCGCAATCCGCTTCACGGGCGCGGAGGTGCTGCGCGTCTCGAAGGCCGTGCGCCATGCCGTGGAGGGGATGCTGCGCGTCTCGGAGATCGACCAGGTCGCCGTGCGCTATCTCAGCGTCCACGGTGGCCTTGACGCGAAGACGCATGTCGTTGTGATCGGTACCGGCATGGTGGGGCGCGGCGCGGTGGAGGCGCTCGCGCGCACGGAGGCGCAGGTCACGTGGGTCTACCACATCCATGAGCCGCAGACCGCGGGCCTCGCGAAGGCGGTGGACGTGGTGCAGCTTGCGCAGATCGGAGAGACGCTGAAGGAGGCGGACATCGTCCTTTCCGCCGTCGATGCATCGCGCCCCGTCGTCACGCGGGAGATGTGCGCGGCGGTCGCGGACCGCAACGTCCTCTTCGTGGACCTCGGCGTGCCGCGCAACGTCGATCCGTTCTACGACGACTGGGGCCACGGCGTGAACGTCGCCGACCTCGACGACCTCAAGCTCTGGCACCGCGTCAAGACCGGCACGCTCAACGAAGTCCTCGCCCGCGCGGACGACGTCATCCGCACGGAGTACAGGGCCATGCTCTAGAGTGCCCATACGCCGTCGTGACCGCACGGAGGCGGCGCGCGTTGTACCCGCGCCGCCTCGGCGCATGGCGTTCTGGAGCAACCTTGTCGGAACATGATTCAGAGGTGGTTTCTTCCCATTCCGTATTCCGTTGCCCACGGACTCTCCGAAGTGTGCTATACTTCTCTTTATCCGTGAAGTGATTTACGGATGATGATCGATCCTTGATATCGGCGGCGATGCGCCTACAGGCAATTTCGCCGTCATCATCAAATGTGCGCAAGCGCATTTTTTGCTTCCAACGAAAATCCGCTAAATTGACGTACTGAAGCGAAGAATGTGGCTGCGCAGGCTTGCATACCGGGGCATCTCATGCCCTTGCCATAGGTATGCCTGTTCTGCGTGCCCGTTCTTGGTATTTCAGTACGGGCTCTTAGCGGTGCCTCGTTGGAGATATCTTGAACGAGGCACGCGCTATCTTCCCGCCGCAGGGAGCCGCGTCGCCAGACAAAAGGAGAATGCGGCGGCGAAGAAACGACATGGCACATTGGAGCATACGAAGCATTGACGATCCGAGAGGTCTTGTTCTGGACCCTCAGGTCAGGCGCATTGAAATTGAAGGCTGCACTTATCCGGTTTCGTGCTGGAGGGCGTGCTTTAACGCGCTTGTCTCGCATTGCTTTAAGCGGCATCGCATGCGGCTGGTGAAATTCGCCAGGGCTCTTCGAGACAGCAAGGGAAATGAGTGGTTGTCCGCCTGTTTTCGATTCCAGCGACAGCCGACCGTACCAAAGCAGTCCAATCTTCCCGATGAGGACGGAAATGCGCGGCAACATGCCAGATGGCACATCCAGCCCAAGCTGGAGTCTGTTGTGCCGACGAGACAAGGCGATCCGAAAGATCTGAATTCCGCAATGAGCAGGATTTGCGAAGCGTGTCACATCGAGAGGACGGACGTCAGAATCGTCTGCGCACAGGGTGATGAAGACCGGCCACCACAGGCAAGGCCCATCGTTCCAATGCCGATACCCATCGCCCCAAGGGTTGAATCCAGGCATCTGGCGTCCCTGAAGGAAGATCCCATGCCACGCATTTCTGCAAATGCCCATGACGGATCGGTACATGAGAGCCGGCTTTCCAAATTACTTAGTGCGGAGTTCGCAAATGGTGTGCGTCCGGGATCGATTATCGACAGAAACAGAATCCGAAAACTGTATTGCCAGTATTTTGGCGAGAGTCTACCAGATGGCTTTGATTTCGTGACGGCACTGCCGAAAGTTGGCTTTGTCTATGATGGAAAGGTGTTTCCGCGCCCCATGTCAGGCGATGGAGGATTGAAGAGCTTGATTGAAAGCTGCGTCAACCAAGGCCACGTCCTTTTCCAGTTTTCGCGTTTCATGGAACTTCATGCAGACAAGCTCATGCATATGGGGATTGTCTCTGTCGGAATGCTTCACGATGTCATTCAGAGTGATGCCGGTGACTTGTATGACGTGTCGGATGACTTCTTTGCGCCTAAGGCGGATTTGCCGATGGAAGCAAGAATTGAGTCGGCGATTGTTCAAGACGCCGTTGTGGTTGATGTCAAAGATACGTCGAAGCGACTCCCTTATGTTGATGAAGATGCCATTCGCAGACTGTGTGCGAATGCCGACGACATGATTTGGAATGGCTCTGACGCATATGCCGTGCTAGGTCGAATCTCGTTCGATGAATCCGAGGTCGAGAAGGGGGTGTCATCCTGTGGCGCTTCCGTTTGGAAAGACGGGTTCTTCTCCCTTGTACACCTGAACCTTGTCGCGAGTGAGGCTTTGAACGACCGCCGTTTGTCTGGCAAGGCGCTCCGCCATGCTTTCTTCTTACGCTTCTTGTCAGACAAGTTCGACCTTCATGGGCAGATCGTCTGCGCGAGGGGGGCGGAATTCGACGCGCAGGCTCCGCTTCGCTCCTTTTGCCGTGGACGCAGTGTCGTGACGCTTTCAGTGGTGGAGGCGGTTGCCAAAGAATACAGGATCGCCGGCTACTTGGCACTGCAGACGCTTCATGATGAGATGGTGCGCGTGGATGCGGGGCATTTCGCCTCTCCAGCGCTTGTTGCGTTCGACATTCCGGCGACGGATGCCTGCATAGGCACTCTTGCAGTCGGCAGAGCAACCCCGTTCGGTGATGTTTGCCATTACGCCGCCCTCCCTGCTGTCCCTGGGTATGTCTGGAATGGATATCTCCTTGAGTCTTATTTGCGACGAGTCAGCAAACGATTCCGCATCCTTAAGCAGGGCGTCGTCTCCAAGGAGCCGGTGGGAGTGGTAGTGCCGGTATCTGGCGAACTCGTTCCGTTGCCGCATTCTGATAGGTACGATGGGAAGTTGGTGGCAACCGCATTTGCCTACGCCGCTTCCGCAGCTGGCATTCCGCCGAAGCCGGATGCGGTCGGCGATTTCCTGTGTGCCTCGCGCTGTGTCATGCGATGCACGAAGTCCGTCATCGAGGCAACCGTAGCCGCGATGTGCGCAAAAGAAAGAGACTGAACGCGACGATGTATGCCTATTCACATGATCCGGAAACTGGAGGCCTGCTACTTGCGGACTCGCTTTCGGAGTTCTCGAAGGAACCTCGCCCCGTATGGGCGCCGGAACTCGACCTGCTGGGATTTGACAAATTCTGGAAATACGACACCACTTGCTCCGCGCCCTATCTCTGGGCTGAGTCGAACTTCTACTGGTATCGCGGACGGAAGGTGGCCAAAACGAACGGCGGCTCGCTCTACGTGAAGCCGGAGATTCAACTCTTGAAAGACGAAAACGGCGAGGAAACGCTTCCGTCGGGAACAACTCTCGTCCCCGTGGACACCGAGGCGATGCTCGCGAAGAACCGTCTCCGTATTGAGGCCCTGGAAACGCTCACCGTCAAGAAGATCTACGACATCTACCGCAAATACGAAAAGAAGCTCGACTGCTTCCACGTGGCGTTTTCGGGCGGCAAGGATTCAATCGCGCTTCTGGAACTCGTCAGCCGTGCATTGCCCCGCACCGCGTTCATGGTCGTGTTCGGCGACACCGGGATGGAGTTTCCCGACACCTATAAGGCCGTCGATGCGGTGGAGGAGAAATGCAAGGAGGACGGCATCGCGTTTTACCGTGCAGCTTCTCGCTTTGCGCCAGAGGAGTCGTGGCGGCTCTTTGGACCGCCGTCACGTGTTCTTAGATGGTGCTGCACCGTTCACAAGTCCGTCCCTCAGACGCTCAAAATCCGCGAGATACTCGGCAAACGAGACTATGCGGGCATGGATTTCGTAGGCGTTCGTGGCCACGAGAGCGCCACACGGGCCGAATACGAGTATGAGAACTATGGTAAAAAACAGAAAGGACAGTATTCGTACAATCCAATGCTGGAATGGACGAGCGCTGAAGTTTGGCTCTACACATTCTTTAGGGAACTCGTCGTTAACGAAGCCTATACGAAAGGAAACGCTCGCGCAGGATGCCTCTTCTGCCCGCACTCGGCAGATAAATCCGATTGGTTTCGTCGTATGAATTACTCCGACGAAGTCGGTAAATTCGAGCGGCTCATACGTGAAGGCGTTGACGACCCGTCTATGGATACATACATCTCCAACGGCGGATGGATCGAGCGACGTAATGGACGAGATGTCAGGGATAATGAACCGAAGATTTCCGAAACAAGTTCCGATGGTCGAACGACACTTCGCATTGCCAAGCCAACAACGGACTGGCGAGAATGGATCAAGACCCTGAACGAATCTGTCGATCTGGAAGCGACAGAATCGGATGGTACGCTGACGGTGTCGTATCCTACCGCACTCTCGAAGACTGCCACTGGCAAAAGGCTCAGGCAATGTTTCATCAAAGCAGCATACTGCGTTGAGTGTGGTGCGTGTGAGACAAATTGCCGCTCTGGAGCACTCTCTTTCAAGAATGGACTGCACATTGAAAATTGCATACATTGTGGCCAATGTCACAGCATCGAAATGGGATGCTATCGGGCAGATTCTTTGAAACGACCAGAAAATGAAGGAGTAAAAGTGAAAAGCATCAACACTTTCGCTGACCATGCGCCTAAACCCGAATGGATCGCCGACTTTTTCGCAGTCGGCACAGAGTATCTGGCGAACAACACTCTTGGCCCGATGCAGATCGCAAAATATAAACGGTTCCTTTCTGATGCGGGGTTGATAGCCAAGAATAAGACGACCGCATTTTATGAAACCGTCAAGACAATTGGAGTGAAGGCCGAGGATACATGGGGACTTGTCCTTGTAAATCTCGTAAACGAGAATCCACAACTTGAATGGTATGTGCGGAATATGGATGCCGGGCGTGTGTATGAGTCTCAAGAGATCATTGGCGCGCTCGCGCCTTTCGGCGTGAAAGAAAAGGATGCAAGGTCAATTTTCAAGTCGTTCAAGCGCCTATGCGAGACGCCGCTCGGAAAACGTCTCAATTTTGGGACATTCGTCAACACTGGTCATGCACTCCAGTCAATCACCCGCACAAAGCCCGAAAGGCCCTCGCCGCTTGTCCTGCTTTATGCGCTCTACAAGTTCGCTGAAAAGTGCGGTGGATATTGGGAATTTTCCCTCTCGCGTCTCATGGACTTCACTATTGAGGCTGAGGGGGTTAGCCCAGCGCAGATCTTCGCGCTCACGCGCGACGAAATGGAGGCACTTCTGAACGGGCTTACGCGGGCGACCCCAGATTTCATCACGTTCACCACCACGCACGACTTGGAACTTGTCCGCCTCGCCGACGACAAGACTTCCGCTGACGTGGTGGCCTTGTTTACTGCATAGGAGGGAAACGACCATGTCCAACTACAGCGACTACTTCCAGCTCAAGTACAACCCGCCGGAGATTACGCAGGCCACGTTCGCCGCACATCCGGACGGATGGAAGACGACATATCCTCACAAGACGTTTGTCGCACTCCTGAAGCGGTTGGAGAAGATGCTTGCGCGCGGCAGCGAGATGGACAAGCACTCCATCTGGGTTCACGGGGCGTATGGCACCGGCAAGAGCCAGGTGACGTGGACGCTTCGCAGCCTCCTGACCTGCAGCGACGCGGATTTTAACGCGTACTTCGACGATTACACGCCTCTTAAGGCAGAGGGCGATCTTAGAAAGAAATTCATCGGCCATCGCAAGGCGAGAAAGATCGTGGTCGCCGCTCGGCATGGGTCTGATGCAATCTCCGGCCCGGAAGACCTTGTCGAGGCTGTCTTCTCAAGCCTTTCCAAGGCGTTGGACGACGCGGGCGTCCCCTACGATGCGGGCGCGACGTTGCGTGGCGGCATTGCCAAGTGGCTTGAGGGGGACACCGAACGCGCCTATTTCAACGCGCTGATCCGGGAGTCGCCCTACTGCCACAAGGGATGCTTCGCGGGCAAGTCGGCGGACGACGTTCTTGCAATCCTCAAGGGGGACGGCATGGCGGACGATCTGCTCAAGGAAATCCGTCGTCTCGCCAAGGACAAGGGCCTCACGGCGCTGCGATTCTCCAAGGAAGACCTCGCCTCCTGGATACGCGAGACGGTGGAGAAGAATAATCTGCATCTCATACTTGTGTGGGATGAATTCTCCGCGTTCTTCAAGAACAACAAGACGAAGCTTGACACATTGCAGTCGCTTGCGGAACTCTCCGGCTCTACCCGATTCAACCTTGTGATTGTAACCCATTTCACGACATCGTTTCTTCCGGGGAACGACAACTCCGCGCAAATCATTGTCGATCGGTTCAAGCCGACGATGGAGATCAGCCTTCCTGAGAACATCGCATTCGAGTTGATCGGCGATGCGCTGAAGGTGAAACCGGCTTTCAGGCAGGAGTGGGATGCTCTTGCCGATAATCTGAACGAGCGCATGGAGGAACCGCGCCGGAAGATTGCGAAGATGCTGAAGGATGTCGACGAGGGCGTGTTCCGCGCCATGTTGCCGTTTCATCCGTATGCGGCGCTGGCCCTCAAGAACATCGCCGCGCTCTTTGACTCGAACCAGCGGAGCATGTTTACGTTCATCGCGGCGGAAGAGGACGCCCGCGCATTCAAGTGGTACATCAAGAACCATTCGCCGGAGGATGCCGACGTGTTGGGCGTCGATCTGCTCTGGGACTACTTCTACGAGACCGGGAAGACACTGAGGGGCACAGGCGAGACTGGAAAAAGCAACCTCGACGCACAGGTTAGGGCGATTCTCGAAGTGTATCCCGACAAGTCTGGTAAGCTTGTCGCCGCCGAGAAGCGGGTCCTGAAAACCATACTCATGTTCCAGGCACTTGCGAAGAAACTCAACAATCCGCCGGAGTTTCTTGCAACGGAGGAGAACCTTCGTCTTGCCTTCGAGGGCGTAGAGGAACTTGAAAGTGGCAGAGGGATCGCGCTTGCCAACAAGCTCGCAAACGCCGACAAGATCCTTTTTGTGGACGAGGTAAATGGAAAGCGCGTCTATCAGGCGCCTATGGCAACGGGCGGACGCGACTTGCAGGAAATCGAAAAGCTCAAAGAGAACTACCTTCAAACGACGAAGACGAAAGAATTGCTGAAGGACTGGCAGCGTGAAGATGTTCTCAGGCTGTCGCGGCCGTTGGAGGAGCGGTTCGACATACGCCTTGCCGGGCCGGATTCCTTCTCGCAGGTTCTTGGACAGCTCTTGGCGCAAGATGCCAAGAACTACAGGATGCGAGCCCTGATCGTGGTTGGCCGGAACAGTCTGGATGCCGTTGCCGCAAAGGAGGCGATCCGCAAGGCTCTGGACGAGGAGAGAAGCCACAACGTCGTATTCGTCGATGCGACGTCCGTGGAACTCGATGACGGCGATTTTGCAAAATGGGCTGAATACAAGGCCCGGGCAAATTGGTATGCCCCCAAAGACGCGCAACAGTCCAACAATGCGCTATCCGAGTCGGAGAAGATCCTTTCCGCCTGGAGGGACAAGATTGCAACCGGTGCGTTTACCGTGCGGACAAAGCGAAATGAAACTGGCGTGGTTTGCCACGGAGCGTCCGAGGTGGGCGAGGAAATGCGGTTGTCGGTGCTTGAAAAGTACCCGCTTGCGCTTGAGTTCGAACATGGCTTGAAAGACACCCAGTTCAATCAGGCGACAAAGGCCGAGGTGTCTGCTGGCGTGCATGGCGGCCTTGGGCATCTCCCGATCGGGGAAAGGGGCGGCAAGATGGACGCCGCATCGGAAAACGCCCTGATCGGCTCCGTGAAAGACAAGGCGGATTACTGGAAGGTTCTGCCGACGCGGACGATTTCCAGGATCAAGGCCAAGGTCGAGCAGAAGCTCAACCATGCCTTTAAGTCTGGAGGGGAAGGCCGGATCGAGTTTGGGGAAATCGTCGAAACGCTTTTTTCGGTCGGATTCATGCCGACGGCTTTGCATGGCTTTCTTGTCGGCTATCTCCTCAAGGAATACGTTGGTGGCGATTATCGCTTTGTCCGAGACGGGGAAAGCCCGCCCCTCACGGTGGCAAACATGACCGAGGCGATTCTCGCCTATTTCAAGAAGGTTCTCTGTACGGGCGGAAGGTATCACGAGGCGTACATTGGCGTCCTGACCGAGGAACAGAGGCGGTTCGCCGATCTTGCCAAGGCGGTGTTCCGCCTTGGGGAAAACGCTTCGATCGATATTGTTGCACATGACTTGGCCGTGCGAATACGCGACTTCCAATACCCCTTGTGGTGCTTCGAAGCATTGCCGGAGGCCGTCGGATTGGAACGCTATATCGAACAGTTCACCCTGCTCACCAACCCAGCCAATCAGAAAGGCGCTACTCTTTCTGGCGTCGCAACGGAGATTGGTCGCATGGCGGCAGAGGACCCTGGCGTGGAATCCCGGCTTTCGGCCCTGTTTACACAGGAGAATGCCGCCAAGGCGATGAACGCTTGGCTTGACGGATTTGAAGATGGGCTTTTCCGAAAGACGGCGGAAGAAATTAATGCTTCGGACCCGCTTGCGGATGTCCGGCGTTGTTTCGGCATAGACGGTGCATGGCTCTGGCATCGTGAAACCGGAGAGAATGAAATACGCTCGCTTCTGAGGGACTACCGCATCGTTGCAGAATCATCCAAGCGTGGATTCATAACGCCTGTGAATTCCTTCTGGGAATGCATGGAAGCGTGGCGGGACAAGACGCGCACGATACGCATCCCATTTGCTACGCTTGAAGCGCTCAAGCCCCAGGCTAAGACCTTCCTCGGCCTTCTCAAGGACATTGCGTCTGGGGGCCGACTGGAACAGAATGACAGGCGAGATGCATTCTTCCGCGAAATCACCGATATGGGCGATGTCAACCGTGACATGCTTGAAAAATGCCCCGACTTGTTCAAGGCAACCTATAGCGAACAGCTTTCAGGTCTTGCCACGCAGGAGATGGACGATCTTTATCTCACTGGGCTGGATAAGGCGTCGTTTCTTGCCGACAAGCCGACCTACGAGCAGATGCTTGTCCAAAAGGTCACGGAAATCAAGAGCCATCAAGGCCGGACAAGGCTTCTCTCGCTCTGGAATGAGAAAACCGGAACGGTCTCTCCATCGGCATGGTCGAAGCAATTTTCGACGCCGATTCTCGCAATGACACCTGCGGAGGGAACGCCTCTTCTGGAGGGCGTTCGTAACGCTATAAACGCCTTGAACAACAAGGAATCGTCTGTTGCGAATGTCGATGCGGCAATTGACTTCTTTACGGTACATCCAGAAGTGTTTGGTTGGTTTGACGGTGAAAAGGCCGACGAGGCGTTCAGGCGAGGTGTTCTCGGACGCTATTCCTTAGTGCTGACCGACCTTGCTTCTGTCCGGTCTCGCCTGAGCAAGCTAAGTGCCGATCCGGACTGCTGGCTAGTCGATCCGCGTCTTGAGGCAACGCTCCAGAAACTTGCGGAAAGCGAGTACAACCTGAACTGTGCGGAGCGTGTACGCGGAAAGGTAAGGGCGATGAGCGCGGACGAGGCTAAGCAATATCTTGTGGATCTTGTCGTGAATTCGCTTGATGTAGGGCTTGCAATCCTTTCAAAAGAATGACCGTTATGGATATTGTCACTGCTGCGCAAGAATATCTGAACGGGAATGGCGCATCAAACCCGTTTTTTGTGGCATTTGATGCGCCCTCAGACCTCTCATCGCTTGTAACATCCCTCTCTTCATGCAAGAAGGTGCGGGTAAGCGATTTCTGCCGCGCCTCCGATGTCTTGCCGGATTTGGACGCTCTTGGCGATACGCTTACACACATGAGTGGCAAGGCTATTCTTCTTGGCATTGGCGAACACGCCGCGCTTTCGGGCGACAGGGAAGTGAAGAAATGGATATTTGGACTTCCCTTGCACAACCTTCGTCTTATCGTGCCCGTATGGGGTGGGCATGAGTTTATAGAAGAGGAGTCAAGAAACGACCCTCGCATACAGGGCCGTAGAGGGGTGTCGTTTGCAAAAACAGGGAAGCATTGGTCGCTCTGCATTTTCCGGGACGGATTCATCAAGAATGTAAATGCAACGGGCTTTAAGGCGCTCTTGCGGATGCTTGAGGACGGCTGCGACAAGGTGATAACCGCCATAACGACGGTTGTTCCGTTAAACACGACTTGGTGTCGCCGCATTGATTCCGCATATGAAGTGTACAGGGAACGGCATCCTCAAAGCGCTGTGCCGGAGACAATGTTCCCAGAAAAGCAATGGACGATATTCCTAAATGACGAACGCACGCGCGATGATGGCTTGTCAAGCCCTGATTCGCTCTTGAGATTCCTTGAGGACGGCACGGACGACGACCCCTATCTTGCATTTGCCATCTCGAAAACCAGGCAATATCCAGAATGGCACAGAAACCTTCTCTGCGCGATCCTTGATGTTCCTGTTGACGACGATCGTTTCGCGCGGCTCTACGAGGCACGAAAAAAGATTCTCCCCCAACTAGACAAGGGTGATGTGGCAGAATACATCGGCGAATCTCGTCGTATTACCAATCCCTCGAATCGCATCCGCTACATGACTGACTGTACGGAGTTGGAACGTGAAGAGATAATCCGTCTGATTGTCGACGCGGGAGAGTTTCCTGTGTCTGTGGAAAAAGTATATCCGGCGCTGTGGAACTACTGGCGAGGATTTGCCTTTTCGTGCGGTGAGCCCTCAGAAGTGCTTGCAAAGTACTTCCAGGATTATAAACGGCAAAAACTATTGGGGCGAATTGAGCCTGGTTTCATGGAGGCGGTTCGTGACTTTGCCGAAGACCGTCCGCAGTTCGCTTTGCCGACACGAGAGTCCGTTCTTGAAGATATGGCCGCAGACGGCGCGGCTCTTTGCTGGGTAGATGCTCTAGGCTGTGAGTTCCTGGGCTTTATTCAGTCTTCCGCAGAGCGTCTTGGCCTTAAATTGAAAGTCACGCCTGTCAGAGTGAAGTTGCCTTCCATAACAAGCGTCAATCGCTCGTTCTACGATGAGTGGCAGGGTGAAAAGATGCCGCCCGTATCCAGACTCGACAAGATAAAGCACGGAGACTTCGAAAAATACGATGAGCCATCGACTGATGCAGCAACGGAGCTGCCGCACGAGCTGATTGTCGTCGAGGAGTCGATAAATGCGATTGCGATTCGACTTCGCAAGAAGCCAGGAAGTAAGGTCGTCCTCACAAGCGACCACGGCGCGACTCGCCTTGCTGTGATTTCCAACTCCGAAACGGTGTGGGAGTTGCCGGAGAAAGGAAAGCATGGGGGACGTTGCTGCCGGAAGAGCGAGTTCGATGGCGTTCTCCCGCCTTGCGTTACGGATAGTGACGACGAGAAATGGCACGTCCTAGCAGGATACGACCGTTTCAAGGGCGGCAGGAAAGGCGATGTGGAAGTCCACGGAGGCGCGACATTGGAAGAAATGGTCGTGCCCGTCATAGAATTTGAATTGCTCGATAAGCATGTTCAGGTGCGTCTTGTGGAAGAGGAGTTCAAGGTCACGTTCCGCGATGCGGAAATTACGCTTCAGTTGTTCTGCGCCTCAACATTAATGTCGCCGTCTGTCAGATTTGGCGGAATCGCCTACGAGGCGTGTCCCGAAGGCAATGAAACAGGCCGCTATCTTGTCCGAATCCCCAAGCCTGTAGCAGGCGACCATGTTGCGGCTGTTTATGACGGCGACACCAAAATCAACGATGTGCGGTTCTCGGTGAAAAGCGGAGGCGTGCAAATCAAGAAGGACGATTTCTTCTGATCGAAGGAGGTATCTTAAATGACACAGGAAACCACAGACAAGCTCCGCAAGTGCTTCGAGTCGATGGCCGTGTTCAAGGACTTGACGCAGACCAGCCTTTTCAAGACATTAGGTCTGCCGTCGTTCATGCGTGACTGGCTGTTGCAGAGGTTCGAGAATGCGGACGGCGTGTTCGATGCGGGGGAAATGATTTCTTTTGTCCACGAGTTCATACCAAAACACGACGACTGGACACGCATCAAGGACAGAATCGTGGTCGGTTTCGAACGCGTCAAGTTACTCGCAAAGATCATCGTCAACATCGATGTTGTCACGGGGGAAGTCTCTTTCTCGCTGCCGGATTTTGGCCTACGGAATCGTGAGACGATGATTGACGCCGATGTCTGGGATAAGTGCAGAGACAAGTTGGCGTCAGGGCATGAGACGTGGGGGATGCTGGAACTTGGATATCGTCCGCCGGATGATACTGCGCGTTCCAAAATTCCAGGCAGGATAAGGCTTCTTTCATTCCGGGACTTCTGCCCGTATGACATTGATTTAAACTATTATAAAGACGTGCGCAGTGAATTTTCGATCCAAGAATGGATTGACATCATACTCGGTGCGGTTGACTACAAGGCAGAGGGGTATGATGCTGCGAAAGCGGAAGATGAGAACCTCCCAGACCCACAGACAATGAAATTGACCATGCTTTCACGGGTGTTGCCGTTTGCGGAGAAACGCCTCAACCTGATGGAATTGGCACCGATGGGGACGGGTAAATCCTATTTGTTTGGGCAAGTCAGTCGCTATGGTTGGCTTTCCACCAGTGATAAGATGACCCGTGCAAAGCTTTTCTATGATGCAGGACGCCGTGAGCCGGGACTCGTCGGACAAAACGACTTCATCGTCTTGGATGAAATCCAGAAGACAATCTTCGAGGATGGCATGGGGAGCGTCATGCAGGGGTATCTGGAACAAGGGACGTTCTCGGTGGGCAATTACTCAAGCTCCGCGGATTCCGGATTTGTCTTGTGCGGCAACATCGCTCCTGAAATCATGAGGCAGGATGGTTATGCCTATATGTTTGCCAATCTCCCGAAACTGTTTCAAGATGCCGCAATGATTGACCGCTTCCACGGCTTCATTAAAGGCTGGAACATCCCGCGCATGAATAGCACCCTGAAAATCGACGGATGGGCGTTGAATTCCGAATATTTCACGGCGATTCTACACCTGCTCCGCGACGACAGTTCCTACAGGCATATTGTCGACGAATTGATTGAAGTTCCCTCTGGGGCAGACGAACGCGATACCGAAGCGGTCAAACGCATTTCAGCGGCACTCGTTAAATTGCTATTCCCGAATGTCCGCACACCGGCAGACATCTCGGAGAAGGACTTTGTACGATATTGCTTTAGGCCTGCGATGAAAATGCGCTACACGATCCGATACCAGATGGGACTCATGAACGAGCAGTACCGGGGGAAGGATTTGCCCGCCCTCACGATTCGGAAGGAGGCATAAGAAGTGCCGCTGCGAGTAGAGCGTTGCTTCGGATGCGGAGGCGAAGTTGACCATGATGCGGTCGGCCTCAACAAGAAACTGCTTGGAGAGAACGTGTCCAAGTTCTTCTGCCTTCCATGTCTCGCAGACAACCTCGGGGTCTCTGTCGAAGATCTCCTTGCGAAAATTGAAGAGTTTAAAGACCAGGGATGCAAACTGTTTTCGTGAAGACGTTTATCTATGCTGACCATGCCGCGACGACGCGGCTTTGCGATGCCGCGTGGACGGCTATGCAGCCGTTTTTGCGCGAGGAGTTCGGCAATCCGTCAAGCCTTCATTCGTGGGCGCGTAGACCGCGTGAGGCGGTACGCGAGGCCCGGGCGACAATTGCCGCGTGTATCGGCGCGGAGCCGGAGGAGATCTTCTTCACGAGCGGTGGCACGGAGGCGGACAATTGGGTGATCAAGGGGACGGATGGCGGTTTGATGGTTTCGGCATACGAGCATCATGCTGTTCTGAATGCTGCCCACAGTGAGGCGGGACGTGGCCGCGATGTCGTGTGTGTCCGCCCAAAAGTCGGTAATGGCGGGGGGTATGTCATGCCGGGAAAGCTCTCGAAGGACTGGAAAGATGGTGTTGGGCTTGTTTCCGTAATGACCGCCAACAACGAGATCGGGACCATCAATCCGATTCATCTCCTTTCAGAGTTTGTGCACAAGCGCGGTGCGCTCTTTCACACGGACGCGGTTCAGGCGGTCGGGCATATTCCGATTGATGTTCAGGAGATGGGCGTCGATTTCCTCTCGGCGAGCGCCCACAAGTTCAATGGGCCGAAAGGCATCGGGTTTCTCTACATGCGCAAGGGACTGAAACTGAATTCGCTTATTCATGGCGGGCAACAGGAGTTTGGCCTACGCGCAGGGACGGAGAATGTTGCCTCAATCGTCGGGATGGCGTCTGCGCTCAAGTTCAATTGCGAGCGACTGGAACAGAATGCCAGGCATCTTGACAATCTGGCTGTGCAGTTCAAGGATGGCCTTGAGCAATTTGCGGATGTCGTCTATCTGGGAGCAGGTGTGTGTCCTCAATTGCCAGGGTTCATCAGCGTCTCGTTCCCGGGGCATTCTGCGGAGGGGCTCATGCACATGCTTGATCTCAAGGGCATTGCCGTGTCTACTGGTGCGGCATGCGACTCCAGGAACACGCAGATATCCCACGTCCTGAAAGCAATCAACGCGTCCAAGGCCATTGCGGAGTCTACGATTCGCATCACCTTGGGGCCGGAAAACACGCGACAGGACGTTGACACGATCCTTTCTGAACTCAAGTCGTTGCTAAGGAGGACCACATGATGGATGTGCGACGGTGTCGTGGTCGTGGGCGGTTGGCGGAGGCAATGCCGCCAAAGAAGGGATCAAGGGCGCGGTGATTGGCGGACTCGCCGGTCTGAATGGCCTTTTTGACGACGACGGGGACGAAGCGTAGGCCGCCGTTCCGCCGTCCCGTGCCTCTACATCCTCGTCCATGCCGACAGGATCTTCCTTGGATGACGCGCTGAAGGAGCGCCCGCCGCTACCCACGCATTTATATAAATGCGTGGGTAGCGGCGGGCCATTGGCGTTAAGGGCAATCATCCGTAGACGCAACGAATTCTCATCGTGAGGATTCTGTTCCCGTACCTCTTATGCGGAGCAGGATGTTATGCGGAGCAGGATGCCGAGTGCAGGCCTTCCTGCCGCAGCTCGTTCGATCCGGCATGTGCAGATGCGCCGCCGCGCTCTTCTGGAGCATCAGGCGATTGTAGTCATGCCGCGTGTTCCGCCATATTGGCGGGAAGGACGCAGGGCGAACATCTTGTGATATACTATCCGAATCGATGCAACATGTACAGGACGCTATGAAACACGCACAGACAGTTCTCTTTCTCGGCGACGGCATGGCCGACGAGCCCCTCGCCGAACTGGGCGGCCGCACGCCGCTTCAGGCCGCACGGGTTCCCAACATGGACTGGATCGCCGCGCACGGACGGTCCGGCCAGATGCTCACGCTGCCGGACGGCTTCCCGACGTCGAGCGACGTCGCGAACATGAGCGTCTTGGGGGGCGACCTTGCGACGGAGCTGTGCGGGCGCGGCCCGCTGGAGGCCGCGAGCCAGGGCATCGCGATGGGCCCCGACGACGTCGTCTTCCGCCTGAACCTCGTCACGGTGGCGCCCGACGGCACGTTGAAGGACTTTTCCGGCGGGCATGTCGGCGAGGCCGAGCAGAAGGAGGCGATCGCGCTCCTGAACGCGCAGATCGCCGACGGCTGGAAGGGGCATGCGGGCGAATCCATCCGCTTCTACCCCGGCGTGAGCTACCGCAACCTCGTGCTGCTGCACGGTCCCGCATTCAGCGGTTCGGCCGTCGCGTACGACAAGCCGGACGACAACAGCGGCAACCCCGTGGCGGAGCATCTGCCGCGCGCGAAGACGCCGGAAGGCGAATACACGGCGCAGGTCCTCCGCGACATCATCGCCCGCGCGGCCGAGGTGC
>ERZ1026876.919-NODE-919-length-16190-cov-21.600930_pt1 | contig 16190 bp, 17 predicted proteins | sample MGYA00380168_ERZ1026876 | MGnify/ENA primary metagenome ERZ1026876 (study PRJEB33269, sample SAMEA4719804) | human gut metagenome | biome: human-associated habitat; feature: organic feature; material: feces | place: Cameroon | collected 2013-10 ... | reverse complement strand
AGCCCGCCATTTCATAGACAAAACGGAAAATCAATTCTCCCTCGCGTCCTGCGTCGCAGGCGTTCACGACTTCTGAAACGTCGGCGCGGTGCATGAGGTCTTTTAAGGTTTTGAATTGCTTCCCCTTGTCGGCAGCTACGGTGTACTGCCATTCCTGCGGCAGAATGGGTAAGCTGTCATAGCTCCATTTCTTGTACTGTTCCCCATAGGCGGCAGCTTCGGAAAGCTGTACCAAATGCCCGATACACCAAGAAATGATGTATTCGCCATTTTCGATATATCCGTCTTTCTTACCTGTAACGCCAAGGGCGGCGGCAACCGCCGCCCCGACGCTGGGCTTTTCACAAATCACAAGTTTCATTCTTCCTCGTCCTCCGGTTCGGTGTCTGCGCTGTCAGTTTCTTCCTCCGGCTCGTCCTCGTCGTATTCGTCAAAATCGAACTCGTCAAGGTCGGTGCTGCCTTTCACGCTCTGTTTTGGTTTCATAAACTTAACGTAGTAGAGGGCTGCGCCGCCGCCAAGCAAGCCCACAACAAGGAAAATCAAAAGCCCGCCCATGCCGTTTTGGGGCTGCTCCTGCTCGGTGGGTTCCTCCGGCGCGGCTTCCTTGCCTGTGCAGCTATCCATGTTGACAGAGCAGACGGGGCAGGCGGTGTTTACTTCGCCCGCCTTGCATTTCTCGGTACAGTTGCAGACAGCCGGGGGCTGCTCGGTCTGTTCCTCCCCGATAATCGCCATAAGGTCGTTTTCGTCTACTTGATTTAAGAAGTGGACGGAATTTTCCCCCTCGGCTGCCCGGTCAACGATAATGTAAAAATAGTTGCCGCCTTTGCTTTTCACGACGATAAACTGCTTATCCTCGGCAGCGTCCCCGTCGATGTCGTCCACAAGAGTCATGTTGCCCTCCGGGGTAAGGGGCTGCGGCTCGGTTTCCACGATTACGCCGCTGTCGTCGGTTTCCTCTGTCGGGGTCTGCGCGTAGGCAGTAACGGAAAAGCCGCCCACAAGGACAAGGGCGGCGCAAAGTGCGGTAATGCTTGCAAGGATTTTATTCTTCATTCTCGGTTTCCTCCTGTTCCTCATAGTCTGCGGGCATAGGGGCAATGCCCGGAATACCGCCGCCCGCAAGCATAGCGGTAAGCTCCTGCGGGGTAAGGCGCATAGAGCGCACAAGCTGAACGATTTGCAGATTTTCCGCTTCGGTTTTCTGTGCTTCCAGTCCGCGCAGCCTGTTCTGATACTCCGTGATTTTCTCACGGGTCTTTTGGATTTCCTTTTCAATTCTTTCGATTTTACTCATAGCCATAATGATTTTTCTCCTTTCGATTTTCAAATGTGTTGTTGTATGTCAGTTCCAGTTCATCAGCCCGTAGCCTTTGATACAGGCATAGTCAAGCGGGTAGCTTTTGATTTTGCAGGCGTCGCCGGAATTGCCCTCAACGGTGTAGACACGGTTTCCGTCCCTGCCGATGACAAGCCCTACATGGTCTGCGCTTCCGTCTAAGTCCCAGTCAAAAAAGATAGCGTCGCCGGGGGCAATGTTTTCATAGCCCCGCGCACCCCATTGCCCGTGAGAGGTAAACCACGGAATACCTTGCGACTGGCAGGCGGCAAAGCGCGGCTCGGAAAGCCCCATTTGCCCGTAGCACCAGGACACGAAGCAGGCGCACCATTCCACGCGGCTGTTAAAGCCGTACCAGCTCCAATACGGATAGCCGCCTACGTTTCCAACTTGCCGCTTTGCAAGGTCAACAATGGCGGTATTGCCGGGGCGCGTTCCGTTTACAAAGTCCACACCGCTTAAATCCTCGGACGCGGAAGTGTCGGGAGAGCCGCCGCCAAAGATAAGGGGCTTGTTCCCGCTTGTCTGTAAGTACACCCGGTACATTTCCAGTTGTTCCGGGGTCAGATTGTTTTCCGCAATGGCAGATAGTGGGGTGTTCGTCAGCTTGACGTTCAAGATGTAATACTCATAAGGTACTTGTACGGTGTAGGTGTCGCTATGCTCGTTGCCGTCCTCGTCCGTCCATGTGTCAGTGCGTTCTTCCTCTCGGTAGCGTATTTCCACTTCCTCGGTCAGCGTCAGCTTGTATTGCTGATTGAAAATCCTTTGCAGCTCGCTTTGAACGTCAGCGCGGGTGTAGGTCTGATATTTTGCGGTCAGATAGGACGCTAATTCGTGTGGGTTATGTCCGATATTTTCAAGGTCATAGCGGTACTCGTCATAGCCCGGATTGTCGCGCTCGATATTGTCAACCCTGCTTTGCAGCTCGTTTTCCAATCCGGCGTAGCTGTTTTCCACTTCCACAAGGTCGCTGTCCTCGGAGGTATAGGACGTTCCAAGCACGCCGTTTAACGTGCCGGAAAACATTGCCCCACAAGAGGACAGCCCGGACATAACCATGATAAAGAGCAGCAGCACCCCGACAGCGATTGCCACGCCCGCCGGGTGCCTTGCCACAAACGCCGCTGTCTGCTTTGTTTTCTCGGCGGCTTTGGCTGCCGCCTTGCGGGTGCGTTCTGCCGCGCCCTTGATACCCTTTGCGGTATTGCGGGCTTCCTTTGCATACTGCCGCTTGATTTTCTGCTTCTGCCAAAACCGGGAAATGGGGTTAGAGGTAAGCTGCGGGTTCTCATGCAGGGTCTTGTGATACTGAAAATCCACATTTGCCCGAAAAGCCGCTTTTTCTGCCTTTGCCGCTTCCCGGTAGGGTTTCAGCTTATGGCTGCGGTAGCCCTGCTTGATTTTCCGCGCCCCGTACTTCAATCCCCGTTCTGCGGCTTCCTCACTCTTGTGTGCGCCCTCCACGCCAGAATTATCCTTTTCGACAGAATGGATTTTGTTATGTACCAAAATCCCGGCTTCCTGTGTGGGGCGGGATAGCGGGTTGTGCTTCTCCTTAAATCCGGGCGGCTTGTCCTTTTCCTCAAAGTGCAGGCGGGTCTTGCCTTTCCCGGTAGTTTCGTCAAAAGTGCGCTCTTTTACCAGTTTCTTTTCTTTGGGGATAGCTGCCTTTGCCTTATCCAAGCGGTCGGCGGCTTTATCGGATTTCTTGATATACTTTTCAAGCTCCGGGGCAGCGCGTTCCTCGTCGGTAAATTGCAGCCGGGAAGATTTCGTCCCGGCGGTAGCTTCTGCCTGTGCCTTTCGTACCGCTTTTTTAGACGCTTTGCGGGTATGGGCGGCTTCGATATGCTCCATGACGCGCTCCGTTTTGCCCGTGTCTGCTTTTGGTGTGGCCCCCGGCGCGTGGGGAAGCGGGATTGCATCAGATACCGGGTTAAGCTGTGCCGCCGCGTCCTGTGCTGTCTGTTGCTCCGGGGATTTCTGTAAATCCGCGTCCTGCGTCCGTTTGCTGATACGCTCGGCGGTCTGCTGTGTTTCGTTTACTTCTACAAGCCCGTCGCGGGTCATTTTCTGCGTGATTTTATCGCGGGGCTTTAATGGGTCTTTCAAGTGTTACCACCTCCAATCCGCGCCCCTGCAAGGGCGCAATACTCGGCGTTCAGTTCAATGCCGATATAGCGGCGGTCAAGGCTTTTCGCTGCAAGCCCGGTGGTGCCGCTTCCAAAAAACGGGTCAAGGACAACGCCGCCTTTCGGACAGCCCGCCAGTATGCACGTTTCCACAAGTTTCGGGGGATAGGCGGCAAAATGCCCGCCCTTATACGGTACGGTATTGATAAGCCAAACGTCCCGCTTGTTCCTTGTGGTCGGCATAAGGGCGTCGTCATAATAGCCGCCGCTGCGGGTCTTATTGATACCCTGTACTTTGCCCTGTCCCGGTACTTCCTCGGCGTATTTGTGTCCTGCGCTGCGTCCCTGTCGGTACCGCGCTGCCGTTCCCGGCGCGATCGGCTCCGCAATGGCGGCAGCGTCATAGTAGTATTTCTTTGATTTCGTCAGTAAAAAGATATGCTCATAGCAGCGGCTCGGTCGGTCGCGGCAGCTCTCCGGCATGGGATTTTCTTTCAGCCAGATAATATCGCTACGTAAATACCATCCGTCAGAGCGCAGGGCAAAGGCAAGAAGCCACGGAATACCGATTAAATCCTTTTGCTTGCAGCCCGCTTTCATGCCGCTGCCGCAGTATGTGTCTGCGATATTCAGCCAAAATGTCCCGTCGTCTTTAAGTACCCGGCGCAGCTCCCGGAACACTTCTACAAGCCTGTCAATGTACTGCTCTGGCGTGTCCTCCCTTCCAATCTGTGCGTCAAGCCCGTAGTCCCTTAGTCCATAGTAAGGCGGGCTTGTGACGCAGCAGTTCACGCTTTCGCTCGGCAGCTCCCGCAGGGCATAGAGGGCTTCACGGTTGATGATTACGTCCGTTTTCATGGCTTGCTCACTTCCTCCGGCTTTGTCGTAAGCAGACGGTAAAGCTCGGTGTCCGTCGGGAAGCGGTCAATGAACGGCAGCACCACGTTTCCGTAAAAGATAAGCCCCTCGCCCGCTTCGGTATGGGTCACATACTTCATCTGCTGCGGGGAGATATTGAGCTGCTTTGCAAGGATAGCCCGGTCGCCCTGTGCCTGATTGAGCATGAGGACAAAATCAGAGTTTTCAAAGATATTCTCGACTTCGCGGCTTGATAAAAGGTCTTTGACGTTCTGTGTGATTGCCGTCGGTATGCCGCCCCATTTACGAAAACGCTTCCAAATCTCCACGGAATAGGCTGCGGTCTGTTCCTCTTTCAAAAGCAAATGAAACTCGTCCATATAGTAACGGGTTGCTTTTTTCTCTGCGCGGTTGACGGTAACGCGGTTCCACACCTGGTCTTGCACAATGAGCATACCTAACTTTTTGAGCTGCTTTCCAAGCTGTTTAATATCAAAGCAGACAAGGCGGTTAGAAAGCTCCACGTTGGTACGGTGGTTAAAGACGTTCAGAGAGCCGGAAACATAAAGCTCCAATGCCGCCGCAATGCGGGCAGCTTCCGGCTCCGGCTGCTTCAAAAGCTCGTTGTAGAGGTCGCCCAAGATAGGCATTTTTGCCGGGTCGGGGTCGGCTAAAAACGGTCTGTAAACATTACGGACAGCCCTATCAATGACGGTTTTTTCCACGGGCTGCAAGCCCTCCTTGCCGCCGATAACAAGCTCACAAAGGGAAAGGATAAAGTCGGATTTCAAGGCAAGCGGGTTGTCGTCCTCGGAGTAGTTGAGGTTAATATCCATAGGGTTCACATACTGGGGCTTGCCGTCCATGCCTTTTCCGGCAGGCGACAGGCGTATCACTTGCCCGCCCAATCGCTGCACAAGGGAAAAATATTCTGCTTCCGGGTCGCAGATAATAATATCGTCGTCAGTAATGAGAAAGGCGTTTGTCATTTCCCGTTTTGCCGCAAAGGATTTACCGCTTCCCGGCGTTCCGAGGATAAGACCGTTGGGGTTTTTAAGCTGCTTGCGGTCGCAGAGTATCATGTTATTTGAAAGTGCGTTCAGCCCGTAGTAAAGGGCTGCGCCCCGCTGAAACAGCTCCTGCGTGATGAACGGGATAAAAATAGCGGTGCTGCTGGTCGTTAATCCTCTTTGAATGGGGATAAGGTTCTCTCCAAGAGGGATAGAGGACATAAAGCCCGCTTCCTGCAAATAGTCAAGGCGGGTCAGAGCGCAGTTATTTTTCTGTGCAAAGCCCGCCGTAGCGAATACGTCATTATCCAGTTTCCGCTTCGTGTCTGCCATGTTTACCACAAGGAACGTCAGCAGGAACATTCTTTCATTTCTGCTCTGTAAATCCTGCAACAGGTTCTTTGCTTCGCTGCCAAAGGTGGCAAGGTCGGACGGAATTATATCCATGTCATACCCGCTGCGTACCGCTTTTTTCTGTTCCTCAATCTTCATCTTGTCGAGGTCGGTTATCTTGCGCTTGATAGTCTTGATTGCTTCGCTCTGGTCGATACTGCGGATATGCAGATTGACGATTATCCCGTTTTCAAGGTCGAGAATGTCCGAAAGCATACGGTCATTCAGCTCCGGCGCAAGGATTTCAAGGAACGATACCGCACCGAGTTTTCGCCCCATGCGGAACGTGCGCCCGTCACCAAAACGGAACGAGGACGGGGCGATAAAGTCCTTTGTAGAAAGCCCCGACGGTACAAGCCAGTCCCAAGAGAAGCGGAACGGCTCGCCCTCCGGGTGGAAAATCCCATGCAGTACGTTCAAGCGTTCCTGTCCGTTCATGGGGCGGGCTGTTACGCCAAGCACCTTAAAATTATTGAGTACGTCGGTTTCGATACGGGAAAGGCGGGCTTTTGCGGCTGCGAGATTGTCCGCTTCAATGGAAAAGGTAATGTACTTGCACTTTTCCAGTCCGTTGTTGCCTTTTTCAAGCTGATGTTTCAGCATATCCGCGTACTCCCTGCGGATAGAGTTAAAAGCGTCGTCCTGCGCCGGAATTTCGATAGCCGCCTGTGCCTTTTCCTTTCTTGCGCCCTGATTGATGAATGAGAGCTGCACCGAAACGGAAGCGTCAAAGTAGTTGAGAAAATCGCACCAGTTTTCAAAAATGGCGGTCTTATCATCTGCCTGTGCAAGCTGATAGTTAATATCTTCAAAGACAAGGCTTTTACTGTATTTCTTTTCCGTTACCCTGCAAATCCCGTCCGGGTACATCTGCAAGTAGGGAATGGTCTGTTGTGCGGTGTGGGGCTTCCCGTCGCCCTTTGCCGCCTGTATCACAGCGGCGATTTCTTTCTTTTCTGCGCGGGTCAGCTTACGCTTCACGGGATTTTTTACCGCGCGGGTCATGGTTTTTCGTTCTGTCATTGACAATAGCCGATACCTCCTTTTCCAGTTTTCGTTGTTTTTCTATGACGGCATAAAAATTTTCCGTCTGATAGGGGCGTTCCTTTGGTCGGATAAACTTTGTCTGAATGACGTTCTTTATCACGACTTCAAGGGGCTGCCCGTGTTTTTCATACATTGCCAAGAGGAAGCAGGGAAGCATAACGACAATCATTGCAAAAGCCGCCATGCTTGTTCCCGCGCTGTCTTTGAGCAAAAAGAAAAGCGGTAGTCCCATAGCGAGGGCTGCCGCAAAACAAATGATTTGCCGCTTTGTCAGATTAAAAGCGACTTTCGTTTTGATTTTTGATAAGTCTTTGGGTACGGGTACATACGCCAAGTGAAAACCTCCTTTCGGTCTTTAATGGGCGTTAAAGATTGACTTCGCAAGTGCGCCTGTTTTGAATAGGGAGAAGCACAAAATCACGGTGTAGGCTGCAAGGGAGAATATCGCGCTGTGCAGGTTATCCGCTACAATCATGCTGCCAACCAAAACCGCATAAATGCCGACACATATCATTATGAGGAAGCCTTGAAAACCAAGGGCGAACAGGGCTTTTAAGTAGTTGTTGCCTATCTGTCCCCACTCTCTGTTGGTCATAGTTGCAAACGGGATAGGCGATACCGAACAGTAAAGGTAAATTTCTATCATTCTGCCGTACAGGATAACCGTGATAAGCACCGACATGATTTTCATGCAAAGGCTCACAAGGCTTGTTTCCATAACGAGCAGTAACAGTTCGGGGATTTCCATAGCGTCAAGTCCAGCTTGCATGGACGAGAGGGCGGCGTCAACGTCGATATTCGTATCGCCGCCGATCACGCCCGCCGCGCCGGAAACAACGTGCTGCGCCATATCGAACACCGCCATAGTGATAGTAAAGGTGTGGGTAACGAGATACACCGCTACCCACGCCTTGAAAAACCACTTAAAGAACATGAACGTGTCAATATCGTGCATATTGTTCTTTTCCGTTACCATGCTGATAAGCTCCACGCATAGAACGTAGGTAATGACAAGTCCCGCAATGGGTACAATCACATTTTCCGACAAGCTCTGTATCATGGAAAATATGCCTGCATTCCACCCCTGCGGGGTTTGTCCTACCTCTGCGGCGATAGTTCCGACTTTTTCGTTTACGTCCCCGAACATAGTTGACAGATTACCGTTAATGGCTCCAATGAGGATTTCCTTTATCCATTCGTTAATCGCGTCAAGTATGCTCTGCATAGGCTAACCCCGCCGCTTAACCGAACAGTCCGGCAAGCAGAGGTACAAGGGTACCGCCGATAAGGGCAACGCCGCCGCCCGCCATGAGCTGCTTCATGCCCTGGCTTTTTGCACCCGGATTGTCGTTACCATAGCCCTCCAAGAGGTTGATAACGCCCCAAATGCCAAGACCTGCTCCGAGAGCGATAACGAGTGTCTGCAAAACTCCTACTGCGCTGTTGAAAAATGCCATAATAAAACTCCTTTCTGCCGCTTTGCGGCTGCCCGAAAAAGGGCATAAAAAACGGCGGTCAGTTTTCGATAACTGCCGCGGTCATAAGTCCCCGCGCTGCGTTTGTTGCTGCTGCGCGGCGGTATTCAGTTGTAAGGGTGCGGCTTCCTGCCGCGATACGCGCAAGGAGTAGGGGCGCGTACCATGTAGCCCGTGTTTATTGTTTTTACTTTAAGCTCCCTCCTTTTCAAAAAGTGGTGTGTAGACAGGCTTAATGCCGTACTGCCGTTCCCGGACAGCTTCGATATACTTGATATAGGAAATACCCGCCTGTCTTGTCCTGCGTTCCTGTTCCCGCTGCATTTCCTCGGCTGCTTCCACAAGCCCGCTGATAGCTCGGATTAGCTGCTGTTTTGCCTTTTTCTTTCTGATACGCTTATTCATTCTGTGTCCTCCTGCAAATCTGCTTCGTCAACTTCGTAATAGTCAAATACTTCGTCCGGCTTCACGATTGCAGGACGACGGCGCAAGTGCCTTTCCATGTCAAAAGCGTTTTTCTTGTCAAAGTCGGAAAGGTATTTGTACTTCGGGTGTTTGGTAATGTCGTATTTTTCAGAGAAGAACGGACGCACCCCGCGTAGCTGCAAAATACATTTCCCGCCGTCCATGACCGCAATTTCATCTTCGCTCATAAGCTGCTTGCCTAATTTCTGATAGTTCAGCCCGTGGGAAAGCTCCCGTCCCCTTGTTTCGGAAGTGTTGAAGCTGTCAATCGTTTCTTTTCCCAAGATTTCCGACATTTCTTTGAGTGTCGTTTTCTCCTTGCCGCCGAGGAACAAAGTCGTATCGCAGTTGCCGACAATGGTATCGGCGTTGTCCTTGTAGATAGCCTTTAGCTGCGACTGGCTCTGCAAGATGATGGACGCGGAGATTTCGCGGCTTCTTATCGTGGCAATGAGCTTTTCAAACTTCGGTATCTGCCCGATATTTGCAAACTCGTCAAGCAGACAGCGCACATGAACAGGTAACCGCCCACCGTACACATCATCTGCTTTGTCGCACAAGAGATTGAAAAGCTGCGTGTAAAGGATTGATACAACAAAGTTAAAGGTATCGTCGGTGTCGGAGATGATAACAAAAAGGGCGGTTTTTCGGTCGCCCAAAGTGTCAAGCTCCATTTCGTCAGTTTCCATCAGCTCGCGCAGTTCCCGAATATCAAAGGGGGCAAGACGCGCACCGCAGGAAATAAGGATAGAGCTTCTTGTCTTTCCGGCAGAAAGTAAAAATTTCTTGTACTGGCGCACCGCAAAGTGTTCCGGGTCTTTTTCCTCTAACCGTTCAAACATGAGGTCAACCGGGGATTGAAATTCCGGGTCGTCCTCGCGGGCTTCCGACGCATTTATCATTTCAAGCAGCGTGGTAAAGTTCTTTTCATTCTCCGGGGCTTCGTACCAGATGTAGCCGATAAGGGCGCAGTAAAATAAGCGTTCCGACTTTACCCAAAAATCCTCGCCGGATTTTTCCCCGTCGCCTTTGGTGTTGGCGATAATGGTATTTACAAGTTTCAAAATATCCTTTTCGCTGCGGAGATAGGCAAAGGGATTGTACCGCATGGATTTCTTGAAATTGATGGTGTTCAGCACCTTGATTTTGTACCCGCCCCTCTGCAAGAGCTTCCCGCACTCGATTAAAACCGTTCCTTTCGGGTCAGTGACTACATAGCTGCTGTGCATTTGCATTAAGTTGGGCTTTACAAAAAACCTCGTTTTGCCGCTGCCGGAGCCGCCGATTACAAGTACGTTTTTGTTTCGTGCATATTTCGGGTGCTTCGGGCGGCTGCTCATCATCAGCCTTTCGGTCTGCGTCAGCAGCACGTTATTTTCAAATACGGGGTCGATATACGGCTTTATGTCCTCGGCATTGCCCCAACGTGCAGAGCCGTACTCCATGCCCTTACGGTATTTCTTTGCGTTCTTGCCTTTCACATAGACCGCAAGCCGGATAACGACAGCCCCGACAATGCCGATAAGCAAATCCATAGGGGCAAAGCTCGGCAGGGCATTTGAAAAGGCGGCAGAAAAGCCGCTGCCAATGGAAAGCAGCTTGCCGGAGAGGTCAGCCCCCGGAGAGAGCCGCACCGCCTGTCCGACTTTATCAAAGAGATACACAAAGAGCAGATAGGGGGCGTTTCGGATAAGCAGCTTCTTGATATTCGGCTTCATAACGACACCTCCCTGTCCTTGTTCTTAACTTTTTGACGGTTCGCGTTAAGCTGCTTTGCTGCGTCCCGGAATGTGGCAAGTGCCTTTCGGATAGAGGGCTTTTGCTCCTGTGTCAGCTTCTTTGCGGAAAACTCCTTAAAGGCTGCGGTCAGAGCGTCCGCGTCCCGCCCCTTGAAAAAGACGAGATAACGGGGCGGCGTTTCGGTGCTGTCTTTCTTTAGGGCAAAGTCGATACCGTACTTTTTCGCTGTACTTTCAAAGGCTTTGATATTGCCCTCGGTTATCTCAATGTTGGACAGCCCCGCGTTCTGCTTCGCAAGCTGCTTTAGCGTCTGCTTCCCGTGGGGCTGTTTTTCCTGCTGCTTTTTTGCCTGTGCAAGCATGGCTTTGATTGCCTTTTGCAGCATTTCAGCGGTCAGCTTCGCTCCCTTGACAGAGAGCGCAACCACTTTTTCGTTGATTTCGTCCTGCAATGTTTACCGTCCTCCTTTCCCGGTAGTGATAGTGTTAGGGTGGCACGCCGCCCTGTTAAATCCGCACCCGCAGCCCGTTCAAGTCCTCGGCGCGAATACCTACAAGATACCAGTTGTCCCCGTACTCAATCCGGGTCGGCTTCCATTTGCCGCCTGTGAATACGTCCATGCACTCGCCGCAATGCAAGCCGCCGTAATAGTCGGCAATATCAAAGCGAATGTCGTAGCGGTCAGCGGTTTCGTCAAAAATCAAAGCTCCTGTTTTCTGTGCCATGTGGTAAATCCTCCTTTTTTCGTTTACAGGCTTTCGCCCTCATTGTAGGTGTAATAGTCTGGGTCGCCGTACTTTGGCTTCCTCGGTACAAGTGCGCCGCTTGCCATATCGTGAGCGACAAGGGAAGTATAGTAGCTGTCAATGGTAGACGGGGCATTGAAAAGCACCGCCTTTAGGTACTGCTTGATGTTGCGGATTTTCGTGGTGTTCTCCTGCATACAGTCAAGCACAAAGCGGATATGTTCGCTGTTCAGCTTCATAAACTTTGACTTCACAAGCTCGGCGGGGTAATCGTCCCCGGCAATACGGATTTTCTTTCGTGCCGTACAGACGGTTTCAAGCATGAGGTCAACAATCTCATTCAGACGGTCGCGGTCAAGGCTTCTGTCCTGCAAGAGAATGTCATAGGCGATATTGTCTTTAATGATTTCCTCATACACACGGTAAGCGTCGTTCCTTTCCGTTCTTTTCCGTTCCGGCGGCTGTGCCGCTTCGTCCTCGCCATAAGGCAAGGGATTTAGGGAATGGATAGGAATGGAATGGGTAATTGATAAATCCGTATTTGATTTTTCTTTTTTTGGTAAGTTAGTTCTTGATATATCTTTATTTAATTGCGTTGGATTTTCCGACGTCGGATTATCCGTTGTCGGATTTTCCAATATCGGGTTATCCGCTGTTGGATTTTCCAATACCGGGCAATCCAATTCCGGCGGCTGCGGCTGTTCGTAAATGGTGTACTCGATAGCGGTCATTTTGCCTTTCTCGTCGCGTCCCTGCCGTCTTGTGATATATCCGGCTTTTTCAAGCTCCCAAACGGCGGTACGGATAGCGTCGATACTTTCCCGGTTGATATAGGACAGTCCCGCAAGGGTGTAGTCCCAATTCTCCGGCAAAGACAGCATTTGAGATAACAGCCCCTTTGCCTTTAAGGAAAGCTCCTTATTGCGTAAGTGGTGGTTGCTCATTACGGTGTAGCCTGTGTTGCGCTCCACGCGGAATACTGCCATAGCTTCATCACTCCTTTGCTTTGGATTTGTTACGCAGTAGAACGGTGATTTTGAGGGTTTAGGTATAAATCCCTTGCTGCGTGAAAAACACACCCACAAAGCCGCTTATAGCAAGGCTTTTTCTGCCCCTACTGCGTAACAAAGGGCATGAAAAAAGCGGCGTTCCTGTTCTTCCGTGTGGAAGTGGGAAACGCCGCTTGTGCGGTGCAATATTTAGTTGTAGTACAAACCATGCTTGTCCGTTGTCCGAAAAACCTTGATTTTACTGTGTTTCAAAAAGTATCGTTATCTAACCTCATCTTTCAACCGCCCCGGATTTCAGGCCATGCTGGAGGAAGTGGAAGCCGGAAATATCGCCACCGTCATCGTGAAGGATATGAGCCGCTTTGGGCGGAACTATCTTCTGGTCGGCAACTATACCGAGTTGTTGTTCCCCAACAAGGGTGTCCGTTTCATCGCCGTCAACAACGGCGTGGACAGTGCAAACCCCACATCCAGCGATTTCACTCCGTTCCTGAACATCATGAACGAGTGGTATGCTAAGGACACCAGCAATAAGATCAAGACCGTGTTCCGCAACCGGATGAAGGAAGGAAATCGTGTCAGCGGTTCTATTCCCTACGGCTACTACCGCAAACCGGACGATAAGCAGACTTTATATGTAGACGAAGAAGCTGCTACCGTTGTTCGCAAGATCTTCGATATGGCGGCACATGGAGCCGGGCTGACGGAGATCTCCGATACCCTGACCCGTGACAAGGTGCTGATTCCGTCTGCATACAGCCAGAAGTATCAGCCGCAGAATAACCGCAACACATCCTTTCACGACCCCTACTGCTGGAACAATACGACCGTAAGCTATATTCTTGACCGTCAGGAATATCTGGGACACACGATCCTTGGCAAGACGATCAGCGAGAATTTCAAAATCAAGAAACGCCGTAAGGCATCCGAGGATGAGCTGATCATTTTCCGATATACCCATGAACCCATCATCACGCAGGAGGTCTGGGATGCAGCACAAAAGCTGCGGAAGCGTTCGCCGAGAAAACTTCAGAACGGCACCTACTCGCATCGGCTGTCCGGACTGATTTTCTGCGCTGACTGCGGACACCGGATGTCTTATAAAAGCCCGGATACCGTTCACCGCACATCCAATAAGCAGTTCGATTCTGACTCTGGTTTCCAGTGTGTTCGGTATCGGAACAAATATGACGGCTGCACGTCCCATTCCATTAAGGCGTCCGTTCTGGAAGAAGCCATCCTGAAGAGCATTCAGGCTGTGTCTGACTATGTTCTGGAAGATGAGGATGCTTTCATTGAAGAATTGCAGGCACAATGGCAAAATCAGAAGCAGGGATTATCCGCTGAAAACAAAAAGGAACTTGCCAATGCGAAAAAGCGGATGGATGAACTGGACAACCTGATCCGTGGTCTGTACGAAAGCAATCTGTCCGGTAAGCTGCCTGACCGTCAGTTTCAGCGCCTGATGGCGCAGTATGACGAGGAACAGGAGCAATGCGAAAACCGCATCAAGGAGTTGGAAGCCAAAACCGGAGATTCTACCGCATCCAAGGTTGACCCGAAACGGTTTGTTGCGCTGGTGCGTAAATATCAGAACTGCGAAGTCCTGACCGATGATATGCTATATGCCTTCATCGAAAAAGTAGAAGTCCATGCACCGACCGGAGGACGGACACGATACCGGCAGCAGCGCATCGACATCTATTTCAACTTCATCGGAGAGTATCATCCCCCTGCCGAAGAGATCAGCGAGGAAGAACGGATTCGGCTGATTGATGAACAGGCTGAAGCGAAGAAAAACGAAAAGCGGCAGAGGGGGAATCAGCGGAGCCGGGAAAAATGGTGCAAACTCAAGGCTGATGCACAAGCCGGAGACCCGGAAGCCATTGCAAAGCTGGAATCTGAGCGGGAACGAAAAAGATTGCAGAATGCAAAGCGGCAGGCAGAGCTGAAGGCAATGCGAGAAGCCGACCCGGAGTATATCCTCAAGATGGAGGAAAAAGAGCGCATCCGGCTGGAGAAGATGCAGGAAGCCGAACGCCGGAAGGCAGAAAAGCAGAAGAAAAAGGCAAAGCGCACCCGCAAGGAACTGAAAGCCCTTGCAGAAGCCGGTGACCCGGAAGCAATCGCCGAACGAGATGCGATGCTGGCGAAGGATGCCGAAGCCCGTGAGCGCAAGAAAAAGCGTTATGCAGAGCGCATGGCAAATGACCCGGAGTATGCCGAAAAAATCTGCCAGCGGCAGCGGGCGTACAACAAAGCCCACGCAGACAAGCGGAAAGCGGACTATGCCGACCTTATCAAACGAGCGGAAACCGACCCGGAAGCCGCCAGAGAATTGGCAGAGATTCGGGCTTACCACAGCCGGAAAACGGTAGAGTGCTATCAGAATCTTGTGGAGAGGGCCAAGACAGACCCTGCCGCCGCAGAAAAGCTGGCGCAAAAGCGTCAGAAACAGAAAGAGAGCGCAAAAGCAGCCTACGACCAGTTGAAAGAACAGGCAAAGACCGATCCGGAGGCTGCAAAAAAGCTGGAAGAACGGAGGTCGAAGCAACGGAAAGCAACCAATAAGTATCTTGAAAAACGCAAAAACAACGTACAGGAGGACAATGCAGCATGACTACTATGAAAAATTCCATCCATGACGCTAACGGTCTGGACTACACCCTTGTCAATGACCACTATCTGCCGAACCTGACCGTAGCAGCCCCGGCAGAGCACCCCACCGGGCGGTGGGGCCGCTTACATAAGACGTATCTGAAGGAGCAGCATCCCATCCGGTACAACCAACTGCTCCTGTCCGGGGAACTGAGCGGCTACCTTGCCAAGCTGGACAAGCAAGCCGAGGAACAGCTTGCACTGACTGTCCGGCAGATGCAGGAAGTCGAGGACGTGACCGAAGCCCTGAAAGCCGCCGATCAACTGGAATGGGTGCGCCGGATGAACAGCATCCGAAACCGTGCCGAGGAAATCATTAAGACCGAGCTGATTTTTGTATAAGGAGGTGCCCACGATGGCTGTGCTGAAACCGATGCTGAAACTTGCCCTTCTCCCGCTGCTTCTGCTGCTGATTCTGGCGCAGTGGGTGGGCATCTTCCTCACGACCTTCTCCACGATCCTGACGAATCTGCTGGCGGGACTGTTCTTCTTCGTGGCTCTGGCAAGCTGGGTCATGAAGCTGGCAGACGGCGGCGAAGTCCTGAAAATGCTGATTACCGCATTTGTGGTTTTCGTCCTGCCTTACATAGCGATAGCTGCTATCGCCAAAATCTCCTTTTTCGCTGAGGAACTCCGGGATTTTCTCCAATCCTGAGTTCAAGACCGCCCTGCACAACGCACGGCGGTCTTTTTTGTTACATCGGGTCTGCACAGGGCAGGCCCTTTTTTAATACGGAGGAACAAGCCTATGAAACTGACGTTTGAGGAAAAGAAGCTACTCTACACCTATGGCTGCGCCAATCTGGAACTGACCCGCAAGCGGCTGTATGAGATCGCCGGACTGACGGTTAACCCCGAACGGAATAAGCTGGTTCACGGGTTCAGCCGGAAGCTGGAGGACGAATCGCTGGAAAGCTGGTACGATCAGTTGTTCTACTTCGTCCGTTCCGAGATGGAGTGCCACACCAATATGCTGTCCCTGATGCAGGACATCGAGAAAGAAAAGGATTGGAGGGCAGAAGATTTTATTGAATCTGATGACGATGCTTAAGCTGAAAACCATGCTTTGAGCCAGTAGCCTTTATCTAAGGCAGACCAACAGCCATCTACTTGCGACTGGCAAATAGATGGCTGTTGATTATTGGCTACGCATTCTAACCAAGATTTTTCTTTTCAGCAAGTATTCCGATGATAAATGAAAGTAGGAAAACGAGCAGCCAAATCAAAACTCCATAGTGCGTCTTGAGCTGCCATACTTTTCCTATATACATATCCGGCGTGATTTTTGTGGCGTTTATTTTGATAATAAAA
>ERZ1026876.915-NODE-915-length-16218-cov-7.454124_pt1 | contig 16218 bp, 8 predicted proteins | sample MGYA00380168_ERZ1026876 | MGnify/ENA primary metagenome ERZ1026876 (study PRJEB33269, sample SAMEA4719804) | human gut metagenome | biome: human-associated habitat; feature: organic feature; material: feces | place: Cameroon | collected 2013-10 ... | reverse complement strand
TAACATGTGCAGTAATGGGAGCATTGATGATTACATCAGTATTAGCAGGATGTGGAAAGAAGGAGAATACAACGACTGCTGGTAATGAAGGGAACTCACAGGTTAGCCAGACGCAGGAAAATAGTTCTAAGAGTGAAGAGAAGTCAACTAGTCAGAGTAATGATTTGTTGGAGAGTCAAACTGCTATTTTTGCTGGATATAAAGCACAATTACCAAAAGGGTATATTAAAATTGGAAATGCAGGCGAAATAATATTTAATGAAAAAGATAAAACTGATTTATATATATCTAGAATATTAGAAACAAAGAAAAAATTACCACTTTCTGATTTGACAGAAGAAAAGATATCTGAGTATATATCACAGCATGTATGGACTGATGATGGTATTTCAGAACAAATAAGTGGATATACAAAGAATGTTCCAGTGACAATTACTTCTGCTATTGATACAGAAGTTAATGGAATAAAGATGAAGAAGTTTGAAGGAAAGCTTACATTGGCTAAGTCAAGCAGTGATACGGATACAACATGGGATTGTTATATATATGGATATGTATTTGAAACAAGGGTAAATACCATGGTGTTTTATGGACTTGAGCAGGAACAGTCACAGCCAGCAGATAAGATTGCTTTAATAAAGAAGAATATGGATGCAATGGTTCAGACAATACAGATTAATAAGTAATCAAGAATAATGAGGGAGGTGCAATAGATGTCAAAGACGTTGGAAACAAGAAAATATGAAAAAGGAAACATAACAATTGAGGCAACTATTGCACTGACCACATTCCTGTTTATGTTTATTATGATATACAGTCTCATTACTATATGCAGGGCGCAGGCCAAGATACAGGTTGCTCTGGATGGAACAGCAAAGGAGATATCGCAGTATACATATCTGTATAACATTACAGGATTAAAGACATCGGTTGATGGAGTCCATAGCCGTTCTAAAGAGATAGAGGATAATGTTAATGGATTTGTTGGGGATGTAAGTACAACATTAGATGGAATACAGACACTTAAGGAAGATGTAGGTGGAAGTATTGATGTAGGAAACCTGGAAGAGTTGAATGGAAAGTTCGAGAAGATTAGTACTGATTTAAAGAAGACAGGAGAAGATGCAAAGGGAGTAAAGGATACTGTCCAGCAGGCATTGGGAGAATTATCTGATAATCCACAAAAAATAATGCTTGGATTAGGAACAGTGCTGGCAAGTAATACATTAGATTTAGCAACATCAAGGGTAATAGCTGAGCCAGTATGTAAAGCATTGATTCAGAAGCATCTGAAAAGAAGTGGCAGCGATACGGCAGACAGATTCTGCAAGTCAGTTGGAATTGTTCAGGGAACATATCTTGCACAGAAGAATAATTTCAATGGGTTAGATTTTTCAAGATCAACAATATTCGCAGATGGCTCAGATGAGATTGTTCTGGTAGTAACATACAGAATCAGACTTTTACAGTTATTGCCAATAGATACAGAATTAAAGATAACACAGTCAGCAGTTACAAAAGGATGGCTTGGTGGAGATAAGACAGCAACTAATAAGAATGCTGAAGAGAAAATATCAGATATCAGGAAGAAGAATGGTGATTCTCTTTGGAATTATGCGTCGTTATCTGAGCGAAGCGATTTAATCAGATCAATGGGAGTCAAGGAATTAAAAGATCAGGGATATAGTGCAGTAAGTGGAATGACTCATGTACAGGCATATAAAGAAGACGGAGATACAAGTGTATTTGTAATGGTTGCATCTTCTAATGCTTTATATGGAGTTGATTCGATGGATAAAGTAGATAAAGAAGCAATAAAGAATAATCTTAAGTATCTGCAGTCACAGATAAGTGCAGATACAGATAATGTTACTAAACTAAAGGTCAAGAAGAGTGATTCTTCTGGTATAAAAACAGAAGAAGTAACATGCAAGGCAAATAAGAAACTGGTTGTTCAGGTAGCAATACCGGAAGACGAGGGATTAAAAGAAATATATGAAGAGCAGGCAAAGGCGTTAGGTGGAAATGTTACATTTGAATTCGTGCCAAGTTACGGATCAGCATATGAGAAGAAAAGTGAATCAGGAGGAAGTGATTGATGAACATATTCATTTTAAGCATTGTTTCGTTACTGCTTGCAATTGGTGTGTGGATATATCTGCATATAATTAGTATTGATAAAGGAAATAAGACATTTAATGGGTTTATTGTAGCTGTTAAGGCTGGCAGGGCTGTAAATATATATTCAATGATTGTATTGATTGTTTTGCTTGTTCTTGGAATCGAACTTGAACTTGTGTATAAGAACAATCTGTTAACATGGAATATAAAAATGCTGGTTTTGACAGGGCTGATATTCCCAACTGCTTTTATAGATTATAAAGAACATATAATTCCTAATAAAATAATTATAATGGGTATTCTGTTAAGAATAGTTATATGGTTGGTTGAGGTGTTTAACAATCCAGAAAAGTTCTTTGCTATTTTTAAGGGAGACATAATAGCGTGTGTTATGGTTGTAGCATTCTTTTTTATATGTTCGTTGATTGTTAAGAACGGGATAGGAATGGGAGATGTCAAACTGATGGGAATGATGGCTTTATATCAGGGATTGACAGGTATAATGAGTTCCTTGTTTTTTTCAATGCTGGTGGCATTTTTTGAGGCACTTGTATTGTTAATAACTCATAAAAAGAACCGTAAAGATACCATTGCTTTTGCACCGGCTGTATTAGCTGGTACTATAGCTGCTGTGGCAATGACCGGTTTGTAGAAGGAGAAACTTATGAATAAAGGCACAATTAGAATTTTAGTCGCATTAGGATTGGTAATATTGTTGGGGGTATCATGGTATACCCTTATCAGCGACGGGACAAAGCAGGCTAAACAATATAACACATATATTAATACGGCAAGAGAAAAGGCTAAACTTAAGATTGAAAAAGATGCGGTCAATAATTATGAGTCTGCGTTGGCAATGAGGGATACTATTGAGTTAAGGGATGAGGTCGCACAGTTTTATAAGGATCTTGGTGAATATGGTAAGTACAGTGAATATTGTTCCGACATAATTGACAGATACCCTTATGAGAAGAACGGATATGAAAGACTTGTCGAATATTATAGTGATACTATGAATTATTATCAGAGCTATAGCACAGCTAATCTGGCTGAGAAAAGAGGAGTTCAGTCAGACAAGATAAAACAGATATGCGAGCAGAATAAGTATAAGTATGAGGTGACATATGTAAGCTATAGACAGACTGGACCATTTACAGGAGGATATTTTCCAGTTCAGAAGGAAGATGGTACATGGGGCTTTATTAATGCTTATGGTAGTACGAAAGTTTCATGTATATATAAGAAGGTCGCACCATTTACATCAAGTAAGCTGGCACCTGCATATACGCAGAAAGGAAGATGGGAACTTATTGATACATCAGGTAATACAAAGTCTGTTGATGCAGAAGAAAAGCAGATTGAAGATGTCAGAGCGGTTTATTCTGATTTGATGGCAGTTAAGTACGCTGGAAAATATCATTATTGTGATGTGGAATTTAAAGAAAAGTTCGGTTCATATGATGATGCAAGTGCTTTCAGCAGTGGTGTTGCAGCCGTGAAGAATGGAAGTCAGTGGATGATTATTGACGATAAGGGTAATCAGGTTGGAAGTAATACATTTGATGAGATTCTTATGGATGACAAGACAGTCGCTTTCAGAAATAATGTGGCGTTTGCCAGAAAAGGTGATAAGTATATTCTTATAGATACTAAAGGAAATCAGGTTGGTAATTCATCATGGGATGAAGCTGATTCATTTAATTCCGACCAGCCAGCGGCCGTAAGAACTGGAGAAAAATGGGGATTTGTCAATGAAAAAGGTGAAACTGTTGTTGAACCGAAATATGATGGAGCACACTCGTTCTCTAACGGGTTTGCAGCTGTTAAGGATGGTAAGGAATGGGGATTTATTGAATCTGAGAATTATGGAATATGCATAGATTATGAATTTGATGATGCAGGAGATTTTAGTGATGGTGGAAGTGTTTTTGTAAAGAGAATAGAGACATGGTCATTGCTAAAAGTATATAGCATAAGCAAACAAAAATAGGAGGAGCAGCAATGGAGTTTACATACGAAAATCAGGGTTCGAATACATACCTTGTCTATGGAATTAAAGAGAATGATGTTGTTGATACAATGAGTCTTGGCATGCTTACCAACAATAAGATACCGGGGCTTGCACCAGCATTATTTACGCAGATGGATGAGGAAAGATTTATTAAATATAATGTGACAGCTAAGATATCTGCCAAAGAGATATTTATGGGATCTGTAAACAGAAAAAGACTTTTAGGCGTGTTATCTGGAATTGTTAATGCAATCAGTTCAGCTGAGGAGTATATGATTGATCCTAAGACACTTTTATTAGATATGGAATATATATTTTCTGATGTGTCTACCTGCGAGACAATTCTTATATGTCTGCCAGTTGAGATGGAAGAACAGAAAGATGTTGATTATGGGGCATTTTTTAAGAATATTGTGTTCAGCACAAGATATGATCAGACAGAAAATTGTGATTATGTTGCTAAACTTATTAATTATCTCAATGGTACCCCTGTATTTTCATTAGCTGAATTTAAGACTATCCTTGATGAATTAAATAATGCTGACCAGCCAAAGCCAGTGGCACCACAGGTTCAGCAGCCAGTAAGCCAGCCAGTTAAACAGCCTGTAGTACAGCAGCCAGTGCAGCCAGTACAACAGCCGGTTCAGCCAGTGAATGTAGTTCCAAGGCAGTATAGTAGTCCTGTACCTAATCAGCAGGTTCCGCTGCAGAAGGGAGTCAATAACCCACAGGTAAGACCACAGATGCAGCAGCAGGCACCAATGCAGGCAAGACCTGTACAGCAGATGCAGATGCCAGACAATAATAAAAAGAAGAGCAAGAATAAAGGTCCAAAGCCAATACCAGGACAGATACCAGGACAGATGCCTGGGCAGGGAATGCGTACACCAGTGCAGCCTGTACCGCAGAATAATAATCAGGCAGCTAATGGAAATGAAAAGAAGATGTCTATGTTTCACCTTATGATGCATTACAGCAAAGAAAATGCACAGATATATAAGGAACAGCACAATAAAGCTAATGAAGCAGCAGTACAGCCACAGTTCCAGCAGAATAATATGCCTAATCAGGGATTTGCAATTCCGGGACAGCAGGCAGGCGCAATAAAGCCTATGCAGCAGCCACAACAGCAGTACAGACCAGTACAGCCGCAACAGCCGGTTGCACAGCCAAGACCACAGCAGCCAGTCCAGCAGCAGAATATACAGCAACAGCAATATGTTAATCTGGCACCACAGCAGCAGATACAGCAGCCTGTATACAAAGCAGCTCCAGCTAATTTTGGAGATACTACTGTATTAGGAGTAAGCGCGGGTATAGGTGAGACAACAGTGTTGAATGCTGGTGATGCTATGGCATCAACAGAGCCAAGACCATATCTTATCAGAACTAAATATAATGAAAAAATATTGATAGATAAACCAGTGTTTAAAATTGGTAAGGAGAAGAGCTATGTTGATTATTTTGTAAGCGATAATACAGCAATAAGCAGAAGTCATGCCAATATCATAGAAAAAGGCAAGGATTATTTTATTATAGATACTAATTCTACGAACCATACTTTTGTTAATGGTTCAATGATTCAGAGTAATATGGAAATGCCAATCAAGCCAGGAGATAAGATTAAGCTGGCCAATGAAGAATTTGAATTCAGAATTTTATAATTAATAGTACATAGGAAGGTTGGTGCTAATATTGAATTATATTATATCAGCGTCTACAGATATAGGCACGACAAAGAAAACCAATCAGGACAGCTTGTCAGTAAAGATATTGGATACATCTATTGGCAGGATGGCATTTGCAATTCTGTGTGACGGAATGGGTGGCCTTGAAAAAGGAGAAGTTGCAAGTGCAGCTGTGATTAACGCATTTAATAACTGGGTTACAGACGATTTACCAAAGCTGTGTACAGCACCTTTGATGGACGATGCAATCCGTTCACAATGGACAACAATTATCACACAGATGAATGAGAAGATTAAAGGATACGGTGCAAGACAGGGCGTTAAGCTTGGAACCACGGCAGTTATTATGCTTATAACGGATACGAGATATTATATTATGAATGTCGGTGATTCAAGAGCTTATGAAATCTCTGACAGAGTAACACAGCTGACTAATGACCAGACATTTGTTGCCAGAGAAATAGCACTTGGTAATATGACTCCGGAACAGGCAGAAACAGATAGCAGAAGAAATGTACTCCTGCAGTGTGTGGGAGCGTCAGATGAGGTATATCCAGACATGTTTTATGGTGATACCACACAGAATGCAATCTATATGTTGTGTTCAGATGGATTCAGACATGTAATATCTGATGCGGAGATATACGAAAAGCTTAATCCAGCAATATTATTTGATGAAAATAATATGAGTATTAATTCAAAACAGCTTATTGAGCTGGATAAAAGCAGAGGTGAGACAGATAATATATCTGTTGCTTTAGTAAGAACATTTTAACAAAGGAGGAAGGCTGAATGCTTGAAATAGGCTCGTTAGTGGATGGCAAATACAAAATCCTGAATAAAGTTGGTCAGGGTGGTATGAGTGTTGTGTATCTGGCAATGAATGAGAAGGCTAATAAGCAGTGGGCTATTAAAGAGGTCCGGAAAGATGGAATAAAGGATTTTGAGGTGGTCAAGCAGGGACTAATTGTTGAAACTGACATGCTTAAGCGATTAAGTCATCCTTATCTTCCTAGTATTATTGATGTAATCGAAGATGAAAATACATTTCTTATTGTTATGGATTACATTCAGGGTAATCCGTTAAGCAAGGCAATTGAGGAATATGGTGCGCAGCCACAGGATAAAGTTATTAAGTGGGCTAAGCAGTTATGTGATGTGTTGGGATATCTTCACACGAGAACTCCTGCCATCATATATCGTGATATGAAGCCGGCCAATGTTATGTTAAAGCCAGATGGCAATATAACGCTTATTGATTTCGGAACGGCAAGAGAATTTAAAGAAAAGAATCTGGCGGATACGACATGTCTTGGAACTGTGGGTTATGCAGCACCAGAGCAGTTTGGTGGAATGGGACAGACAGATGCAAGAACTGACATATATTGTCTGGGCGCAACACTTTATCATCTTGTAACTGGTATGAATCCGTGTGAACCTCCATATGAAATACGCCCAATTAGGGAAATAAATCCGACATTATCAAGTGGATTAGAAAAGATTATATTAAAATGTTGTCAACGAAATCCAGCAGACAGATATCAGTCATGTGCTGAGCTTATGTATGCGTTGGATCATTATGAAGAAATTGATGATATATATAAAAGGAAACAGAAAAAAAAGCTGGGAGCATTTATTACAACTTCTATATTAACAGTTTGTTTTGCAGGAGTTTCGTTATGGGGATATATGTCAGCTGAGAATAAAAAAAGTGAGAATTATATGAGCATGCTTAATGAAGCATCTACATGTGATGATTATTATAATACTATTCTTATTGATCCATCTAGATCTGAAGCATATACACAGCTTAATAAGAAGCTGGTAGATGATTTCGTATTAACGAAAGAAGAAGGGCAGCAGCTTCTTAAACTACAGACAGGACTTGATAAAAAGGGAAATAAAGGTTTCTCTGAGAAAGTAGATGTGCTCACTGAATTGAAAAAAGCAGATAACTCGGCTTATCAGGATATATGTTATGAGATAGGTGAGTCGTTCCTGTTTTATTTTGATGTAAGTGTTGAACGAGACAGGTATTCTAATGCTGCCAAGTGGTTTAAGGAGGCATCATCGAAATATCCAATAGCAGATATATATTGCAAGATGTCGGATTGTCTTGAACTTATTAATCAGTATAATGGGGCGAAGATTAAGCAGACTGATAATATATATGGAGAATATGAAAAGCTATGGTCTATGGTCGGGGAGCTGAAGTCGAAAGCGGATGAATTTGACAGTATAGATTCCAAGCTTCAGGTATGGCGTGAAATTAATGACATGATAGATAATAATGTTTCACCATTTCTTGAAGTTACAAGTGCCAATGATTTAAAGAGTATGCTTAATGGGATATCTTCTGAGGCGGGAAAAGTAACGAAATCAGTTGTTGAATCGGATATTAAGGATTTGCAGTCAAAGATTGCCGATACTGTTAAGAAGATTGAATCTGCAAGTAATCAGGGGGTGTAACATGACATACGAGATATATAGATATATTTTCATAGGCGCGGCAATAGCAGCAGGTGTGATGCTGGCGGTTACACTGATTTTGTTTTTTGTATTAAAAATCCCGGGAGTTATAGGTGATTTATCAGGAAGAACAGCAAGAAAGGCTATAGCTGATATAAGGAATCACAATATGTCGGCAAATACAGATAATATAGGCTCTGGTAAGCTTACAGATAAAATAACTGCATCTGGAAGACTTTTGGAAAGGCGCGACAGCAGTGGAAATAAGTATACAGATAAGATAAGTACAGAGAAGCTTATTGAACAGAATAAGCTGAGTGGCAGCAATGAAACAACCCTGCTTAATAACGCTAATGAAACTACCGTTCTTAATACTGGTAACGAGACAACTGTACTTAATGCTTGTAATGAGACTACTGTATTGGATTCATATAGCAGTGGTCAGACAGTTATTTTAAATTCTGACACAGCTGGATTTAAAGATATACAATCTGCAGGGTATGTTAATGTTGAGTCTGACATTACATTTATTCACTCAGCAGAAATTATAGACTAGGAGAGAAACAATGAATAGTAAAGGTAAAATTACTGTCTGTGAAATAATATCCATTGCAGGATTTCTGTTAATGTCATGCAGTTTCCTTCTTATGCCTTCTGTAGACAATTCGAATGGAGTCAGCACATTGGGGATGATAGTTGGACTATTGTTCTGGATTGGACTTTTAACTGGAATAGTAATGCAGATAGTGGCAGTGGGGATGAGCAAAGGAAAGCGTGGTAAATATAGAATCGGATTGTTTTCTTTTATGAAGAATATATACGGAATGATAGCAGACATAATGGTTGTGGTAAGTATTGTTGTTTTCATTATAGGAATGATAATTACTCACAAGTCAGGATACATATGTTATGTTGCAATTGCTTTATTTACATTTTCAATCAGTATGCATTGTGTATGTAATGGAAGGGTGTTCAGGTACATCTTATCCAGATAATATATAAATATAATGGGAGGAAGAATATGAGTTACGGGAATAAATCTTTTTGGAAAAGAACCCTGGCTTTTGTGCTTACGGTATTGCTGGTTATAACCTCAACGCCGTTTAGTATGCAGAAGGTTAAGGCTGCTGATACAGAATTCAGTATTAAGCTTGTGTATGACGAGTCAGGTACAAAGAAAGAAGTAGTGGCAGATACTGCACAGCTGATATTTACTAAGGGAAATGAACAGTATACATACAAGGCGATTAAGGACAGCACCAATGCCGGACAGTATAAGTTTACTGTTGCAGATGGTAGTGGTTTGTTAACATCAGATAAGATATCATACGATAGTCTTACAATAAATATTGATGGTTATAAAAAGACTGAAATAACTAATCAAGGCGAGATAGCTAAAGATACTGCTGCTGAGTTTAAAGTTGTGCCTAAGAAAGACGGGGCAGCAGCAATCTTTGCTGGTGGAGACAAGACAATATCATACTCCGATACTGAAGATGGAATATATGATGTTTCAAGCATTTTAAATGTTACAATTACTCCAGAAGATGATAATGCATTGGCAGGCAAGACAGTTAAATACAACATATCAGGCGGCAATATTCCTGATTCTGATAGTACTGATTCAACATCATCACAGGCAGAGAATACCAATAAAGCATCTATAGATTCTTATGGTAAGATTACCGGTTTAACAGCAAGTGATAAGGCATATGTTATTACAGCGGTTGTTTCATTTGATGATTATAAAGATGCAACAGCAACTATGAATCTGACAGTTAATAAAGCTGGACAGGACACAGTATCCTTCAGTAATGGTGATAATGTCAGTGTCACATTTAATAATAGTGAAGCTGCACATGAATATACGAATGAAGTAACTGGAGTAAAAGAGAATGCAATTGTTACATATGCTATTGATACATCAAGTACTACAGATATAGCAACAGTGGATAACACCACGGGTAAAGTATCATATAGCAAGGCAGGAACAGTCAAGGTTAATGCAACTATATCAAAAACAGATAATTATAAAGAGAAAGTCATATCATATACATTATCAATTGGCAAAGAAGCTGTAAAATCATTCGGGTTTCAGGAGAGTAATGTTGAAGTTACATATGGCGATAATTCGAATAAGTATGTTCAGAGTGTTCAGCATGCAGGCGGTAATATAGGCAGTATTACATATAGTATAACTGATGATAGTGGCAATAGAACTGATGTGGCAGATATTAATTCACAAACAGGTGAAGTAACTATTAAAAAGGCAGGAACAGTTAAGATTACAGCACAGGCCGCGGAGACTGATACATACGGAAGTGCAAATGCATCATATACGCTTGTTATAAAGAAGGCTGATAGAACTATAAGCTTTAATAATAGTGAGAATACAATTGAAATTGAATATAATGATAATAATACATTTACTAATGCAGCAAGTATAAGTGCTGGAACAGCTAACATTACATATAGCGTAATCAGTGGGAATGGACAGGTAGATAATACAGGTAAAGTAACATATTCATCAATTGGTACAATAAGGATAAAGGCATATGTGTATGCAGATGATTACTATAATGGTTGCAGTGCGGAATATACATTGACAGTTAAGTATGCACAGGCAGGAAGCTATGATAACTATGTAGAGATATCTGGCCCAACAAAGAATGATAGTGGCTGGTATACAGGAAAAGTTACAATATCTGCAAAAGATGGATACAGAATCCGTAAGTCAGAAAATGATATATGGCAGTCAAGCTTAGTGGTATCTACAGATGGAGAATACAGCAATTACAATATAAGTGTAAAAAATACTGCTAATGGTGTTGTTTACAATGCTGTCTCAGTTCCTGAATTAAAGATAGACAGCAAAGCACCAGAATATGTTGAGATTAAATATGATGAATCATTAGCTAAAAAGGCTCTGAATGCAATAACTTTTGGATATTATAAGAATGAAGTTAAAGTTACAATATCTGCAAAGGATGATATGTCGGGAGTTGAATCAATAACTTACAATGTAATTGAAAATCCTGATACAGATAAGAATAAGAAGATAGAAACATCAACAATAACAAAGGATAAATTAACATTTTCACAGGATGGAAAAACTGCATCATATTCATTCAAGGTAAAAAACAAGAGTAAAATCGGTGTAACCGTTAAGGTAACTGACGTAGCAGGCTGGTCATCAGATGAGTACAGTGATAACAAGGGAATTATTATTGATGATAAAGCACCTGTGATTAATTATGAGAAGTCAGATAATTATATTGATATTGTATCATCTGATAATACATCAGTTACATCTGGTGATGATATAAGATATATATATGCGGATAACGCAGAGGTAAGTATCAGCATATCTGATGACAATATTGATACATCCAAAGTCAGCATACAGATAAATAAGGATGGAGCTTCTTATAAAACAATTAATATTGGTGATATGACTAAGAAAGACAATAAAACATACACATATGTGTGCGGATTATCAGAAGAAGGAAGCTACGAAATAATGACTTACGCGGATGATTATTCCGGTAATGGCAAAGGAATATGTAAGACATGGAAAGGTGTAATAGATAGGACTAAACCTGTAATTGATATTACATATGATGACACTTCATCTGACAGAAAGGCTATAATAAGCATAACAGACAAGAATTTCAGAACATCTGATGTTAAGGCGGCTCTTAGTGCATATGACAGCCTTGATAATGCAGTCAATGTAAATATTAAACTTGGTGATACAGAGGTTGCATTAAAGAATCTTGCAGCAGCTATAACAGATAGAAAGTACTGGGTACAGAGTGGTGACAAGTGGACAACATCTATAACATTCTGTGAAGATGCAATTTATAAGAGTTTTAAGGTAGAGTGTAAGGACTTGGCTGACAATGAAGGTATGTCAGCAGAGCAAGAGACATATGTCAGGGATGTAACTGAACCAGTTGTGTCATATGAAATGGCAGATGCTGATTATAATGTTAAAGGTGCATACTACTATGGAAAGAAGATATCAGCCATCGTTACAATTAATGTATCTGATGAACATTTTAATCCAGATAATATGACAGTAACAGATACAGTTGGTTCTGATAATACAATATATTCTGAGCTGAGATGGGAGAGAAAGCAGACTGACGACGGCAAGGATACTAATACATGGTCAACAACTGTTAATGTATCAGACAAAGAAGGAATTAATGTTATAAGTGTTTCCGGAAGTGATACATATGGTAATACAATAAAAAAGCCGGTTGTATCACCTGATATTGTTGTAGATCATACTGAACCAGTAATATCAGTTGTGTATGATGATACTAATGCAATAGAAGAAGATGGCGTTAAATATTTAAAGACGGACAGAAAAGCAACTATTACGATTACAGAGGCTAATTTTGATCCTGCGCGAGTGGAAGCATATGTCACAGCAAAGAAATATAATGGTGATGATATTACGGCTGATGATTATGAGGGCTATCTGAAGAATCCAGCAAACTGGAAAAATAATGGAGATGTACATGTAGCAGAGATAACTTTTAAAAATTCTGCCAATTATACATTTGATATTAAGTGTACAGATTTGGTGAATTTAAAATCAGGTGAGCGTACAATTGACAGATTTGCAATCGACAGGGAAGCTCCTAAAGATTACAAAATTGAGTATCCGAATTCAGTAGGGAAAAAGATTCTCGAGACGATTACATTTAATATAATAAACAGATTATTCTTTGGTAACGAGGCAGCTGTTACAATAACAGCTAAAGATGAGATATCAGGAATAAAGAAGTTCGTATATTCAGTGTCTAACGAAGATGCTGATAACCCAGATAATGTTGTGATTAGTAATAAAGAAGTATATGTTGATGTAAATAATACTGATTTTACAATTGGTAAAGATGGTACAGTAAGCTATACATTTAAGATTCCAGCACAGGCTAATGGAAAAGTATCATTTACAGCATATGATTATTCTGGTAATCCGGATGATGGTTCAATAGGAAAGACGGATAATGATAATATAGTTATTGTTGATGAAATCAGCCCTAAGGTAAGTGTTGAATATACTGGTAATCTTATAGAAAAGTATAATTCAAAGAATATCTATGATGGTTCAGTGACAGCACAGATAAAGATTGACGAGATGTACTTTTACGAAGAAAATGTTAGAATTTCAGCTACTAAAGACAGCGTTGAAACTAATGATTTCCAAAAGGAATGGGCTGGAAAAGACGCTGATGGGAAATACATATGTAATGTAACATTCACGAATGATGGTGACTATACATTAATTATTGATTACCCTGATATGTCCGGTAACTACATGATTGTCAATGGTGAGCAGACAGATAAAGATAAGCCATATGTATCGGACGTATTTTCAATTGATACAACCAGACCAGTTGTAAGTGTTTCTTATGATAAATATAATGGAAACAATATATATGTTCCAGACAGAACAGCTACAGTAAAGGTTACAGAAAGAAACTTCAGACCAGATGAAATAGAAACTGATATTACAGCGGTAGATATTTCAGGTAACAATGTGTCATATTCTGTACCAGACATTAAGAATATGGCATCATGGAGAAAGTCAGATAGTGAGGCGGACACATGGCTTGCAGACATAGTCTTTAATACGGATGCGGTATATGGATTTAGTATATCTTATAATGATATAGCTAAGAATCCGGCAGAATATATGAATGGCGGCAATGAAAAATATGATACATATCCAGAAGATAATTTTACAGTTGTTAAATCAGGTCCATCAGATTTAAAGATTGTAAGTATCAGCAGTAACTATAAGAATACATGGAATAGAATTCTTAGTGCTGTAACATTTGGATATTATTCATATCAGGACGAAGTTACAGTTACTATTCAGGCAACTGACAGAATTTCAGGTGTTGATTATTTTGACTGGGAATATAACAGAGAAGCAGGTGCTTCTACAGATAATGTTGAGAAATTAACAGGAAGAATTAACAGCAATAACATTACATATTCATCTGATAAGGGAATTGCAACAGCAAGCTTTACAATCGCTGCAAATGCTGTTAATTATCAGCAGATACGAGGCTATATAAGCCTTACTGCTTATAATAATGCAGGAGTTTCAAGTAATTATTCTGATGATAGTACGGTTGTAATCATAGATACGATTGCACCTGAGAGAACAGTAACATATTCTCCAGCAAAGCAGGTAGCAGATTCAGTTATGTATTATGATGGTACTGTCAATGCAAGATTTGAAGTTAAAGAGGCTAATTTCTATCCGGAAGATGTCAAAGTATCTGTTAATGATCAGATAAGAAATCTTTCATGGAACAGAGCAGAGAATCAGGATACATGGTATGCAGATATGAGCATATCAGGTGACGGAGATTATGTTATAAGAATGACATATATTGACCGTTCTGATAATGTAATGAAGGAATATGTGTCAGATAAGATTGTTGTTGACACTATTAATCCGGTTATTAATGTGGCATATACTAACAGTAATGTCATTAATAATATTGACGGTAATAAGATATACGACAGCAATCAGACAGCAGTTATTACAGTTAATGAACATAATTTCAGGGCATCAGATATCAATATTAATATGACAGCAGAGGATATCAATGGAAATTCTATTGGTATACCGGATTATTCATCATATTTAAAGAATGCTGACAACTGGAGTAATTCAGGAGATATTCATACGGCACAGATAACATTTTCAACAGATGCTGATTATTCATTAGATATCAGTTATACCGATATGGCAGGAAGAACAACTGGAAATTATTCAACAGATTACTTTACAGTTGATAAATCTTCCCCATATGACCTTTCTGTTTCATACAGTTCAAGTATTATAGATACAGTTCTTCAGGCGATAACGTTTGGATTCTATAATGCTTCTGTTGATGTTACAGTTGAAGTAAGAGATGATATATCTGCAATAAACAGAATTGAATACGATTATAGCAGGGATAATGCAGCAAGTGGAATTAATTCTGAACAGATTGCAGCTGCAATTGACAGTTCAGATTTAACACAGACTGGAAATACTGCTACAGTACAGTTCAGTATTCCTCAGAATCAGGCAGTACAGCTCAACGGTACTATGTATCTGGTTGCATATGACAATGCTGGCAATAATACTGATTATGATGATGCCAGAAGAATAGTAGTAGATAATATAGCACCTAATGCTACAGTAACATATAGTGATCCAGTTCAGAATTACAATGGTGTAGCATATTATGCTGGCGATATTGAAGCAACGATAACAGTTAATGAGGCAAACTTCTATTCAGAAGATATGGTTATAAATGTTTCTAATGATGGCGCTTCGTATCCAGTTAATCCACAGTGGTCAGATGTTGATGCTGATACACATGTAGGCACATTTACAATCAGTGGAGATGGGGACTATTATGTTTCAATCAGCTATACGGATAAGTCTTTGAATGTAATGGAGAATTACACATCAGACCAGATGACAATTGATACACAGATACCAACTGTAAGTATAAGTAATATTAAGAATAATTCAGCTAATAAGGATTCTAGATATACATTTACAATTACATCCAGCGATACTAATTTCGATGTATCAGGATTTACACCTGTACTCAGGGCAGTAGTAAAAGATGCATCAGGAAATTATTCAATCAGGGAAATATCACTTGGTACGGTTAATGAAGTAGAAGCTGGTAAGACATACTCATTTACTGTCGATAATCTGGATGAAGATGCAGTATATACATTGACATGTATAATACGAGATCTGGCCGGTAATGAGTATAGCAAAGTATTACTCGATGATGGTCAGGAATATGACAATGTTGTATTCTCAATAAACAGAAATGGTTCTACATTCTCTGTTGATAATTCAACAGAGACATTACTCAATAATTATTATGT
>ERZ1026876.913-NODE-913-length-16238-cov-5.458444_pt1 | contig 16238 bp, 8 predicted proteins | sample MGYA00380168_ERZ1026876 | MGnify/ENA primary metagenome ERZ1026876 (study PRJEB33269, sample SAMEA4719804) | human gut metagenome | biome: human-associated habitat; feature: organic feature; material: feces | place: Cameroon | collected 2013-10 ... | reverse complement strand
TGATTGGGCTTGATAGGCTACTGCTCGAAACCGATGCGCCATACCTCGCCCCGGTGCCGAAGCGCGGCAAGCGCAACGAAAGCGCCTTCACCGCCCACGTTTGCAATTTCGTGGCGACAGAAATGGGCACATCGCCAGCGGAAATCGACGAAATCACCACCCGAAACGCTTGCGAACTGTTCCGACTCAACAACAATTTATAATCACACATATATAGCAATGAAAAGAATAATTGCATTTTCTCTACTGCTCACCTTTGTCCTTGCGGCTTTCGCACAGCGATTGCCACAAAGCACCATGCCACCCAAGCGTGAACTGCGCTCGGCGTGGGTTTCGACGGTGTGGGGCATCGACTGGCCAAAACAGGGCGCACCTGCCGAACGCCAGAAGGCTGAGTTGGTGCGAATGCTCGATTCGCTGAAAAACAACAATTTCAACGCCATCAACCTGCAAGTGCGCTCCATGAGCGACGCATTCTACCAGTCGAGTTACGAGCCATGGTCGAGTTATCTGACCGGCACCCGTGGCAAGCATCCGGGCTACGACCCTCTCGCCTTTGCCGTGAGCGAATGTCACAAGCGCGGCATGGAAATCCACGCATGGATCAATCCCTACCGATTCTGCATCACTAAAATGTGGAACACCGAGCGCGACCAGGAGGCGAAAAGGCATTTGCTCCGATGGGGCAAATTCTATATCCTCGACCCTGCCCAGCAGTGGACCATCGACCGCATCGTGAATGTGTGCCGTGAGGTGGTCACCAAATACGATGTCGATGGCATTCTCTACGACGACTATTTCTACCCCAACGGCATCGCCTCGTCGGTGGCGGCTCCCGACTACAAGGAGTGGCAAAACTCAGGCACCGACCTGAGCATCGGCGACTGGCGACGCGAGAATGTGAACCGAATGGTGAAAGCCGTTTACGATATGATTCAGCGCGAAAAGCCGTGGGTGCGCTTCGGCATCTCCCCTGCCGGCGTGGCTTGCACCAGCCAATCGCTTGCCGACAAATACGGCATCGACCCATGCCCATCGGGCAGCGACTGGCAGTATAACGGCATTTTCTCCGACCCGGTGTCGTGGCTGAAAGGTCACCTTATCGACTTTATCGCCCCACAGGTGTATTGGAAAATAGGCTTCAAGCGCGCCGATTTCAGCCTTGTGGCACCATGGTGGTGCAAGACGGCAAGAAAATTCTCGCGCCAGGCATTCGTGTCGATGTGTATCGACAAGTTGATGACCACCAGCGAATTTCCCGAATGGGCTGCCGAAATGGAGATTTTGCGCAGGAATTGCGCTAAAGACCAAGGCGGCACCATATTCTGGTCGGTGCGTAACCTCTACAACAAGCCCGGTTTGAGCGAGCAGCTCTGCCACTACCTGAAGCGCACCGTTTACCAGTACCCATCGCTGATGCCGCTCACCCCTTGGCGCAACAACGTGGCACGCAAATCCCCAGTGGTGAATTTCCTCAAGCAAAAGGGCAATCTACTTACTTGGCAACTGATTCCACGCTGCCGCTACACGGTGTATGCGTTCCCGAAGACGGTTGACAAAGCCAAGTTCGGCTCCGAAGTGAAATATCTGCTCGGCATGGTGTATAACCCAGATCGTAGCGGCGAAATGGTGACCTATACCATTCCTGCCCATCTGCGAGCAGCCTACCAGTTTGCCGTTTGCCCACTCGACCGCTACGGCAACGAATACGCCCCTTCCTTCACTGAATAATTCCTTCAAATTACTATTCAAATATCAACTTTTATACTTTTATACAAAATGAAATTTAGACATTTATTTTTCGCCGCTTTCCTCCTGCTCGGATTTGCAGCACAAGCGGCTGGCACTTACAGCGTGCCTAAGCGTGAATTTCGCTCGGCTTGGGTGGCTACAGTTTGGGCACTCGACTGGCCACGCGATGCCAACGACAATGAAGCCAACGGCATGAACGCCGAAGTGCAGAAAGCATCAATGATTCGTATGCTCGACTCGCTGAAGCGCAACAATTTCAACGCAGTGAATTTCCAAGTGCGCTCCATGTGCGACGCTATGTACAAGTCGAGTTACGAACCATGGTCGAGTTATCTGACTGGTACCCGTGGCAAGGCTCCAAGTTACGACCCTCTGCAATTTGTGGTGGAGGAATGTCATAAGCGCGGCATGGAATGTCATGCGTGGGTGAATCCTTACCGCTTCTCCACAGGCGCCAACTGGACCACCGCAGCCGACAATAAGTTAAGAGAAGACGGTCACTTGCTCACCTACGGCAACACTATCATTCTCGACCCTGCACAGCAGTGGACCATCGACCGCATCACCGATGTGTGCCGTGAAATCATCACCAACTATGATGTGGACGGTATTCTCTACGACGACTATTTCTACCCCAATGGCATTCCCAACAACAGCACCGCCGAAGACTACGATGAGTGGAAAAACTCTGGCACAAGCATGAGCATCGGCGACTGGCGACGCGACAATGTGAACCGCATGGTGAAATCAGTTTACGAAATGATTCAAACCGTGAAGCCTTGGGTGCGCTTCGGTATCTCTCCTGCCGGTGTGGCTGCCACAAACGGCTCGGTGGCATCGAAATATGGCGTTGAGCCTTGCCCATCTGGTTCTTCCGACTGGCAATACAACGATATTTTCTCCGACCCTCTGGCATGGATTTCAAGCCAAACCATCGACTACATTTCGCCACAAGTGTATTGGAAAATCGGGGCTTATGCCGACTATTCCACCATCACTCCATGGTGGGGCAAGGTGGTGAAGAAATTTGGCCGCCATGTGTATATTTCCACCTCTATTTCCAGTATGAAGGTTGGAAGCGATGCCAACACCTATGTGGAATATGCCAACCAAGCCGAAATCAACCGCACATCGTCGCTCGACGGCGCATTTGGCTCGATATACTATTCTTGCAAATACCTCTACATGCGCAACCCCAACTCGCTGGCAAGTTACTTGCGCAACACCGTTTACACCCGCCCTGCCCTTGTGCCTGCGCTCCCTTGGAAGCAAGGCAACAACCCCGGCTTGGTGACCAACCTCGCATACAGCGGTGGCACGCTCACTTGGAATGGCTACGACAATGTACGCTACTCTGTGTATGCCTTCCCAGCATCAATGAATCCTGCCACATTCACTAAGCAAGTGGAATATCTCTTGGATATGAGTTACACCACCAGTTACAAAATACCGGTTGAATACCAGAGCAACGAGTGGCAATACGCCGTGTGCGTGGTCGACCGCGTGGGCAACGAATACGAGCCGGTGTTCCTCGGCAGCAGTTTGAAGGCTCTCGGCAACCCTGTGCTCATCGCCCCTGCCAACGACACCACTCTCGACTTGCCTTTCACTTTCTCTTGGCATAAGGTGAAAGACGCTGCAAACTATGTGGTGGAAATCAGCAACGATGCCGACTTCGGCAATGTGGTGGAACGCTACACTACCACCGACACCATCGCATCTGCGCTCCAGTTCTCACAACTTCGCCACGAAACCAGCCAATACTGGCGTGTGCAGGCTTGCGAGGCTAACCATTACTGCGGCGTGAGTGAAATCCGCACTATTGTGCCAAAGTTGCTCACTGTCACCTACCCTGCCGACGGCGAGGAGGAAGTGGATCCTAATTTCACCGCTAAATGGTACAATGTGAACTCTACCAACGAGGCGACAGTGGAAATCGCAAGCGATGAAGCATTCGAAAATATTCTCTACACAGGTAAATCTGCCAATGGCGAATTGGCTATCCCCGACGGCAAACTCGAATCGGGCATCACCTGCTATATGCGTGTTCGCCTCACCGTTGATGGACAAGAAATGGTGTCGCTCCCAGTTCACTTCACCATCGTGCACTTGGCAGCGCACCTGCTTCGCCCAACCGAAGGTGGTGAAATCTACATGGGTGAATATGTGGAAGTGAAGCCACAAAGTTGGGCTACCAACTACCAGATTGAAATCAGCACCTCTGCCACCACTTGGGGCCGCACCCGCTTTGTCGAGACACTCAAAGACGGTGCCACTCGCACCTCTCTCACCGCCGACAACATCAAGGTGAACAGCAAGAAGATGACTGACGGCAAAACATACTACGCACGCGTGAAAACGGCATACGAAGGACTCGACGGCGCAGCCCACACCACCGAATGGGGACCAGTAGTGAAGTTCGTTTACCGCACCGAAAAGCCTGTAAGCGGCGACATTAACGGCGACGGCGAAGTGAACGCCTCAGACGCTACCGCCCTCATCAACCAACTTCTCGGCGCCGAGTCATACCCAACCAATCTCTGCGACGTGAACGGCGACGGCGAAGTAAACTCCTCCGACGTCACCGCCCTCATCAACAAGATTTTAGGCAACTAACGCACCTCCCTTTAAGGGAGGGCTCCCCACTCCCCACAGAGCCCAACAAGCCCAAAAGGCCAGCTCCGGTTCCAAAGAGAAGGGTCTGCCTGGGTCTGAAGGGTCCAAAGGGTCCGCTTGAGAAGGGTCCGACAGGTCCAAAATCAAAACACCCTATTTCTGTCTCTTATACACATCTCCGAGCCCACGAGACAAGAGGCAACACCCTATTTAATCCATTAAATCCTATTTTCACCTATTTTATTTTAGGTGTTAATTGGATTGAAATTGGATTAAATAGGTGTTTTTTTAGCCTCAAAAGAGCACCAAAATATCCAAATCCGACAAATAATTCACGCTAAAATATCCAAATCCGACAAATAATTCGCACTAAAATACTCAAATCCGACAAATAATTTGCGCTAAAATACTCAAATCCGACAAATAATTGTAGGCTTCAACAAAAACGATTCCAACATCGCCATCAAAAGTAACCATATTCAGAAGTACACAAAAAAGAAACCCCAAGCCCAAAAGCCACCGCTTGGAAAAACGCCTCCACGCCCCACGCCACTAAGCCTCCCAAGAAAGATACCCAACCACGGCTATTCCATATAAAATGCGAATGGCATCACAACCAATAAAGCAAAAATCCCCGGAGGTCATCTCCGAGGCAACGTTACCTTTGTTGAAAAAAGGCTGCAAAGGTAATACAATTTTCTGACCCCAAGAAGCCAATGTTTTATTATTAGAGTTAAATATTACTAAATATTAAAGCCCTCCACTTGCGATTGAGAAAAATATTACTATCTTTGCATCAGCTCATCAACCACGTATTTGAAGGAGTTACGGAGGCGGCTTTAAAAAAGTTAGCCTCTTGCTTTTTTTATAGCCTCTTGTATTAATGCTATCAATTCATCTGGTGTATTGATATTTGCGCCTTCATTTTTCTTCCAATCTGTGTATTCCTTTATTTTTTTACTTGATTGATGACTATACTCAGACAGGAAAGCTGTCCATAGAAGAACATAAGTGTCACGAACTTCTAACACGACAAAGTATGTTTCATCCTCAGTTTCAAGAGCTATGCACACACGATTCTTAGATCTTTGTCGCGTTTGTCTCCAAAATTTAAGCCCCCAATTTTCAACGTTTTCTATTGTTGGCCGAGCCCATGGCATACATTCACATCGTCGCAAATCGGGTTCTCGGTCTTGCTCAACCTCTCCCTTATGCGTCATGTGATAGAATGTATATGCTCTATCTTGAAATTTTGGATTGAACTTCAATGACAACTTATGCGAACCAAATTTGGTTTTATGTAAAATGAAATCACGTTCAAACACCGCATAAATTGCGTCAATATAATCCTTGTAGTTACCACCGTAATCTTCAAGGCATATCTTTTCTGGAATATTATTGTAGTCTACCATTACGATTGATGCCAAACAAAGATATTAAATTTATCCTCACGATACAAAGTGCTTCTAAGCAATGAATAGTGCGACAGTTTTTTAATTCTGTCAATCACATCAAGCTTTGTGTCGCTACCGCTCAAGTTACGGTGAACGTATGACATAGCACCTACAAACAAATCTGCTAATGCAACAAGTTCAAGTTCATGAGAACGAACCTGTTGAACTTTCTGAATAATATCACGATCAAAATCATATTTGTTTCGACAAAGACAATCATGTAGTTTCTTTACTTTCTCTTCTCCACGCGTATCTTTGATATCTATATATATATTATAATGATTCCCTGGTTGAAAGAGAGTTTTTAGAAGATTAAAATAGCACTTATAGTAGAACTCATCATGTGTTTGTCCAAAATCTTCGTGCTTTAATTGTGATTTATCAGGAATGACCAAAACACGAAAATGAAGGTCTGGATTGTTAAAGAAATAGTCTACTAATTCAAGAAAGAAGTCAAGTTTACTCTTTGAAATCTTGTTCCACTTTATTTCATATTTTGGGTTAAGGTTATGCTGTACCTTAATTGCCCTGATTTCACGAGCAATTTTTTTCCGCTTATCATACGGACACCAAATGCCACCAAGAACCATCGCTTTTTGATTGTCATGCTCCAAGTGACAACTTTCATCACAATATATGTTATATAAATTATTCATATTTCCCAGTAATTAAAATCAATATAGTTATTAAAGTTACAACTTATGGCTATTTAAGACCTTGGATATCGCATCATCATGTCATAATGACCTTTTTGGCCCAATTCCTCAAAAATTCGTTCAAATACATTCATATACTTAGTTTTTTCTTCATCAGTTGGAACAAAATGTAAATCATCAGGGATTGAGTGAGAGCCATCATTTATCCACCCGATGAGTGATAAACAAATTTTCTTCTCCTCAATATTTGTAAATGTATTTACGATGTCAGTTTCTGTAAAACCGCCAAAAACCATAAAATATGTTTCAAAAACTCTTCGCATATTATTCTGTAAAGAAGATGGTGATATTTCTTTCCAATTTCGAATGTCGTTCCAAAGCAACTCATACGAGCTCTTTATTGGGTTTTCATCAAGCCTATCGCCAATTGAAGACTGCCCTTGTTTTTTAGACAAAATCCAATAAGAAAAAATCTTCTTTTCCTTACGTCGTATACTATGAACACAAGAAACCTCCTTATGAAAAAAGATATTATGAGTAAGAATAATTACCTGCTTAATATTTGTCCCTTTTTCTAAAGAAGTGATGAGGTGACGAATTGATGCACTTATAATATAAAGCACAGTACTATCTAAACTTGACACAGGGTCATCAATAACAACTACTCGGTCTGTTTGTGCCTTATCCTCAGTTGTTCCGCCTTTGATAAGTTGCATAAAATATAAGAAGGTTATGAACGTCGCTTCTCCTTCACTTAGCGTATTTTTTACCAAATCTCCATTGTTTCTTTTGATTTGGTATTTGTTGTTGCCAGCTGTTTCTATAGCAAAATTTACAAATCCCATATTCTTAAGAGTTTCATTAATTTCGTCAATAGATGGTTGTATGCTTGTGACATTTTTGTTGGCATTGATCAATTCTTCTTTTAACTCTTTAAGTTGTAACTGCTTGTTTTTGATTCTTTCACTTAGTCCATTGATGGCTTTCGTATTTTTATCAATAATTTTCCTTTGTGCATCAATAATTTGTTTATGACTGCTGTAAACAAATTGCCAGAATTCATTTTCCAAATTTGCTCGTTCTTGCTTAATGTTATTAACTTGGAAATTGTGCTTTTCAATTTCCTTATTGGCATTGTTTATTAGACTTGTTATTGCATTCGTGATATCGGTTGTATTTTCAAGAGTTATGGAACGGCTTAATTCACCCTTTTTAGTTTCCATTAGGTGTATATTTTCATCAACAATATTTTTTAGTTCGTTTCGTAAGTTTTTCAACTCATTAATATCTAAAAAAGAAATATTCAAAGATTGTTGACTCTGTATGATACCATCTATGCAAGACATCATTGAAGAAGACTTTGTTCTATACAGTTCTATTAAGGAAACAATTGCTTCAGCATCAGTTTGGTATTGGTTGTCAAATACTTTCTCTAAATCCGCCTTGAATCGTTCGGTTATAGTATGTTGCTGACAGAATGGACATATATCTGAATTGGGATCTAACATAACTCTCCCTTGATTCACCCAGTCTGAAATGTTCAATTTAGATATCAATTTAGCTAATCCTATATCAGCTTTTCCAACTACTATTTTTTTCCAAAGCTTATCTTTCTCAATTTGCTCCAAATCAACTTTTACAATCTGTGCAATCAAAGGAATTATGCTCAAATTTTCTGAATATAAAGTTTTTACTTTGGACAACAAAGAGCTAAATTCTATGTTTGAATTCGAAGATATTCGTTTTGTCTTATCCAAAACCATTTTAGCAAATTTAGCTTTGCTATTAAGTGCGCCTTGCATTAAATGGCTAAAGTTTTTTTCATGGAATTCTTTAATTAATTTCCAACAAGAATCATTAAACGAAGAATCATTTTTTTCTTTTTCTTCCTTTATCCCTTGTAAAGAGTTTTGGTTACCATCTATAAGGGATTGTAGCCTGTCAACTTCTATCTTTTTTGCTTTGATTGCGTCTAATTGATCTTTGGTTGCCTTGCCTAATGTAAAAACTCCTGGAATATCTTGGTCGTGAGAAAAATTCTCATTTTTAAAATCAGTATTATAAACAAAAACGTCCAACTGACGGTCGTTTTCCCACTCGATGTCACATTCTGGATATCTGCTTGGAGTTGCTATTACTTTCGAAATAGTTGTTTTCCCAGTTCCATTAGCTCCATATATAAAATTAACGGCTGTCATGCCTGACAGAACAGATGCTTCACTTGGGTAAGATGCAATATTAGCAATACGTATTGATTTAATCATAGTACTATTATTTTATGGATTGTTTAAATGAAATTCGTAATTTCTTTATTGTTGTGAAATATGGGGTGAAGCGGAGCTGGCCTTTGCGCTCCAGTTCGTATTTGTTGGGGTCTATATCGGGGACAGGTGTGAAATCTTTTATCTCGAAACCGAGGTAAAAGTCGCCTGATGGAGCGAAGCCGAGTGCTTCAAGTGCAGTTTTCGGATAGAATTTCGGACCGTCACCTTTTAGGCGAACGAGTATGCGGTCGGCATCGTGGTGGAGCAAAAGGTATTTCGTGCGCTCAAAACCCGACACAAGGTTGATTGAGCCTTTGCCAAGTGCGGCAGGCACATAGTAAAGTCTATTATCTTTGATGGCTTCCCATTGCTCGGTTTTATAGTAGCCCACGAGCACGAGGTCTTCAGGTATAGGTGTTTCTTCCGACCGATATTGAAGTCCTCTTTGCGGAATGGAGTCTTTGATATGGTCAAAGATAGTCGGCTCGGTGAGAATCTTTGTGAGGTGCTCGTAGAGTAGCGAACCCTCGTTGTCGGGGTCGGAGTGGTCGGGAAGCAAAGGAAATGCTCCGATGTTCACGGACTCAATGCTCTTGTAGAAGTAGCGGTTGCGCACCGCCTCATCATCGCCGCGCCCAGGAAAAAGTATGTAGCCACCAATAATTTCTTTGGCGGAGTGCCGTTGCACATTTTCCTGCTTCTCGCCATAGTAAATGGCATCGCGGTAGCGGTGCATCTGATTGATGGCGTCGCTTGGCGGATAGTCGGCGGCACGCAGTGCGTTGATTTCCTCCTTGTCTTCCTTAGTGAACTCGTTGTCATCGCTCACACGATATTTGGCATCGAAAAGATAGGTCAGTTCAAAGCCATCGGGCTTGTGGATAGTGAGAACAATGTCGGGGCGATTGTCGGTTGTGGCGGTATGCACATCACCGCTGCTGCGGTTGTAGGTGTGCTGGTAGTGCAGCCGCACTTCATCTTCCGCTGTGTGATAGAAAACGATATGCTCCTGCTTGTTTTCGGTGAAAGGTTCTATCATCGGCATCGGATTCTCTGTGATTTCTTCTTCGTTGCCAAAATGCAAACCGAGAATTTTTGCTGTCATTGTGCGCATCTTCAAGAAGCACCACAGCTCGTAAAGTTCCCAAATGGGGCGCACGCCTATCTGTGTGCTGCCCTCATATAGTTCAATGCCTTTTTGCAGCATTATCCAGTAGCGATACACCTGCGCATAGCCTGTTTGCTTTTGCAGCACCATACTCTCGCTGTGCAGCGGTTCCGCCTTGATACCTCGGAACAACGGTGAATTGGCGAGTTTTCTCAGTTTTACGGAATAGTCGTCAAGCGCATCAAGTTCGCTTTGCGTTATCTCGTTATAGTTTCGGCGTATGCGGCTGAACACTTGATTGAGTCGGCGGCTGATGCGCTGAAGTGAGAATTTCACGAAGCGGTTTTCAGCGGTGTTGCTCGTGTTGATGGTCACTTCGTGGCGGAAATAGTCGCGGTCCAGCGAGCTATGCATTCGACTGCGCTCATACTGCTGCGCCATCTGCGGAGTCCATCGCTTTATCTTCTCTGCACGGCTGAAATGCACTTCCTTGGTTTGGCTCAGGTGCGGGCGGTTTACAATATAGGTAACGGCTTGAAGATAGCTACCTATCACATGCTTAAATATTGAGAGCCACACCACATCGTTGTCGGAGTGTCCTCCGTGAGTGAGATTTTGCACCGTCTTGGTGAGATATTGGAACACGATTTCGTTGTATTCCCGGTTTATCTCATTCAGAATGTGCAAATAGTCGTCTTTCGTGTCAAGTTTAGGTGAAACCACACGGAAAGCGATGCTGTCGGTTCTTGACGGTTTTCCTTTTGGAGTGTAGCGGAACGTGAGGTTGAAGATGCCCGGCTCGTTCAAGAAGTTGAGCGGAGCGGTGATGATATAATCGCCTTTCTCGCTGTCAGCATCAACCACGGTGAACAGATCACTCACTTCCTGAAGTTTGTGAACGATTTGCGGCTCAAATGCTAGTCCTCGGAAACGGATAGTGAAATTGTAGGTGGCAGTTTCGTAGAAAACCGGTGGCAGTTCGTTGAAGTTCGTTTCTTCAACTTCAATGCAGGTGAGCGAATCGTTTTGTGGTAGTAGCAACTTCAGTTCACCGGGCAACATGGTGGTATAGTCGCAGTACTTGCGAGCCTTGTCAATTCCGACACGGCTTACAAATCGTGTCCACAGCCTGCTTTGGTCGGCTGCGGTAACGGCTTTGATTTCCACCACGCCATCGGTGCTGATGAAGTTGAATACTTCCATAGCTCATCACATTAAGGCCAGAAACTTGTGAAGTGTGCCTGTGGCAGGCGTTGCTGCATCTCGGCAACTTTCTTGATTGTCTGCGGATAGGCAGCCGTAAACTCTGCAAGTGCTTTCAGAGGCTTTTCGAGCAAGTCCTCATCTCCCTCGATGCGTGGCAGCACTTTCATCATCAGTATGGCATCCATAGCCGATACGAGCAGTGCTTCGGGTTTGGCTTCGGGTTGCTCTTGGCGTAGGGCGTAGAAGTAAAGCACCAGCTCGTTCTGCACGCGGTATGCGATTTTAAATGGTGTGCCATCAAGTGCTTGGTTTAGTTTGAACAGCAACTGCGGCACATTGTCTTTGAGGTATTTCGCATCTTCTTTCTTTAGCTCTGTAAGCGCATCGGCAGCCTGCACCACCTTAGGCAAGAACAGCTCTGGTGGCTGCGGACTGTCGTAATAATGAAGCGCATCGCTGCCGTTGAAGAAGTCTTGGAATGGTGTTTCGGCATCTTCTATATTCATCTCTATGGTCATAGCACGGTCAATCACCTTGCGAGAGAACTGATGCGTGGTCTCGTCCATATTCACCGTGCCTACCACAATCAGATTGCTCGGTATGCGCAGTCCATCGGTTTTCAGCTTTATATATACTGCATTGAACTCACCATAAAGTACCGGTAAATCTTGTGTTGCATTATCGTAACCGGACTTATTCTCTTTAGGCAAGTTGAACAAATCACGGAGCAGTTGGTCTTCGTATTGCACGAAAATATCTGCCTTAATCAACGGTTCGCTTGTAATTTTACCGTCAATGAGTTTGCGGCTTTCAAGCACGCTCAGAAACTCTGCAAAATATTGCTCTACCGGTGCAAGGTTCATCTCATCCATACACACGAAGAACGGTGCCTTGTCTTCATACAGCATCGCCTTGACGAGGAATTTGACAAACGGAGTAAGCACATAGTGCGGTGTGCCTATTTCGCTCTCATAGCCAAGAACCTCGGTGCTGTCGTGCCAATTAGGCTTCACCTCAATCAGCTCATAGTTGCCTGGGCTTGTAGGGTCTTTGCGCAACACTTCAATATCAGGGCAACTCTCAAAAGCCAACTGCTTCACAATCCTGCTCTTACCTGTACCCGATATTCCAGCAAGCAACAAAAACGGCTTCGTCCGCATAGCAAGTATGTGAGTATGCAATTCCTTTACAACAGAAGATGTTGCAACAGAAATCACCTCTCTGTTCTGTTGTGAAATATTGCTTCTGAAATCACTGAAAGCTAATATATCAAGATAATTTTGGTAATAATTAATACAACGGAAAGAGGCATATTGAGTGCCTTGATATTCTTTAGCAAATACTTTTTCAAGCTCAGGCTCTGTTTCTTGCAACTTCGCTATAACGGAGCGCAAAACATCAATATTTACAATTTGGAAAACGCTCTTGTATTGGGGATAAACGCTTGAAATACGTGGATTAATAAATTTCTCAAAATTTGCAATATACCCCGAATAATCATTTGTATGAGAGTTTATCAAATGGATAAACCGAGTAAAACTTTCACGAACTTTGTCAATTAAATCATCAGTCGGTAGCATCATTGGGGATTGTTTATTTGACTTCTTCTTTGGGAAATCTGAGAATTCCAATTTGCAAGGACTGTTTGAAAAACTTATAGCCAAATCTTTCTCAAAAGAAGATTTATTAGGCAGGAAAGAATCAACAAGTTCTGCCGAGTATGATTTTAGCAATTCTTTTTTAATAGAATCAAATAAACTATCCTTGTTAATCGCTCTTGCTCTTAAAAGCCATATTGCAAAGGCTCTCCTTAACCCATCATTATGTAAAACGAAATTAACATTTTTTAATAGCTCAGGTTTCCTTATTAATTCTCCGTCTGCAACAACGAACAAAGGAGAATTGCCTCTTTTGGGGAACGGGTATTCACCCGTTGGGTTCTCCAAGGAAGTTTTAACTGTATTTACAGAAAAGAAGTTACTGCCTACTGCGTAATCGGAATTATCTTTAATAGCGTCAAAAAAATTGGCTGTGTAGTAAGTTTTGTTAATTGCTACGACATTTCCAACGAATTTGATAAATTCGTCTTTATCGGATTTAGTTTTTGTTCTACAATTCTTTGAATATTTAGTAAAATATTCATCAAGAGCAAACAAATAGCGAAGTGCGCTTGTTGCTTGGGTAGCACCTTGTGCAGAAGGATCATCTGTTAAATTGGACAGATAATTATATGCTGCAATAACAGTTTCTTTTGAGAAATAAGCCATATTATTAATTGTTTAAATGCCTTGTTAATGCATATGCTACCACCCAGCCTAAAATAGGAGGAACAGCATTTCCGATTACTTTGTATCTTGATTGCAAAGGAATACTTCCAAAAAGATAATTATCAGGAAATGATTGAATTCTTGCTATTTCTCTGACTGTGTATCTTCGATTTTCTATTGGGTGAGTAATACCACAATTCTCAGGTTGTGCGGATGCCGTTATTGTTCCATTGATTTCACCGTAAGCAAAACGCCTAAAAAATTTAGGTGAATGGTATCGTTTAGGATCATCAAATATTCTTTTAAAACGAGGTGTCAATTGTTCGTATGGGATATCTTTCCACGATTTCCCTTCAAAAGCGATTTGCGGTAAATCAATCATTTTAAATTTACTTGCGAACAAGTCGTCAAGCTTATCTCCATGAGAGCAAGGACCTATCAGGTCAACCGTTTTTTGTGTTGTTAAGCTATATTCCCAATAACTATTATCAGGAAGTTTACTAACACCCTGGAGGATTGAGCCGAGAAGAAGTGGTTCTTGTGTGCCTTGTGCAACAGATGGGATTTTTTCTACTTTTACGACATTATCCAGTTCATTGAAATCAAAAGCCTTATATTGATTGTCAACACCAATAATAAGAAAGCGGTATCGTTGCTGAGGAACTCCATAATTAGATGCACAAATCAATTTAAAAGAAACAATAAACCCTAAATTTTCCATACGTTTTTTAATTTCTTCTGGGACAGGAGTGCCATCGTCCATATGACAAGACATAATGCCACGGACATTCTCGAACACAAAAGCCTTAGGACTTTTACCTTTCAAAACTTTACATTTGAGTATGCGTTCACATTCTTCAAAAAGTGTCCCTCGTCCGTTTTTGTCATTGACGCCCTTCCTATTACCAGCGTTAGAAAACGGCTGACATGGGAATCCTGCTAAAAGAATGTCGAAATCTGGTATGGCCTCAGCATCAACATTTCTTATGTCCTCTAATATACATTTAGCACCATCTTTTACAAGTAAAGGATTTGAATTATAGCACGTTGCAGCGTCTTTGTCAAAATCATTGGCAAACACGATTTTAGTGTTTAATTTCTTAAATGTTTTTCCATAAAATTCAAACCCTCCAGAGAATCCTAAATCAAGACCTCCGCAACCAGAAAACAATGATGCTATTTTTAGTTTCATAATAATAAAAAACTCCAGTGTAGCTTCTGAAGGCGACCAAACCTTGTGCAACTACAAGGGTGCTTCTATTAAAAAGTTATCGGCAAACGTGCCGTTATACGTTCATTTATTTGGTCATTTACAGAATTTATTGCTTTAATAAGCAAAGTTACGATTTTTTGCGATAGCTTGGCTATTTTGTGAATAAAATTTTATTCAACAAAATTTCAAAACCTTGTTTCTTGAAAGGCAAAGTTAATTATGTGTGCAATTTGCACAAGTTAAATAAAATCAAAAATCTATACAATTCCACTTATTGAGATGCTGAAACTTTCCCTATTTGGAAATTTTTCCGCTACTATGTAGAGAGTGTCGAACATCCGCGTCCGATTTGCAGGTGGAGAGTGGAGAGGGAAGCAGATTTGTCCGAATCAATAGTGCCCACTCCACTCTCCGCGACTTCGTTCCTATAAACCACTAACTTCTAATTTCTCACTTCTAATTTCTCACCTCTATTATATAATCGATGGTTTCGGGGTGGGTGGGGATGGTGAAGGTGAGGGTTTTGTCTTTGGATTGCTTGAATGGGAGTTTTTGGGCGGTGCCGAACACTGATACCGATTTCACTTTGCTGTTTAATGTGAGCGTGAGTGGTTTTCCTGCCAAGGCATTGTCGGTGATATGCACATATTGCACGTTGCCCTTACGGGTGATGGCGCCCCATGGCTGTGGCATCATATCGCCAGCGGTGGTGCCGTAGATGGTCTCGCCGTATTCACGCAGCCACTTGCCCACACCTTTCAGGCGTTCGAGAGCTATGGCAGGGAGCTCGCCATTGGGTTGAGGGCCAATGTTGAGCAGAAGGTTTGCGCCCTTGCCCGAAGTGTTGATGAGCAGTTGCACAATCTGCGCCACCGACTTATAGTTCTGGTCCACCACCTTGTAGCCCCACATGCCGTTCATGGTTTGGCAGGTCTCCAAAGGCAAACGGCTTACCGAAGCCGCCTTTTCCACAAATCCGGCGGTGTTTTCGCCAGGCAGGTCGCGCTCAAAAATCTGAATATCCTCACCGTCCTTAATCGCCTCGTGGTGGTTGTTGCCAATCAGGCACGCAGGTTGCAGGCGGTGAATCATATCGTATTGCGGACGAAGTTGCCAGTCGAACGGAATGGAGTCGCTATCGTGGTCCCAAAAACCGTCGAACCAAATGGCACCAATCTTGCCGTAGCGAGTAAGCAGTTCGGTGAGTTGCTTGTTCATAAAGTCGTAATAGTGCGCCCAGTTAGCGTTTTCGGGTTTCTTGCCAGTGCGCAAACCGGTTCTACCGGCAGGATAGTCCTCGCGCGTCCAGTCGATATGCGAATAGTAGAGGTGCAAACGCATGTCGGCATCGTGGCACGCGGCAGCCAGTTCGCCCACCACATCGCGGTGGAATGGCGAAGCATCCACGATGTTATAATCCGACGCATCAGTTTTCCACATCGAGAAGCCATCATGATGGCGTGTGGTGAAGCACACGTACTTCGCTCCAGCATCTTTAAACGCCTCCACCCACTTTTTCGCATCGAAGCGGTGAGGGTAGAACGCATCGGCGGCTTTCGCATATTCGTTGCGGTCGGTGCCTGAGTTTTGCAAATACCATTCGCCTTGGGCAAACATACTGTAGATGCCCCAGTGCAAAAATATACCAAATTTCATATCGGCAAACTCGGCGCGCGAACGCAGATTTTCTGCCGACGGCTCG